>Ga0307375_10004143_pt1 | contig 13998 bp, 14 predicted proteins | sample TR1MG_FD_202531 | JGI IMG/M metagenome (GOLD analysis project Ga0307375, IMG submission 202531) | Soil microbial communities from Risofladan, Vaasa, Finland - TR-1 | ecosystem: Environmental > Terrestrial > Soil > Coastal area > Acid sulfate soil | place: Finland: Risofladan, Vaasa | collected...
CTGGATGGTCCCGGGGCAAGGCTTCCTCCCGAGAGCCCACGGCGATCGCCGACAAGGCCTTGCCTGGCCCTCAGTGGCTATGCCGATAGGGCAGGCGCACCACAAATACGGTCCTGCCCGCTTCGCTCGTGAAATCGATGCTGCCACCGTGTTCCTCGACGATGTCCTTCGAGATGCTCAGGCCGAGACCCGTTCCCTCGCCCTGTCCCTTGGTGGTGAAAAAGGGAGTGAAGATACGGCTCCTGTCCTCCGGGGGAATGCCGGGCCCGTCGTCGCCCACCTCGACGCGGACCGAAGTATCCTCATCCGCGATCAGTACCCGTAGCCGGCCGGAGCCCCCCATGGCCTGTACCGCGTTGCTGATGAGGTTGGCCCACACCTGGTTGAGCCTGTCGCGATGGCAGGCCAGGGGCTTGATCTCGCGGTAGTCCCTCGTCACCTCGATGCCGTTCTTGTAGGAGCCGTAATAGATGTCGAGGAGGAGGTCCATCTCGCGGCGCAGGTCGACCGTCTCGGGCTCGCCGTCCCGCGACTGGTGCGAGTAGACGCGGAGGGCCACGATGACGCGGGAGGCCCTCTCGGCGGCCTGGCCGATTATCCGGACCGAGCGGTCCATGCTCGCGACCTTCCAAGCGAGGTGGGCGAGATCCCGGCCCTCGGAGGTCGAGAGGAGGCTCGCGAGCCCCTCGTCGAGCGATCGGATGCCGCAATCGTACAACTCGTCCGCGAAGGCCAGCCCGCCGGGAACGCCGCCCGAATCGAGGGAGGCCGCGAGGGTTCTCACGGCCCGCCTTCGCTCGGCGCCGCCTGCGGCAAGCTCGGCCCCCGGAAGCCCTCGGAGCAGGGAGTACAACGTGGCCTGTCTGGAGGGCACGAGTTCGGCAGGTAGGCCGGCGGTCTCGAGGGATTTCCCGACCGCCTCGATGACGACGGAGGAACCGAAGTCGCCGAGGGAACGGGCCGACGAGAGTATGGCGCCGAGGGGCGTATTGAGCTCGTGGGAGATTCCGGCCACGAGGGTTCCGAGAACGGCCATCTTCTCCGAGTCGACAAGATGCTTTCGCGTCTCGCCGAGCTCGCCGATGGCTCGCCTGAGATCCTCATTCGCGCTCTGGAGCCGCACGTTCGATTCGTCGAGCTCCGCCGTCCTTTCCAGGACCCGCGACTCGAGTTCGAGCGCATCGCGCTCGAGGGCGGCCGTCATGTCGCGCAAGGCGCGATTGAGTATGCCGACCTCGTCGGCCCCCGCTTCGGGCCATTCGGCGCAGATCCCAACCCCCCGCGCCGTTCCCACCTGGGCGGCCGCCCTCGTGAGCTCCTCGATGGGCCGGACGAGGGAGGCCGAGAGGCGGGAGGCTATCAGCCAGGAAAGGAAGGCGGATACGCTGGCGATGAGGAGGAAGAGGAGGCCGAGGATCGAAGCGGGTTTCAGCGCCTCGGACTCGTCCATCTCGGCCACGATGCCGAGACCGGAACCCGGCATCCAGCGCCAGTCGCCGAGGACGGGGCGGCCGCGATAATCCCTGTAGCGCCCCGAGCCGCTTTCTTCGCGCGAAAGGCTGTCGATAGCCAGGGAACCAAGACCCCTCGGATGGCCCGCCTCTCCTATCGCCCTGGAGCTGACGGGGTTGCCATTGGCGTCGACGAGATATATCGAGGCGCCCTTGCCGAGGTCGGCGGCGGCGCTACGGTAGGTCTCCAGCCTGTCGAGACGGAGGTCCAGACAGACGACAAGGGCGCTACCGAGCGGTGCCGAGAAGCTCATGGTAGGGGCGAGGTCGAGGGGAGATGAGTAGACCTTCGTCGCCGCGAATCCGGCCTGCCCCTTGGTGTAGACCTCCGAGAGATCGAGGAAATGGCCAAGGCTTTGCTGATCGCTCGTGGCGACGATCCTGCCGCCGGGCCGCGAGATGAGGTAGGCTCGCCTGATCCAGTGGCGCCGCTCGACGAGCCGCGAGAGCCAGGCCGAGGCCTCGGGCGAGACGGCCGCCCTCCTCAGGTCGCCCAGGCCGAAGATGAAGCGCGCCTCGTTCCGGCAGGAATCGATCCATTCGCTGAAATTCTGGTCGATGGCCGCCGAGGCGAAATGGATGCGCGATTGGGCCTGCTCTGAAAGCACGAGCCGCGAGAGGAAGAAGCCGGCGGCAAGCTCGGGGAGGGAGACGGCGAGGCTCACCAGCAGCATCGCGAGAAAAATGCGGTTACGGAGGGAGGCCCCTCCTTCCCTGGCTATTTCATGCCTCCGAAGAGGATTTCTCCTCGCGAGAATTTCAGGAAGACCAGCTCGCGGATCGGATCGCCCGAACCGTGGAAGTCGATCGCCCCGGAGATCCCCTGGTAGGCGACGCCGTCCAGGAGGCCCTTCCGCAGCCCCTCCGAATCGACCCGCCCCGTCCTCAAGGCCGCTACGGCGAGCATGCCGATCGCGTCGTAGGTTAGGGCGGCCGTATCTCCCGGAGAGCGGCCGGCAAAGGCCGTATAGGCCGCGACGAAGGCGGCATTGCCGGGGCTGGTCTGGCCGCTCCAGTAGTTGGTCGTCATGTAGGAGCCTTCGAAATCGGGATTGGCCCTGACACGCTCCCTATCCCAGCCGTCGCCGCCGATGAAGACGCCGCGAAAGCCGGCGGCGCGGAGGGCGGCGGCGGCCTTTACCGAAAAATCGTTCGAGTCGGGTAGGAAGACGACCTCGTCCCTCCACGGCCCGGAACGGGCTATCGTCGCCGCGAAGGAGGGATCGTCAGGCGCGAGAGGAAGGGCGACGCGAAGGGCTCTGCTTCGCGCGGCGAGTTCCGACTCGATCGTGGCAGTCTGGGCCGCGCTCGAGGGATCGGACTCGAAGTAGACGAGGGAGAAGGAATTCGCCCCGAGGGTATCGAGGGCGAAGCGTACCTGGGCACTGGCCTGGACCGGATCCAGGTAGCACATGCGGAAGACCCAGGAGCGCCCCTTCGTCGTGTCGGGATTGGAGCTGACGCTCGATATCAGGAGAATCCGGGCCCGCTCGGCCGCCTCGCCGGAGGGGATGGCCTGCTTGCTCATCGAGGGACCGACGATGGCCGCGACTCCCTTCCGGTTGGCGAGGTACCGCACGGCGTCCACGCTCTCCTCCGGGGCCTCGCTCACGTACAGGGTATCCAGGACCACCCGGATCGCGGCATGGGAATCGATGTCGCGGGCAGCGAGTTGGGCGGCCTTGTCGGTGGAGAAACCCTCGATATCGTAGCGCTTGTCGTAGGCGTAGGCGATGACGCCTATCTTTAGGACGGGCTCCCGGGTACAGGCGTTGGCGAGGATGGCCGTGACGAAGAGGAGGGAAACGGCCTTGATGGCGGGAGGGATGCTCCAGGACAAGCCCAAACGACCTCCTACTCCCCCTCGCGGTATCCCGCCCATGCCATGGTGATGGCGAAGACGGCAGGAACAGAGTATCGCATCGCCATTTCGGCTCCGCAAGCCGAGCTCTTCGTCTCAATCCCCTCCCCTTCCTTGACGGAGAAAGGCCCGCACCCTATCGTAGATGGGTCACTGAAACTATGGAGGTCACATGGACAAGGAACAGGCCCTCGCGAAGGTGGGGCTTTTCGCGAACCTCGACGGCAAGTCGCTGAAAGGCATAGCCGCGATCGCGTCGGAGCGGAATTTCAAGTCCGGCGAGTATCTCATGAAGCAGGGAGAGAGCGGCATAGGGCTCTTCATGCTGTTTGAAGGCAAGGTCCGCATCGAAAAGGTCGATCCCTCCGGCAAGAAGGTCGAGCTCGCGGAAAACGGCCCCGGCGACATCCTCGGGGAGATGACGGTATTCGACGGCGCCCCCCGCTCGGCGAGCGTCGTCGCCGCGGAGGATACCCGATGCCTCGTCCTCGCATCCTGGGAATTCAACGCCTTCCTCAAGACCCATGCCGAGGTCGCCCTGGCCCTCCTCCCCATCGTCGTGCAGCGCTTCAGGGAAACCAACGAGGCCCTCACCGGACTCAACGCGATGCGGAGCTGATGGGCGAAGCGGATCGCCGAGGCCATCGAAAAGGGCCGCCCCACCGGGCGGTCCTTTTTATGTCCGGACTAGCCGCTAGAGGGTCGGAAAGCTGGTCGAAGACCGAAAGCCGCCGTGGCCGTGGCCGTGGAACTGGCAGCCCTGGGGATAGGGCCCGTCGACTATTGGTCGTCGCGAAGCACCCTTCGGTTCCGCTTCGACGCGAAAAAATCGAGAAAGACGCGGGCGTCCATGGCCGCCGGCCCGCCATTGACGATGAGGTCGGCGGACTCGTAGCGCGCAAGATCGGCGCCGGGTGCGGGCAGGGAGACCGTAAATGCGCCGGCGGCCTTGGCGGCCCGGAGGCCGAAGACCGAATCCTCGAAAACGACGCAGCGGCGGGGATCGGCGTCGAGGCGTCGGGCCGCCTCGAGAAAGACATCGGGCTCGGGCTTGCCGTGGGCGACGTCGACCGCGGAGACCCGCACCGGGAAGAGGGGGGCGAGCCCCGTCGCCTCGAGCTCGAAGTCGATGATCTCATGATTCGAGGACGATGCTATCGCGAGGGCCAGCCCCCGTTCCGCGAGGCCGCGGGCAAGGGCTTCGGCCGCCGGGAAGCATCGGAGACGGCCGCGGGCGGTCTCGAAAAATCTCCTCGTCTTCGCCTCGAGGCGCTCCGCCAGCGGCACCTCGTTGAGGGGGTTCTCCGGGAAGCGTCGGGAGAGGGTCTCGAAGAAGGCGGCGGCGCTCCGTCCGAAAAGCTCGTGTCTGAGCTCCTCGTCGGCTTCGATGCCCCAGGAGGCGAGAAAGCCTTCCTCGGAGAGCTCGAAGAGGGGTTCGGAATCGATGAGGGTGCCGTCGAGGTCGAAGAGACAGGCCTCGGGCTCGAAGGGAAGGGATCGCACGATATTACTCCTCGACAAAGCCTAATCCGGGCACGAGTCGTCGCGGCCTCCGGATCGGCGAAATTTCCGGCCCCGGCTCGAGGGGCATGGGGCTCCGCGGGTTTTCCAGGGTGGCCCCGGAATGAATTTTGCCCTCGTCCAGCGATTCGGCCTCGGCCTCCGGATCGTCGGCTGTCTCCTCATAGCCCCTCCGCGACCACCATTGGCCCCGCCCCGGGCGGCGCGGCTCGGGATAGTACTCCGCGTTCCAAAAGAAGAGCCCACGGGCCGGAGCCGTCGGACCGGCGAGCTTCCTGTCGCCCGCCGCGAGGGCCGAGCGAGTCGCCTCGACGACCCGCCCCTCGGATTCCCAATGGAGGAGGGAGCCGACGATGGAACGCACCATCCTGAGGAGGAAGGCGTTGGCCGCGATCTCGAAGACCAGGAGCTCCCGCTCCCAGCGAAAGGAGGCTTCGAGCACCCTGCGCCGCTTGGACGGGCTCGGATCGCGGGCCGAACTCAGGGTCGAAAAATCGTTTTCCCCGATAAGGAGGGAGGCGGCGGCATTGAGGGCCCCGAGCTCGGGGGCGCGGGCGATCTGGTGGGCAAAGCGGAGGGCGAAGGGGTCGAGGGTCCTGCCGACGGCGGTGAAGAAGCGATAGCGCCTGAGCCGCGCGTCGAAGCGGGAATGGAAGTCGAAGTCGACTTCGGAGGCCGCCATCACGCGGATGTCGCGGGGAAGGAGCTTATTGAGGGCCGGCACGAAACGTCCCGCCGGGATGGAGCGGATGTCGGTGTAGAAATTGGCCACCTGGCCCCGGGCGTGCACACCCGCGTCGGTGCGGCCGGCCGCGAAGACGGGCAGGGCCCGACCGTGCATCTTGCCGATGGCCGTCTCGAGCTCTCCCTGAATAGAAGCGGCGTTCTTCTGTCTTTGCCAGCCGCCGTACGAACTGCCATCGTAGGCCACGACGAGGCGAATGTTGCGTGAACCCGGCATTATTCCTCGTCGTCCTCGTCGTTCGCCTGGATATCGGCCTTTATCGCGTCGAAGAGCTCGCGGGCCTTGTCGAGGAGGGGGCCGGGTTTGTTCTTGCTCCGCTTGCCGAGGCCGAATAACTTGGCGATGGCCCGCTTCGACGAGGCCAGGGTCGCGGCGCGCTTTTCGGCGTCCTGTCTCGGCCCGTATTTGTATTCGAGCACGCCCGCGAGATAGATGACTCCCTCGAAACCGTAGCTCTTGTCGCTGTCGGGCCCGTACCATTTCACCGAGGCCAGGGGCTCCTTGCCGCCCTGATCGAGCTCGATCGCCTGACGGTAGAGGAATCGGGCCTTGCGGTACAGGAGGGCGGCGGCATAGTCGAAATTCTCGCCCGGTCTTTTCTTGTCGAGGCTCGAGAAGAGCCAGGCGCCGCGGAGGGCGCAGAGGCCCTGCTTGAAGGTCGGCGCGAAATCCTTCGTGAGGCCCTCGTAGCAGAGCATCGCGAGCCAGTAGCTGGCCGCCCCCTCGGCGAGACTCCGGGGCGAATTGAAGTCGAGGGGCTGGATCAGCCGCTGCACCGATTCGATGCGGGAGGCGATGCCGTCGGACAGGGTCTTGACCTGCTTGGGTCCGATGAGGCTGAAGTCCGCCTTGAAGGCGGTGTACCAGCAGGAAGGGCAGACGCTGAGATCGTAGACGAGGGGCTGGACCTCGCCCCAATGGGCCATGGGTATGTAGGTCCGATGGAGCTCGTCGGTGAGGTCTCCGGCGTTGACGCGCCCCGAGAAAAGCTCCTCGCGGTGGAATTTCGCGTCGCAGACGGGACACTGGATCTGCTCCTTCGACATGAAGGTTACCTTGCGTTCCTTCTCGTCCCTCTCGGGCTTCGCCGCGAACCTCGCCATCTTCAGTCCTCGATGATCGCCATCGCGATCGCGTTGTCGCTCTCGTGGGTGAGCGAGATGTGCACCTTCCGGCCCCCGATCGACTCGAGTCTCGCGAGGGCGGAGCCGTAGAGCCTGATCTCGGGCCGTCCGTTGTAATTGTTGATGACCTGGATGTCGCTGAGTTTGATGCCGGTGAGCCCCGTCCCGCTCGCCTTGCCGAAGGCTTCCTTGGCCGCGAAGCGCGCCGCCAGGGAAAGCGCCGCTCCCTCCCCGCGCTCGAGGACGGTGGCCACCTCCTCGGGGTGGAAGAAGCGGTCGACGAGGCCGGGCACGAGGAGCCAGTGCCTGATGCGCCTCACGTGAACGACGTCGATGCCGACTCCGAGTATCAATGGGAACCTCCCGAGGCCTGGGCCACCCTGACGGTGATCGCCGGCGGGCTGATGGAATCGAGGGCGATGCCCTCGGGCAGCCGCGCGTCCAGTGGCAGGGTATAGAGGCCGCCCTTCGTCGTCGCGGACAGATCGATGACGACGGAGCCGGCGGGAAGGTTGAAATCCTTGAGGAGGGCCGCGCTCGAACGTACGCGGAGCGTACAGGGAGGCGGAGGCTCGGCGAGGGCGAGACCCGGAAGAAGGCCCAGGACGGTCACCGGCACGGCCTCGAAGGTCCTGAATTCCATCGACTGCAAGATGCTGGCGCTGAAGGCCGCCATGCCCTTGCCCGAAACCTGTACGAGGGGATCCTTGGCGAAGACACGCACCTCGGCATGGAAGTCCGCGGTCCTGCCCGAAAGCTCGATAGCGTCGGTGGACAGGTCGAGGACGCGCTGGACGGCGTCCGCAGGCCCGGTAATCTCCTCGGCCGAGGGATCGAGCTGGAAGGACGAGAGTTCGTAGCCGGGGCCGAGATAGCCGCGGAAGGATGGCGTGATGGGCACTATCTTGCGAAGCCTGCGTTGGAGGGGCACGGCGATCTCGGGCGGGTCGGCGGTGATCTCGAGGGGGTCGACACCGAGGGCCGAGCCTCTTCGCTCCACGACCACCGGGGCCGTGAGGATGCCTTCGCCCGTGGCCCGCGAAAGATCGATCGAGGCGCGGAGATCCTCCTCGAGGATGCCCACGAGCGAGTTCGACTCGCCCCTCAGATTGAGTTTCACCGTCCGGGGAAGGGCCGAGGCGGGCACGAAGTCGTCGCCCACGGTGACGGCCAGGGGAACCGAAACATAGCGGTCCTCGAGACGATTGAGGCGGTAGAAGGAAAAGACGAGGATGGCGGCGACGAGCGAGAGAACCTTGGCGGTCCAGTCGACGACTAGGCGCGAACGGAGGGATTTCCTACTCATCGTCATCCTCCCCCTCCTCGCCGCGCACCGACAGGAGCTCGCCCAGCATGCGCCGCGCCTGGATCGCCCCGAGGTCATAGTAGAGGCGCGAGTCCCCCGCGATCGAGATCGCTCCCGTCTCCTCGCTTACGACGAGGACAATGGCATCCGAAACCTCCGAAAGTCCCAGCGCCGCCCTATGCCGCGTGCCGAAGCTCTTGCGGATGTCCTGCTGTTCCGAGAGGGGGAGGAAGCAGCCGGCCGCGACCACCCGCCCCTCCTGCAGCACTATCGCCCCGTCGTGCAGAGGCGTGTCCCAGGCGAAAACGCTCACCATGAGACTCGATGAGACGATGGCGTCGAGTCTCGTGCCCGTCTCGGCCACGTTCTTGAGACTGACGCTCCGCGCGAAGACGATGAGGGCGCCGCGACGGGCCGAGGACAGCATGTCGGCCGCGTTCATCACGGCGTCTATCATGTCGGCGTCGGGACCCTGGTCGCCCCCGAAGGCCCTGCCCTGCCCGAGCTTGAGGACGAGCTTGCGGAGTTCCGGCTGGAAAACGATGGCCAGGGCTATGACGAGACCCGGAGCCAGGGTGGTGAGTATCCAGGAGACCGTCGAAAGCTGGAGGAAATAGGCGACGCCCCAGAAGGCGACGAGGATCACGGCGCCGCGAAGGAGGTGGATCGCCTGGGTGCTGACGAGGAGGCCCCAGGTCCGATAGACCAGGAAGGCGAGGAGGAGGATGTCGAGGACGGCGCGGATCAGGTCGAGGGGGGAGGCCCCACCGAGAAAGGCGTCCATCGGCTCAGCCTCCCCTACCCGCGCCGGAAGCGCCGGCCCGCGGCGATCGGGTCTTCATTCCGAGGATGGAGGAGAGGACGAGGAGGAGGTCGCGGGTTTCGGCGACGTCGTGCACGCGGAAGATGCGGGCTCCGAGGGTCCAGGCCGCGGCCGCCGCGCCGAGGCTGCCGGCGAGGCGTCCCTCGACGGGCTTCCCGGTCAGCGAGCCGACGAAGCCCTTGCGAGACAGTCCGACCAGGAGGGGATAGCCGAGATCGCGCAGGGAGTCGAGCGCCGAGAGAAGGGCCAGGTTGTCCTCGAGGCGCTTGCCGAAACCTATGCCGGGATCGAGCACGATCCGCTCCGCCGGAACTCCGGCGGCAAGCGCTCTCGCCGCGGCGTCGAGGAGGAAGCTCCGCACCTCGGAGGGACAATCGTCATAGTACGGAGCTTCCTGCATGGTCGCGGGCTCGCCCTTCATGTGCATGAGCACCACCGGGGCTCCGGCCTTCGCCGCGAGGGCCCCCGCCTCGGGAGAGTCGCGGAGGGCGGAGACGTCGTTGAGAATGTCGGCTCCGGCGTCGAGGGCCGCCTTCCAGACCGCCGCCTTCCGGGTGTCGACCGAGATCGCCGCGTCGCTCTCGCGGCGCAGTGCCTCGATGGCCGGGATCACCCGCTCGAGTTCCTCGGCCTCGTCGACGGGAGCCGAGCCCGGTCGGGTCGACTCGCCGCCTATGTCTATGATGGCGGCTCCCGAGGCGAGCATCGCGAGGGCCGCCTCGCGGGCGGCCGCGAGGGTGGTCCGGCGGGATGCGGCGTGGAAGGAATCGGGCGTCGTGTTCAGGACGCCCATTACCGCGAAGGGTTCGAGGGCCAGAACCCTGCCGCGGGGGAGCGGGAGCTTTTCCATCGGTATCGCGACGATAGCACGACCCCCTTCCTTTTGCCAGCGAGGCCCGCCTAGGGACCCCAGTCCCCTCAAACGGACATGAGGAGTCTGATGAGGAAGAAGACCAGGGCTCCGATGGCGCCCGTGAAGGGAATGGTGAGGAGCCAGGCCCAGACGATCTTGCGCGCCGTCACCCAGCGGACGCCGGCCGCGCGCTCGACGGTGCCGACGCCCATGATGGAACCGGCGATGACGTGGGTCGTCGAGACGGGAATTCCGAAGTGGGCCGTCAGGAGCATCACGGTGGACGAGGCGGTCTCCGCGCAAAAGCCCTCCATGGCCCTTATCTTCGTGATGCGGGTGCCCATGGTCTTCACGATGCGCCAGCCGCCCAACATGGTGCCGACGGCCATCGCCGTGTAGCAGGAGAGGACGATCCACTCGTTGCTGCCCGAGAGGCTGAAATCGGCGCTCACCCCGCCCGCCACGAGGGCCAGGGCTATGACGCCCATGGTCTTCTGCGCGTCGTTGGTGCCGTGCGAAAAGGCGTAGACCGATGCCGAAAAGAGCTGGAGGATCTTGAAGGTCTTTGCCGCCGGCTTGGGTTTCGCGCCGCGGGCGAAGAAGAGGACGATGTTCGTGAGGACGAGGGAGGCGAGAAAACCGAGCACCGGCGCGAGCACGAGGAACTCCACGATCGTCGTGATCCCGGCCACGTTGACCGCCCCGACGCCCGCCGCGGCGATGGCCGCGCCGGCAAGGCCGCCGATGAGGGCGTGGCTGGAGGAGGTGGGGAGGCCGAGGAGCCAGGTGATGATGTTCCAGAGGATGGCTCCGACGAGGGCCGCCGCGAGGATCGGCAGCAGGGCCTCGTGAGGGAAGACCTTGATGTCGATGACGCCCTTGCCGACCGTCGAGGCCACGGCGGTGCCGAAGGTGAAGTAGCCGACGAAATTGGCGAGCCCGGCGAGGACGACGGCCTGGGCTGGCGTGAGGGTCTTCGTGACGACGATCGTCGAGATCGCGTTGGCCGCGTCGTGGAAGCCGTTGAAGAAGTCGAAGGCGAGGGCGACGACGATGACCCCCACCATGAACCAGAAGATCATGGGGCTCAGCCCATCTTGATCGCGACGCGGCGGAGAAGCTTGCCGACGCCGTCGATCCGGTTGACGACTTCCTCGAGCCCCTCGTAGACCTCCTTGGCCTTGATGATCTCGACCGCGTCCTTCCCCTCCTTGAAGAGATCGCCGATGGCGATGGAGAAGAGGACGTCGGCGCGGCGTTCTGCCTCGCCGATGGCCTTGATCTGCGAGCCCGTCGACTCCTTCTTCTTCATCCGGACGAAGACCTCGAGGAGGTGCTGGGCGCATTCGACGATGATGTCGGCGAAGTCGTTGGAACGCGGGGGGAGGTGGAGGATGTCGTAGGTCTCGATCTTGCCGACGAGGGCTTTTATCTCGTCGACGCAGTTGTCGACATAGGCCGCGATGAGATGGATGTCCTCCCGATCGAGGGGCGTAATGAAGCTCTCCTCGAGGGCCACCTCGATCGCCGACTCGATCTTGTCGGCCGCGCGCTCGATCTCCTTTATACCGCCAACCACGGTCCGGAGCCCCTCGCGGGCGGCCGCGCCCTCGCCGGTGCCGGCCGCGAGTTCCATCAGCTTTCTCGAGGCGGAGAGCAGGGCCTGGGCATGGTCGATGAAGAGATCGTAGAACTTCGTCTCGCGGGGCAGCAGCAGGTCGAGCAGGTTGAAACGCATGGCGACTCCTCGTGTGGTCCCCCGCCCTGGCGGGGGCCGGTCCTTCCCCATCGCGGGAGAACGGACGGCTAAATATATAACAATAGTCTCGATATTTAACCGCATTATCCCATGGATGGCCGCCCCGATGCAAGAACGGGGGATCGTCATCCGGCCCGCTTGCATCGCGACGCCCCGAAGGGCCAGCATGGCCCATGTCCCTTCCCTCTCGACTCCTCGTCCTCGATCTCGGCAGGGATCTCGCCTTCCCCGAGGCCTTCGACGCCCCCGTGGGCGTGGGAGGCTTCTTTCCCGTCGGTCCCCGGGCCGAGGGCGGGGAGGAAGTCCACCTCTACCCGGCCGACATCTTTTCGTCCGGCCCCGAGGGCCCGAGATGCCAGAGACCCTTGCCGAAGCCAGACGCCTCATGGCGAAGCGGCACGGAATCGCCTGGCGGCCGGGAAGCCGCCTCCGAAGCCGGTCTTTTGATCGGTGCCGGCTCCTGGCTCTTCGCCCAATGGAGGCCGCTCGACGGCAAAGAACTCGAGCTCGGCGTGGAATGGTTCGCCAGGGAGGCATGGTGGGAGAGGCGGCCCCTTGTCGGCGACCTCTTTCTTAGAATCGTCAGGGAAGACGACCGGCTCGCCTTTCAGCTGCTCAGACGGCTCGACGAGGCTGGGGCTCGGCTTCCGGGCGATGAAGGGCCGGCAAACAGGGGAGCCTGACGGTAAAGACCGTCGAGCCGGAATCAGAGACGAAGTCGACCGAGCCCCCGTGCTCCTCGACGATCTGCCTGACTATCGCGAGGCCAAGACCGGTGCCGCCCAGCTCCGCCCTCGTTGTGAAGAATGGCTCGAAAATCCGCGCACGGAGTTCGGGCGGTATCTCGGGCCCATCGTCGCCTATCGCGACCAGGGCCGAGTCTCCCTCGCGGCGAACCGAGATCGAGAGGCTTCCCCTCCAATCCATGGCCTGCATCGCGTTGGTGATCAGGCTGAGCCATACCTGCCCGAGCCTGCCGGCTCGACCCGAGACAAAGATCGCCTCGTCGATATCGCGCCTGACTTCCACGCCCCGCTTGATCGAGTGCTGGATCAGGGGCAGCACCGAATCGACATTCCTGGCGAGCGAGAGGGGGGCAGGAGCTTCCGACTCGGCCGATTGGCCGTAGGTACGCAGGGACTCGGTCACGGCGGCGATGCGGCCGGCGGCCTCCTCCACGATGCGAAGGGAATTGCGCGACAGGCCGATGCCATAGAGAAGCCCGACGATGCCGGCTTTGGCCTTGATGAGGGCGGCAAGCCCCTCGTCGATCTCGGTAAGACCGAGCTGGGCGAGGAGGTCCGCGTCGTCGTCGACCTCGGCGAGGCCGAAAGCCCTCAGGCTTTCGGAGGCCCGCTTCCGCGCCTGCCTGAGATCGGCGCCGTTCAGAAGGGGATTGAGGGAGATGGAAGCGAGGAGTTCGGTCAACTTCGTCCGTGCGGGAGGCTCCAGGGAGGCCGAAAGTTCGGGAAGGACGGAGAGTATCCTCATTCTCTCCTCGATGACCCTCCGCACCGAGGAAATTATGGCGCCAAGGGGCGTGTTGATCTCGTGGCCGATACCGGCGACGAGGTCGCCGAGGATGGACATCCTCGCCGACAGGACAATCTGGGCCTGGGCCGACTCGAGGCGGGCGAGCGTCGCCCTGAGTTCCGAGTTGAGGCTCTCGAGTTCGGCCGTGCGCTCCGCGACCTGGCCCTCCAGTCCCCGATTGACCCTCTCGATTTCGACGAATGCCCGGTCGATCAGGGCCCTCACGAAAAGCAGGGCGCCCATGACTATCGCCATGAGTATGAGGGAGGCCACGAAGTTGCTCCGCGCCCATCCCATGTCGACGCTTCCCGATTTGTCCGGAGCGAGGATGGCGAGGAAATAGAGGAGGGCCGCCCCCATCGAGACGACCCCGGTCCCGACGATGTGATAGCCCCGATTCCCTATCAGGACCGAGAGCGCCATCGCGACCATGCCGCCGGCGGCGAGGGTGAAAAGGCTGGTAACGTTGGGAACGCTTGGGAAGGGGAGAAAGACCGATAGGGGGAGGAGGAGGACGACGGGAACGAGGGCAAGGCTGCTCGCGGCCTCGAGATCCTCGCTCCACCGGAACAGGAGCGCAGAAATGAATAGCAGAAGGGCGCCTGCCCCGAAGACGATTACGTCTTTGTTGAAGCCTCGGAGGAGGTAGGAGAGAATCGAGAAAAGGACGCAGGCCGAGGCGAGACCGAGGACGAGGGGGAGAAAGACGCGCCGCTTCCGGTCGAGCAGAAGCTCATGACCGGACAGCCCGTATCCGCCACTCACCCCAATCCCTCATTCCAAGACCGCGTAGATTCGCCGCACGCCGGCGGCGGAGGACTGTTCCTTCTGGATGCGGAACTTCCCGAGGAGGCCCGTGCGCTCGACATGGGGGCCGCCGCAGACTTCCTTGGAGAAATCGCCGATCGTGTAGACCTTGACCGTCTCCTCGTACTTCTCGCCGAAGAGGGCCGTCGCCCCGG
>Ga0307375_10004144_pt1 | contig 13997 bp, 5 predicted proteins | sample TR1MG_FD_202531 | JGI IMG/M metagenome (GOLD analysis project Ga0307375, IMG submission 202531) | Soil microbial communities from Risofladan, Vaasa, Finland - TR-1 | ecosystem: Environmental > Terrestrial > Soil > Coastal area > Acid sulfate soil | place: Finland: Risofladan, Vaasa | collected...
CATCACCTTCACCGTCACCGAACCGCGGCCCTACTACATCCATACCGACCATCTGGGCACACCAAGAATGATCACCGACACCAATGGCAATGTGGTGTGGCAATGGGATAACAGCGATCCGTTCGGGAACAATGTTCCCAATCAAAATCCGAATGGTGCTGGGCAGTTCGTGTTCCCGCTCAGATTCGCAGGGCAATACTACGACAGCGAAACCAACCTGGCCTACAACGTCAATCGCGACTACGATCCGAGTATCGGACGGTACATCCAGAGTGATCCGATTGGGCTCAGCGGGGGCATCAATACCTTTGGCTATGTTCTAGGGAATCCAATTGGATTAATTGATTCTATTGGTCTGTGGCCCAATTGTGTTAGTGCAATTCTGAGCATTACTTCTAACACGTTCAACGAAATAAATAAGACCATACTTGCTCAGGCTTTGCTACCAGTTCCAATGCCAACTGGGGTTGGGGTCGGCCCCAATGGGCCAGGGAAACCTCCTGTAGGGCCAGAGGTTGAATGGGATATGTGGGAAGTGCAATATACACTGTCACGGAATGACACTTACAAAGTAATGCAAGTAACACAGCATTTGTTAGTAACATGCAGTGAAACACGCACTGGTGACTGCGGAAAAACAGAAACTTATCAGTACAGTTATGAGACGGACAATAAATTGGACCCTCTAAAAACGCTTATTGATAGTCAAGTTGACTATAACTACGAAAAAATTCGTAAGCTCTTTAGCTTCAGTACAGGTTTTTAAAGGGGGCTGTCGTGAAGCGTTTTGTTCTTGGTCTTATGGCTGGTCTCATGGCAGTTACAATGGGGGCACTACTTCTTTGGTTTGTTGTGCCATTTATATTCTCGACACTCAATCGCGGTTCTGAAGCATGGCTGCGTTGGTTTCCGTTTGTAGTGCTTCCCCCTGCGCTTGTCTTTGGTGGCTTTATTGCGGCATATGTTGATCCAACGCGACGCTTTGCCTTAGGTTTCTTGGTGGGTGCCGCTGCTTTTAGTATTGGGGCACTATTCGTTTCAATTGCCGGACAAATATGGTTTCTGCTTCTTCTAGTGGTTTGTGCTGGGATACTTAGTAGCATCGGCGCGAGTCTTGTTCGAAAACAGTCACGCTGACGTATTCCAAATCACGCTGCTTTACCAATCGTGTGGTCTGTGTAATGCCTTATTTGGCGAGTGTCTTCATTGACTGAAACTCGCGTAAGGCGCAATTATCATTGCGCCGTTTGATCTCTCTTTCTCTTCTTCAAAATAAAAAGCCACCCGCCTCCGGTAACCCGGCGCGGGTGGCTTCTTTTTAGCCGCTATTTTTTAGCTGTCTTTCTTCGTCTTCTCCTCGCCGGTGACAAACCCGATAGGCCGTTTCTTTGTGGGTTCCGGCGGAGTCATCAACTCCCGAATAGCATCGAACACCTGCTTGAGCTGGGCGCGCGTGTTGCGCGCGAAGGTATCGTGTTGCATGGACAGTGCCTCGGTTGTTTGTTCCAGATTATCCAGGCGCGACACCAGTTCCTTGTGCGTGACAACCAACTCGCGCAGGCGCACGAAAGCGCGAACCACATACACGCCCATTTCGATGGCCTGCGGTGAAGCCAGCACGTTCGCCGCCTGGATCGCGCCATGCTCGGTAAACGCGAAAGGCAACGATTTAGAAAACTTCAACCGGCTGAGGTGGTCGCAATTTGCGATCACCTCGGCTTTCTCTTCGGCGCTGAGGACGAACATAAAATCATCTGGGAAGCGGCCGCTATTGCGCTTGACTTGTTCATTCAGCCGCCGGGTGGGTACGCCATAGAGCGCGGCCAGATCGGCATCAATAATCACCTTCTGATTGCGGATCACCAGAATATGGCTTTCGATACGCGGCAGCAAGGCGATGGTGTTTGCTGTCATGTTCAACCCCGCGTCCCGGTGCGGTGGGCGCTGGTTGTTTTCTTTTTAGCCGCCGGTTTCGGATTTGGTGCGGGCGGCTGCGGCTGAGTCCAGCGCTTCGCATCGTGCATGTGCAGCACACCGGCGATCACCGTTTCCACCGCTTCGCGCGCCTTCTCATCGAGATGGGACACCGCCTCGAATTGCAGCTTCAAACGGTCATCCGGGCCGCGTTCGTCCGCCTCGAAAAGCAGCATATCCGCGCTGACATTAAGTGCTAGTGCAATGCGCCTGAAAACCTCGATAGTCGGCTGCGAAGAACCCGCCTCATAGCGTTTCAGTTGCGAGACATGCATACCGATCTTGTCGGCCATCTGTTGCTGAGTAAAACCGTACTCCTTGCGCAGTGCGGCCAAGCGTTCCGGGAAGCTCATGGGCAAAATGAAATGAATGGAGACGGCCATGATTGTATGTACCTCTTTTTTAGCACTTGACAGAAAGTAGCATAACAGGAACAATAAAAAGACACAATAAAGAACCTTGACAGGTTTTTAACGAAAGGTCGCAAATGGCACGTATCCCGGATTCAGAGATCGAGCGGCTAAAAAATGAAGTGTCGGTGGAGCGCCTGATTGAGAGCAGCGGCATAACCCTCAAGAAAGCAGGAAGGGATTTGACCGGCTGCTGCCCGTTCCACGCAGACGATACCGCGAGTCTGGTGGTGACGCTTGGGAAAAACCTGTGGCACTGCTTTGGCTGTGGCATCGGTGGTGGCCCGATAGACTGGGTGATGAAGAAAAACGGCGTGTCCTTCCGTCATGCGGTGGAACTGTTGCGCGATGGCGTTCCCTCTTTAGCTGCCGGCTCTAATGCAGTGAAGCGCACCACCGTGCGCGCCCTCGATGCGCCGGTTGCCTTCGATGCCGACGATCAAGCCTTGCTCAATCAAACCATCGGCTACTACCACGACACCTTGAAGAGCAGCTCCGAAGCGCTGGCGTATCTGCAAGCGCGCGGCATTGCTTCGACCGAAGCCGTCGAGCATTTCCAACTGGGCTACGCCAACCGCACCCTGGGCCTGCGCCTGCCCGAAAAAAATCGTCTCGCCGGAGCCGAGATCAGAACCCGTTTGCAAAAGATCGGCCTCTACCGCGAGAGCGGCCACGAACACTTCAACGGCTCGCTGATCGTGCCGGTGTGCGATGCGGGCGGCAACGTGGTCGAAGTGTATGGCCGTAAAATCCGCGACGACTTGCGCAAGGGCACACCCAAACACCTTTACCTGTCGGAAGAATGCCGTGCCGGATCGCGCGGCGTGTTTAACGTGCTGGCACTGCGCACGTCAAAAGAAATCATCCTGTGCGAGGCGTTGATCGACGCGCTGACGTTCTGGTGTGCGGGGTATCGCAACGTCACCAGCAGCTACGGCATCGAGGGTTTTACCGACGACATGCTGGCCGCATTCAAGGCACACGGCACAGAGCGCGTGCTGATCGCCTTTGATCGCGACGAGGCAGGCGAGCGCGGTGCGGCCAAAGTGTCCGAACTGCTGATGGCGGCTGGCATCGAAGCTTGGCGTATCCAGTTCCCCAAGGGCATGGACACCAACGAGTACGCCTTGAAGGTCACGCCTGCGACGAAGAGCCTGGGTGTCGCCATCCGCAAAGCCGTGTGGCTGGGTAAAGGTGCGGCACCTGCCGCACCTTTACCAGAGGCTGAACTTGTGCAGCCGTCCGCGCCGACAGTTGAACACGAAACCCCCGTCACTTCTTTAGCTGCCGATGCGGCATTACCGGCCAGCCCCATGCCCGCGCTGGCGCAACCTTCTACGCCGTGCGAAATCCATCCCCACGAAATCATCTTCAACCTGGACCCGGTGCGCTACCGGGTGCGCGGCTTCGACGCGAAGGCTGGAGGCAGTTTGCGCGTGAACCTCTTGGCGAGTTGGGACAATGCCTTCTTCGTGGACATGGTCGATCTGTACAACGCCCGCCAGCGTGCCACCTTCATGGCGCGTGCGGCCAGCGAATTGCGGGTGCAGGAAGACGCGCTCAAGGCCGACCTCGGACGCATCCTGCTGCAACTGGAATTGCTGCAAACCGCCAGCACCGCCAAGGCGCCGGGACTGGAACCGATGACCGTCGAAGCGCAGCGCGAGGCATTCGCCTTGTTGCGCTCGCCCGACCTGATTACCCGCATCCTGGCCGACTTCGCGGCCTGCGGGTTGGTCGGCGAAGAGACGAACAAACTCGTTGGCTATCTCGCCGCCATCAGCCGCAAGCTGGACAAGCCCTTGGGTGTGGTGATCCAGAGCAGCAGTGCCGCCGGTAAAAGTTCGTTGATGGATGCCGTGCTGTCCTTCGTGCCCGATGAAGACAAAGTGAAATACAGCGCGATGACCGGCCAGAGTTTGTTCTACATGGGTGAGACGAACCTGAAGCACAAGGCGCTGGCGATTGTGGAAGAAGAAGGGGCCAGCCGTGCCAGCTATGCCCTGAAACTGTTGCAGTCCGAAGGCGAACTGACAATGGCCTCCACTGGCAAAGACCCGGTGAGCGGCAATCTGATCACGCAGCAATACCGCGTCGAAGGGCCGGTGGCGTTGCTGGTGACGACGACCGCGCGCGACATCGACGAAGAACTGATGAACCGCTGTCTGGTGCTGAGTGTGGATGAAGGCCGCGAACAGACCCGCGCGATTCACCAGTTGCAGCGCGACCGGCGCACGCTGGAAGGCTTGATCGCACGGCGTGAGAAAGATGCCCTGATCGAGTTGCACCAGAACGCGCAACGCCTGTTGAAACCGTTCGCCATACTCAACCCCTATGCCAAGTTCCTGACCTTCCCCGACCAGACCACCCGATTGCGCCGCGACCATGAAAAGTATCTCACCCTGATCGACACCATTGCGTTCGTGCACCAGCACCAGCGCGAGATCAAAACCGCACAGCGCGGCGAACAGCACATCGGCTACATCGAAGTCACCCTCAAAGATATCGAGCAGGCCAACCGCATCGCGCACGACGTGCTGGGCCGCTCGCTCGATGAATTGCCGCCGCAGACGCGCAGGCTGTTGAAGCTGATCGATGGCTTCGCAGTGTCCGAATGCGAGCGCCTCAAAATACACCGCAGCGATGTCCGTTTCAGCCGCCGCGCCTTGCGCGAAGCCATCACCTGGGGCGACACGCAATTGCGCATGCACCTGGAGCGTCTGGTCGATCTGGAATACGTGCTGACGCACCGCGAAGGCCCCGGCGGCAAATATGTGTACGAGCTGGTGTATGCGGTGGCCGACGACTCGCGCGCACAGGTTGCGGGCATCATCGAGGTGGCCGCATTGCAGGCGCTTTATACCGCTACGATGTCGAAGTCGCGGGGGCAGCCCCCCGAAGTCGCGGGGCGGAAGCGTGCCGATAGCGCCCCGGTTGCGGGCCTGTTGCGGGGTGTCGAATCGCCCGCAGAACCAAGCAGCATAAGCGTTGCAGACGATATTGAAGAAACTGACCACAAAATCCACTGCTCCCAGCAGACGCACAAATCCCCGTCGTACTCACAGCCTCTCCCTTTAGCCGCTGCCGCGAGATAAGCGCATGCAGCGCCCGACCAAACGCCGCAAGTACGCCCGCGATGCCGACGCCGACATCCGCAGCAGCCCGTGGTATCCGTACATGCACGCCTACATGGACTGGATGGCCTACAGCGGTTATGCCACCGGCACCTTGCGCAGCGCCCGGCACGACGTGCGCATGTTCGTGCGCTGGTGCGACAGCCGCAGCCTGACTCTACCTACCCAGCTCAGCCGGCCGGTGCTGGAACAGTACCAGCGGTATTTATTTCTGCTGCGCAAAGCCGACGGACAGCCGCTGGCCAGCAGCGCGCAACTGCACCGGCTACAGCATATGAAAAGCTTCTGCCGCTGGCTCGTGCGCGAAAGCCTGCTGCCGTCCAATCCCGCCTCCGACCTGGTGTTGCCCAAAGCATTGAAGCGCCTGCCGCGTTCGATTCTGTCCATCGAAGAAGTCGAGTGCATCCTGGCGCAGCCCGACACCGGCACGCCGGTCGGCCTGCGTGATCGCGCGCTGATGGAACTGCTGTACTCGACCGGCATCCGGCGACTTGAAATAGTGCAGTTGCAGGGCGGCGACCTGGATGCGCGCCGCCGTCTGCTGCTGGTGCGCGAAGGCAAAGGCGGAAAGGATCGCTATGTGCCGGTGGGAGAACGTGCCCTGTACTGGATCAATCGCTACCTGATTGAGGCGCGCGAAGAACTGGCACTACCGGGCATCTTGAACCTGTTCGTCTCCGACTACGGCGATGCGCTGAACGACGGCTTGTCGGTACTGGTCAAGCGCTACATAGTGCGGGCCGGGGTGAAGAAGAACGGCTCCTGCCATTTGTTCCGCCACGCGATGGCGACGCACATGCTGGAGAACGGCGCGGACATCCGCTTCATCCAGGCGATGCTGGGCCACGCCAACCTCACCACCACCCAGATCTACACCTTCGTGTCGATCGACAAGCTGCAACAGATCCACGCGGCCACGCATCCGGCACGACTGGACGGCATGGCAGAAACAAGCAGCAACCGCTCGGGGTAAATCGCTGCGCGCTTTAACATAACCACGTCTTATGCAAAGTGGCCCCATCGTCTGGCACCGATCAGTCAACCGCTACACTGCGTTCCGCGCCCTGCGGGTTCTCATAAGGAAGGTTATGTCTTGCGCCCCGAATCTTCCGGCTGCCGATGGATACTGCGTCCGGGTTCCTATGTAATACCCGGACTTTGTCTCATGGGTGAGACTTTTACCTGGCCTAAGCACTCCTGGAAGCATCACCCTGTCCGGCAGCGGCACGGATGCGTAAGCACCGCGCCCCTGCCGGGACAGGGTACGCCGCCTAGTAACACAGTACCCTGTAACTACATTCCCCCGAAAAACCCCTTGCCTTTGCGCGTGCGCGTGGGCCAGAATGCGCCTCTAGGAAAAAATTCCAAATTGCCGGAGGTGTGTCTTCTTCGATTGCCCGCAAAGCCGCGTCGTATCTAGGGAAAGTGCCTACGGGTACGGTAAAAGTGCGTCAGGCAAAGTAGAATGGCAATGGGATAACAGCGATCCGTTCGGGAACAATGTTCCCAATCAAAATCCGAATGGTGCTGGGCAGTTCGTGTTCCCGCTCAGATTCGCAGGGCAATACTACGACAGCGAAACCAACCTGGCCTACAACGTCAATCGCGACTACGATCCGAGTATCGGACGGTACATCCAGAGTGATCCGATTGGGCTCAGCGGGGGCATCAATACCTTTGGCTATGTTCTAGGGAATCCAATTGGATTAATTGATTCTATTGGTCTGTGGCCCAATTGTGTTAGTGCAATTCTGAGCATTACTTCTAACACGTTCAACGAAATAAATAAGACCATACTTGCTCAGGCTTTGCTACCAGTTCCAATGCCAACTGGGGTTGGGGTCGGCCCCAATGGGCCAGGGAAACCTCCTGTAGGGCCAGAGGTTGAATGGGATATGTGGGAAGTGCAATATACACTGTCACGGAATGACACTTACAAAGTAATGCAAGTAACACAGCATTTGTTAGTAACATGCAGTGAAACACGCACTGGTGACTGCGGAAAAACAGAAACTTATCAGTACAGTTATGAGACGGACAATAAATTGGACCCTCTAAAAACGCTTATTGATAGTCAAGTTGACTATAACTACGAAAAAATTCGTAAGCTCTTTAGCTTCAGTACAGGTTTTTAAAGGGGGCTGTCGTGAAGCGTTTTGTTCTTGGTCTTATGGCTGGTCTCATGGCAGTTACAATGGGGGCACTACTTCTTTGGTTTGTTGTGCCATTTATATTCTCGACACTCAATCGCGGTTCTGAAGCATGGCTGCGTTGGTTTCCGTTTGTAGTGCTTCCCCCTGCGCTTGTCTTTGGTGGCTTTATTGCGGCATATGTTGATCCAACGCGACGCTTTGCCTTAGGTTTCTTGGTGGGTGCCGCTGCTTTTAGTATTGGGGCACTATTCGTTTCAATTGCCGGACAAATATGGTTTCTGCTTCTTCTAGTGGTTTGTGCTGGGATACTTAGTAGCATCGGCGCGAGTCTTGTTCGAAAACAGTCACGCTGACGTATTCCAAATCACGCTGCTTTACCAATCGTGTGGTCTGTGTAATGCCTTATTTGGCGAGTGTCTTCATTGACTGAAACTCGCGTAAGGCGCAATTATCATTGCGCCGTTTGATCTCTCTTTCTCTTCTTCAAAATAAAAAGCCACCCGCCTCCGGTAACCCGGCGCGGGTGGCTTCTTTTTAGCCGCTATTTTTTAGCTGTCTTTCTTCGTCTTCTCCTCGCCGGTGACAAACCCGATAGGCCGTTTCTTTGTGGGTTCCGGCGGAGTCATCAACTCCCGAATAGCATCGAACACCTGCTTGAGCTGGGCGCGCGTGTTGCGCGCGAAGGTATCGTGTTGCATGGACAGTGCCTCGGTTGTTTGTTCCAGATTATCCAGGCGCGACACCAGTTCCTTGTGCGTGACAACCAACTCGCGCAGGCGCACGAAAGCGCGAACCACATACACGCCCATTTCGATGGCCTGCGGTGAAGCCAGCACGTTCGCCGCCTGGATCGCGCCATGCTCGGTAAACGCGAAAGGCAACGATTTAGAAAACTTCAACCGGCTGAGGTGGTCGCAATTTGCGATCACCTCGGCTTTCTCTTCGGCGCTGAGGACGAACATAAAATCATCTGGGAAGCGGCCGCTATTGCGCTTGACTTGTTCATTCAGCCGCCGGGTGGGTACGCCATAGAGCGCGGCCAGATCGGCATCAATAATCACCTTCTGATTGCGGATCACCAGAATATGGCTTTCGATACGCGGCAGCAAGGCGATGGTGTTTGCTGTCATGTTCAACCCCGCGTCCCGGTGCGGTGGGCGCTGGTTGTTTTCTTTTTAGCCGCCGGTTTCGGATTTGGTGCGGGCGGCTGCGGCTGAGTCCAGCGCTTCGCATCGTGCATGTGCAGCACACCGGCGATCACCGTTTCCACCGCTTCGCGCGCCTTCTCATCGAGATGGGACACCGCCTCGAATTGCAGCTTCAAACGGTCATCCGGGCCGCGTTCGTCCGCCTCGAAAAGCAGCATATCCGCGCTGACATTAAGTGCTAGTGCAATGCGCCTGAAAACCTCGATAGTCGGCTGCGAAGAACCCGCCTCATAGCGTTTCAGTTGCGAGACATGCATACCGATCTTGTCGGCCATCTGTTGCTGAGTAAAACCGTACTCCTTGCGCAGTGCGGCCAAGCGTTCCGGGAAGCTCATGGGCAAAATGAAATGAATGGAGACGGCCATGATTGTATGTACCTCTTTTTTAGCACTTGACAGAAAGTAGCATAACAGGAACAATAAAAAGACACAATAAAGAACCTTGACAGGTTTTTAACGAAAGGTCGCAAATGGCACGTATCCCGGATTCAGAGATCGAGCGGCTAAAAAATGAAGTGTCGGTGGAGCGCCTGATTGAGAGCAGCGGCATAACCCTCAAGAAAGCAGGAAGGGATTTGACCGGCTGCTGCCCGTTCCACGCAGACGATACCGCGAGTCTGGTGGTGACGCTTGGGAAAAACCTGTGGCACTGCTTTGGCTGTGGCATCGGTGGTGGCCCGATAGACTGGGTGATGAAGAAAAACGGCGTGTCCTTCCGTCATGCGGTGGAACTGTTGCGCGATGGCGTTCCCTCTTTAGCTGCCGGCTCTAATGCAGTGAAGCGCACCACCGTGCGCGCCCTCGATGCGCCGGTTGCCTTCGATGCCGACGATCAAGCCTTGCTCAATCAAACCATCGGCTACTACCACGACACCTTGAAGAGCAGCTCCGAAGCGCTGGCGTATCTGCAAGCGCGCGGCATTGCTTCGACCGAAGCCGTCGAGCATTTCCAACTGGGCTACGCCAACCGCACCCTGGGCCTGCGCCTGCCCGAAAAAAATCGTCTCGCCGGAGCCGAGATCAGAACCCGTTTGCAAAAGATCGGCCTCTACCGCGAGAGCGGCCACGAACACTTCAACGGCTCGCTGATCGTGCCGGTGTGCGATGCGGGCGGCAACGTGGTCGAAGTGTATGGCCGTAAAATCCGCGACGACTTGCGCAAGGGCACACCCAAACACCTTTACCTGTCGGAAGAATGCCGTGCCGGATCGCGCGGCGTGTTTAACGTGCTGGCACTGCGCACGTCAAAAGAAATCATCCTGTGCGAGGCGTTGATCGACGCGCTGACGTTCTGGTGTGCGGGGTATCGCAACGTCACCAGCAGCTACGGCATCGAGGGTTTTACCGACGACATGCTGGCCGCATTCAAGGCACACGGCACAGAGCGCGTGCTGATCGCCTTTGATCGCGACGAGGCAGGCGAGCGCGGTGCGGCCAAAGTGTCCGAACTGCTGATGGCGGCTGGCATCGAAGCTTGGCGTATCCAGTTCCCCAAGGGCATGGACACCAACGAGTACGCCTTGAAGGTCACGCCTGCGACGAAGAGCCTGGGTGTCGCCATCCGCAAAGCCGTGTGGCTGGGTAAAGGTGCGGCACCTGCCGCACCTTTACCAGAGGCTGAACTTGTGCAGCCGTCCGCGCCGACAGTTGAACACGAAACCCCCGTCACTTCTTTAGCTGCCGATGCGGCATTACCGGCCAGCCCCATGCCCGCGCTGGCGCAACCTTCTACGCCGTGCGAAATCCATCCCCACGAAATCATCTTCAACCTGGACCCGGTGCGCTACCGGGTGCGCGGCTTCGACGCGAAGGCTGGAGGCAGTTTGCGCGTGAACCTCTTGGCGAGTTGGGACAATGCCTTCTTCGTGGACATGGTCGATCTGTACAACGCCCGCCAGCGTGCCACCTTCATGGCGCGTGCGGCCAGCGAATTGCGGGTGCAGGAAGACGCGCTCAAGGCCGACCTCGGACGCATCCTGCTGCAACTGGAATTGCTGCAAACCGCCAGCACCGCCAAGGCGCCGGGACTGGAACCGATGACCGTCGAAGCGCAGCGCGAGGCATTCGCCTTGTTGCGCTCGCCCGACCTGATTACCCGCATCCTGGCCGACTTCGCGGCCTGCGGGTTGGTCGGCGAAGAGACGAACAAACTCGTTGGCTATCTCGCCGCCATCAGCCGCAAGCTGGACAAGCCCTTGGGTGTGGTGATCCAGAGCAGCAGTGCCGCCGGTAAAAGTTCGTTGATGGATGCCGTGCTGTCCTTCGTGCCCGATGAAGACAAAGTGAAATACAGCGCGATGACCGGCCAGAGTTTGTTCTACATGGGTGAGACGAACCTGAAGCACAAGGCGCTGGCGATTGTGGAAGAAGAAGGGGCCAGCCGTGCCAGCTATGCCCTGAAACTGTTGCAGTCCGAAGGCGAACTGACAATGGCCTCCACTGGCAAAGACCCGGTGAGCGGCAATCTGATCACGCAGCAATACCGCGTCGAAGGGCCGGTGGCGTTGCTGGTGACGACGACCGCGCGCGACATCGACGAAGAACTGATGAACCGCTGTCTGGTGCTGAGTGTGGATGAAGGCCGCGAACAGACCCGCGCGATTCACCAGTTGCAGCGCGACCGGCGCACGCTGGAAGGCTTGATCGCACGGCGTGAGAAAGATGCCCTGATCGAGTTGCACCAGAACGCGCAACGCCTGTTGAAACCGTTCGCCATACTCAACCCCTATGCCAAGTTCCTGACCTTCCCCGACCAGACCACCCGATTGCGCCGCGACCATGAAAAGTATCTCACCCTGATCGACACCATTGCGTTCGTGCACCAGCACCAGCGCGAGATCAAAACCGCACAGCGCGGCGAACAGCACATCGGCTACATCGAAGTCACCCTCAAAGATATCGAGCAGGCCAACCGCATCGCGCACGACGTGCTGGGCCGCTCGCTCGATGAATTGCCGCCGCAGACGCGCAGGCTGTTGAAGCTGATCGATGGCTTCGCAGTGTCCGAATGCGAGCGCCTCAAAATACACCGCAGCGATGTCCGTTTCAGCCGCCGCGCCTTGCGCGAAGCCATCACCTGGGGCGACACGCAATTGCGCATGCACCTGGAGCGTCTGGTCGATCTGGAATACGTGCTGACGCACCGCGAAGGCCCCGGCGGCAAATATGTGTACGAGCTGGTGTATGCGGTGGCCGACGACTCGCGCGCACAGGTTGCGGGCATCATCGAGGTGGCCGCATTGCAGGCGCTTTATACCGCTACGATGTCGAAGTCGCGGGGGCAGCCCCCCGAAGTCGCGGGGCGGAAGCGTGCCGATAGCGCCCCGGTTGCGGGCCTGTTGCGGGGTGTCGAATCGCCCGCAGAACCAAGCAGCATAAGCGTTGCAGACGATATTGAAGAAACTGACCACAAAATCCACTGCTCCCAGCAGACGCACAAATCCCCGTCGTACTCACAGCCTCTCCCTTTAGCCGCTGCCGCGAGATAAGCGCATGCAGCGCCCGACCAAACGCCGCAAGTACGCCCGCGATGCCGACGCCGACATCCGCAGCAGCCCGTGGTATCCGTACATGCACGCCTACATGGACTGGATGGCCTACAGCGGTTATGCCACCGGCACCTTGCGCAGCGCCCGGCACGACGTGCGCATGTTCGTGCGCTGGTGCGACAGCCGCAGCCTGACTCTACCTACCCAGCTCAGCCGGCCGGTGCTGGAACAGTACCAGCGGTATTTATTTCTGCTGCGCAAAGCCGACGGACAGCCGCTGGCCAGCAGCGCGCAACTGCACCGGCTACAGCATATGAAAAGCTTCTGCCGCTGGCTCGTGCGCGAAAGCCTGCTGCCGTCCAATCCCGCCTCCGACCTGGTGTTGCCCAAAGCATTGAAGCGCCTGCCGCGTTCGATTCTGTCCATCGAAGAAGTCGAGTGCATCCTGGCGCAGCCCGACACCGGCACGCCGGTCGGCCTGCGTGATCGCGCGCTGATGGAACTGCTGTACTCGACCGGCATCCGGCGACTTGAAATAGTGCAGTTGCAGGGCGGCGACCTGGATGCGCGCCGCCGTCTGCTGCTGGTGCGCGAAGGCAAAGGCGGAAAGGATCGCTATGTGCCGGTGGGAGAACGTGCCCTGTACTGGATCAATCGCTACCTGATTGAGGCGCGCGAAGAACTGGCACTACCGGGCATCTTGAACCTGTTCGTCTCCGACTACGGCGATGCGCTGAACGACGGCTTGTCGGTACTGGTCAAGCGCTACATAGTGCGGGCCGGGGTGAAGAAGAACGGCTCCTGCCATTTGTTCCGCCACGCGATGGCGACGCACATGCTGGAGAACGGCGCGGACATCCGCTTCATCCAGGCGATGCTGGGCCACGCCAACCTCACCACCACCCAGATCTACACCTTCGTGTCGATCGACAAGCTGCAACAGATCCACGCGGCCACGCATCCGGCACGACTGGACGGCATGGCAGAAACAAGCAGCAACCGCTCGGGGTAAATCGCTGCGCGCTTTAACATAACCACGTCTTATGCAAAGTGGCCCCATCGTCTGGCACCGATCAGTCAACCGCTACACTGCGTTCCGCGCCCTGCGGGTTCTCATAAGGAAGGTTATGTCTTGCGCCCCGAATCTTCCGGCTGCCGATGGATACTGCGTCCGGGTTCCTATGTAATACCCGGACTTTGTCTCATGGGTGAGACTTTTACCTGGCCTAAGCACTCCTGGAAGCATCACCCTGTCCGGCAGCGGCACGGATGCGTAAGCACCGCGCCCCTGCCGGGACAGGGTACGCCGCCTAGTAACACAGTACCCTGTAACTACATTCCCCCGAAAAACCCCTTGCCTTTGCGCGTGCGCGTGGGCCAGAATGCGCCTCTAGGAAAAAATTCCAAATTGCCGGAGGTGTGTCTTCTTCGATTGCCCGCAAAGCCGCGTCGTATCTAGGGAAAGTGCCTACGGGTACGGTAAAAGTGCGTCAGGCAAAGTAGAATGGCAATGGGATAACAGCGATCCGTTCGGTAACAACGCAGCCAACGAAAATCCGGCAGGGGCAGGTCAGTTCACCTTCAATTTGCGGTTCCCCGGGCAGTATTACGACAGCGAGACGAATCTGCAT
>Ga0307375_10004145_pt1 | contig 13997 bp, 19 predicted proteins | sample TR1MG_FD_202531 | JGI IMG/M metagenome (GOLD analysis project Ga0307375, IMG submission 202531) | Soil microbial communities from Risofladan, Vaasa, Finland - TR-1 | ecosystem: Environmental > Terrestrial > Soil > Coastal area > Acid sulfate soil | place: Finland: Risofladan, Vaasa | collected...
AAAGTAACAAACAGGGCGTACCATAGCCGTCATGTGCAAAGGGCGTCAACGCCTTTCCCATCAAGGGTTTGCGCGGCATTCCTGGTTAACGCACAATTAACGTCGATGGCACAGTCGGCTTTGCGCATGTCGGAATTACTTAACCTTGTCGCGATCAAGCCTAACAATGTCACTGGGCCCATTTTCGTGTTCAACCATGTCAGTGGCCCTCAAGTTCACGGCTGACCCCGTCGCTGCGGTTCTGAGCCACCCCGAGCTAGTTGCAGCCTGGCGATAAGCATCGGCCTTCGCGAGGATCTCAGTGCCCCGATCGCGGCTGCGAATCAGAGATAAGAGTATGCCGGGCCAAGCTTTCGAGCCGGGCGCAGGGCTGGGTCTTACATAGGTGAAGCGCAAAGGATGATCGACCGCTCCGAGCACGTTCGCCACCAGCAGGATAAGTGCGCGACGCCCCGCAATGGACGGGAGTTTGCTTCGCAGCGAACTGGTGGTTATTAATGTACGTTGGTGTGCGAGCTCGGACGCCGGGAGATGAAAAACGTCCTGGTCACAGAATTGAGGATCGAGCTTGAATGCCGGTAGCGGGTGCTGTCGGTTCTGCGGTTTGGCCAAGAGCAGCGTCATGAGCTGGCTCAGGATCTCTTCGTAAGACCGGCCCGTCTCATCGGGCAGCCCCTTTGGGCCGCCTATGCCAGTGCAGTACAAGGCCGTTTCAAACATCAGCAGTGCCTTCCATTGTTCATAGGCTTCACCATGGTGCGGACCGATCTGGGCGTACCATCGGGCCCATTTCAGATGGCGGTTCAGCCAAAACCGTGGATCGGGCCGAAACGACGACTTGCCCACGAGCCATTTGGGCGGCATCCAGCGGTCGCCGAGACGCCCAGTCGCCTTCCAGTCGAACAGCGGCGTGAGATGCACGCGACAATGCGTCAGCCAGAATCGGCCCCAGTCGAGCTGAAAACCTGGCAGCTTCCCGCCAGACCGATCCTGCGCAAAGCAGAGTGGGCAGTAGGCATGCCGCGCGGGTGGAGCCATCAACAAGGAAGTTCGGCCTGAAGCAGCGGCGAAATGTGCCAAATGGGTTGCCGTTACATTCAGCGCGGCGGCTAACGATCGCCGTGCACGCAAGTCTGGAATCCAGTCCGGATCGCCAAAATTGCCTGGGCTCATGCCGGTGATCTCATGGATCAGGGTTTGCCGAGACAGGCTCCACAAGCTGCCGGCGCGATCAAGGGCGGATGAGATCGATTCGCCGAGCCGGGGCGGTGCAGTGTGCAGCCGTAACGAAGTGGCTGACGACCGTCCGAGTGCTCTGCTCAGCTCAGGCGGCGGCACGATCGATATCCTCCATGTCCGGGATCGTAAGCGCCTTTTGCAAGGTGGTGCTCTCGATACGTTCCTCGCCAGACACGACGGCATGCACGGCGGCCTGGCGAATCAGTGTCATGATGCCGTCCAGACTGCCGCCAGAATGCTTCACCATGAACTTCATCGCTGCCTCCGTGTCCAGCCGCGATGGCTCGCGCAAGGGAAGCAAGCGCATGACGCTGCGCAGGAAGTTGGCGAAGGGTTCCCCGACATCCCACGTGGCCAATTCGAACCGCTTGAAGCGCGCATCCAGATGCATGTCGGAACGAAAGGCTTCAGCTGCCGCCGTCACGCCCAAGGCGAGGATCGGTAACTGCAATTCATTCATCAGGAATTTTATGGCATCCAGGGCGCGACGCTGCTCTTGCACGGAACCAGCGAGCACGTCCTGCACCTCGTCGACGATCAAGGCACGGCAGCGCACGGTCTTCAGCAGGCGTACGACCGTGGCTTCGCGGTCCGAGGTGCGATGGGAGTTTTTCACTGGTCCGTTCAGCGCTTCCAGAATCCGCCCGTAAACGGTTCGCGTATGCCTCGCTCCCGTCAGGGAAATGGAAATAATTGGGACCGCGTCAGCCCCCGACTTCCGGGCATATGTGCGTTGGACGAGGCGAGCGAACGTGGTCTTGCCGGCCCCCACGGGGCCGGTGACCAGCATGCCGGTGGTGCGTGTTTGCGAGGGGCCATCAAGGAGCCAGCGCGTGTAGGAGAGCATGTGGGCGACGGCCGGGTATCGGACGACCAGATCGCCACGGATGATGGCGATACGCTCCTGTTTCCCGAGCGCCGCCTGTGCATGAACAGTGGCGGCCAGGTGGCTGTAGTTGTCCTTTTCAGTTGGGACGTTTTCTTCGGTACGCGCAGGCAGAATCACAGAAGATGAGGCACCAAAGCGTTCGGGCGATGTGGGATGAATAAGTTCAGACATGATTAGGTCCAGAGTTCGCCGTCATAGATCACGGGAAAATTTCCACTTGTGATCGGTTCGGGCTGGGTAGGAAGGATTTCGACATCCCGGGTGGGCTCGAAGGCCAGGCCAGGTTGCTGCTGTTCGCGGGAATGTTTTGCACGTGCGATTGCGCGAGCATGCTTGGAGGTGGCGGCTATCGCGTCGTCGATCCTGCCGCGGCGCCCTTCCAGGCCAGCATCGCGTACGGCTAGGAGTGCGGGATCGTGCGTTCGGCGCCTGCCATAGTCCCGGTCCGCTTTCCATTCCCAAAGCGAGATCACCGGCACATTGGGTCGCGTCACTTCGGCGCGAAGCATCTGGCCGTTCGGTCCACGTAGGTAAATAAAGCGAATATTTCGAGGATCGAAGAAGATCTCCCGTCTGCCGGGAGACCCGATCCATTCCGCCAGTGCAGGGTGCCAGTAGGTGTGATTTTCCCACTCGATGCCATAGCGGTGGACGCGACGAAAGGTGGACGGCAGAAAAGTCGCTAGGACCTCGAATGGCTGCCAGCACGCGGGGATGGTTTCGGGTAGGCCATGTTCCTTGGTGGCGTCTTCCCATTCGATGATCGGTGCATGTCCCAGCACGCGATGCAGTCGCAGGTGGTATTGCGTGACGATCTCGTTGACGAACCAGGCGCGGAATTCGCTCAGCGTCATGGCGGACGTTTTTTCACTGTCGTAGTCGCCACGCTCGCGCACATCGCGCTGGGTGGCCCCTGGCAGCAGCCGGCACCGGCCCATCATTGTGCCGATGAGCCGTTCGATGAGGCCGCCATAATGGGGACTACCGACGGGCCGGTATTGCAGGTCGATACCGAGTGCCTCGCAGCCGCGTTGCAAGGCGCGAGAATGAAAATCTTTGCCGTTGTCAACATAGATCATCCGTGGCTTGCCGAAGCAAGGCCACGGTCCCTCAACACCTAGCCATTCGAGAAAGGGCTCTTTGGGTGACAGCATGTTGATGACGCATAGCGCTACGGAGGTAGCGCATGGTGGGTCGAACGAGAGGTAGATGCCAACCACCATGCGAGTACGGACATCGATGGCCAGTGTCACCCAGGGGCGGCCCAGGACAAAACCGCGGCTGTCATCCGAGCGCAGGATGACGTCGGCGAGCGTGTGATCGATCTGGATGCATTCGAAGGGACGCTCAGCCTCGATATGACCTGGCATCGGCTCCAGCTGATATTTGGATGCCTTGGCTCCGTAGCGGCGCTTTAGAAGCGTGAGGGCATCCATCCGCTCGATTCGCAGCCGAACAGTTTCATCAACGGGTGGAGCCAAACTGCGTGACCGGCACACCGCACGGATTTCCTCGGCCAGTTCATGCAAAGCGGGACGATTTTCTTGCAAGTAAATCGGCTCAACCATTTCCCGAATGATCACCTCGACCTCAGAAGAGATCGCCGAACAACCAGTGGGCCGGCCCCCGGGCCGTGGTAGCAATATCATGGGATGATCGACGCGGCGCATCTTCACCATGTCGCGTTGCACGGTGCGAACGCTAACGTTCAACTTGGCGGCGGCCTTCTCCAGGTCGGTTTGAGACGGTGGGAAAGGAGCCAGGATCAGTTCGCGGCAAACCTGAGCCCGTTTTAGTGCGATGTGCCACTGCGCATCGGGAACCTTTCTTGCCTCCAATCTGGTGGGAGGCACGAGAGGTATCGGCAGCAATTCGCCTGCCGGTACTTCCCGGGGATCTCCGTTGGGGTCATCTTCAATCGTAACTAATGCCACGCCGTTATATGGTGGCTCAAGAACGCGAACGCGGGTGGATTGCCAGAGCGCTTCAGTGCCTTGGGAAAGGGATGCACTCATCGGCTATCCTCCTTGGCCGATTGTGCAGTCAGCAGGATTAGCGGCATTTTGGTCGCGGTCCAGATGACTTGCTGAAGCAACGACCACATGTCGGGACCAACGAGAGCGCGATGCGCGGGTTTGACCTCGACGAAAGTCTCGCGCCCGGCGCCTCGGAGCGCGAGATCTCTTGGTGCCATTGGGCTAAACCACGCACATAGGTCTGGCGTGTAGCGGCGAGTCCGTCCTTGGTAGTCAAACCAGATGGTTACCGGTTGGCTGGTGAGACGCTGGCACTGAGGTCGCTTGGCAAGCGCCAGGGCCACAAGCCTTTCTTCAACGCTCTCGACCATGAGGGCCGGATGGCCAGGCCATGGGACGATTCGACCAATGTGGTGCCGCCCATGCGATAGGGGGATCTTCCGGTAGCACCAGGTGACGCGTTTGATCCTTAGGCCATGCACGGCTTCGTGACCGAGCAGGACGGGCAGGAGGGCGGGATTCGGTGGTTCGAGGTGACGCATGAGTACTCCTCAGTGAAGGCCGTGAAGGCGTGAACTGAGGGCCCACCGCGAATCGCAGGCAGCACGCAATGGAACACCTACCTTGCGGTAGGTGCCTGAGTATGCGAGCCTACGCACGTCAGCGCTCTCAAAAACTGACGTTTTGCGGAAAACTTCGGAACCCGGCTCGGTGTTGGTAGCACCCGTCGGGTTTCGTCGTTCTTGGGCCCAGAAAAGGATCTTGCTGCTTTGGTCCTCAGTAGGTTTAAGGGTTGATCCAGTGTTTCACTCATCCCCGGGCAGGCCCGAAGATGGATCAGTGTGGCGGTTGGCCGTCCTGCGCATGCAGGGCGGCATACAACCACCGCGCGAGGTCTGTCGTTCGCACGAAGCGGCCGCGTCGGTACGGTAAGGGGAAACAGGCAATCGGCACCAAACCGCGATCGGCGGCTTTGCGCGCGGCGTCAACCGACGAGAACGACATGCGCTTCCAGACTTTGGAAATCGACACGTAGGGGCCGTATTCGTCGATTAATTCTTGTTCCAAGGATTGCGTGGTCATTAGCCTGTTTGACGGAATGACTGGTTGCTTCGAAAGTTAGCACGCATTTTGAAATTCGCAAGCCTTGTAGTGATTTGATCAAGTGTGTTTCATTCAAAATAACATAACGACATTATTTTGATGTTGCTATCAAATCGCACTATTAGAATTCCTCTATTTTCATATGTCACCGCCTTGGTTGCTTCATGCAAAGCGATCTTGCGGGTTTACATAAGAACGCCAGGTATCCCCATTTCGGGGGCTTACGGACGTTTCGACGCAGCAAGAGTGGTACAAATTTCCATCGGTGGCTTCGGAGTTTTTGCTATGGGTGGCTCTTCGAGAGAAGAGGTGATCTGACGAACAGTTTCAGCTAAACGCTGAAGCTTTTGTCTCGACCGCTTGGCGGCCTGTTGAACGATGCGGGACAGGCGGCCGATGCCCGATGTCGATCCTGCGGATATCGCGTGCCAGCAAGGCTGGTGGTGCGGGGTATGTAGGTGTAGAAGCCTCGGCGCATCTTCGCGAACGCGCGATCGCTGCAGGCGCGCGTTCGCACTGCACTGGCGCGCGGCTGTGCAAACAAGTCGTTGAGGGTAGCCTGCACCGAGGTACACATGCCGGACAACATCATGGCCAGCACGCGTGGCAGGGTAAGTGTGCGTTGTCGCATGAAGGCGCCAGCGCGGAGCCGGAATGGCTCGATCAGGGCGGGGTCGTGAAGACGAGATCCGGGCGCACGTCGAATCGATCCGCCGCGAGAAGGCTTGGATCGACGCCGGTTCAACGGAATTTCCGGATGCCGAACGCGTGAAGCTTTTGCGGGAAGCCTTCCAGTGGCCGCCGGTGGACGCCAAGGACGAAGATGGCTATTCAAGCCGCAACCCCGACGACTTGGTCTCCAAGCTTGTCGAGCTCGCGCTGCCGCGGCACGGCCAACACGTCGGCAAGATCCACGCGGCGTGGTCGCGCGCGATCGGCCTGAGCTCGCGCAGGCTCTCGCGGCGTTATCGCTATGCGCCCAATGACCGGCTTCTCAAATCCATCGTGATCGCAATCGTCGGCGACCGCATGCAGTTCGACGAGTTCCTGGTCGAGGCCAAGCGCCGCTATGGTCTGGTGATCGGCGACGCCGAAGGTGCGCACCTAGTGGAGGCCAAGTCCATCGACCAAGCGGAGCTCAGCGAAAACCGCGACAACCTGGAAGCCCGGCTTGTCGGCCTGGGCCTGGTGCGCCGGCTCTCGGATTCTTGCTCGTTTGTTGAAAACCCGTTCGTGTCTGAGGTAGATGCCGCATGTTGACCGATCGCATCATCGGCCGCGTCGGCGCGGAGATCCGATCCGAGTTCTCCAACAGCAGGCCCGTCAAGACGCGGTTGAGGCCCTTAGCGATACGCGCGCGGGCGGCTTCATTGACTTGCTTCTTGTTCTCGACCAGCGTGTCGATCATCTCAAGGTAATCGCCCGCGTAACGGAAGACCGTCATGGCCCAGTGCGAGTAGCCGGCCTCGTCCTGGGGCAGCGTGAAGTAGAGCCTACGGCGCTGGTCTTCGAGCATCTCCATGAACTCGGCCGCGCCGCCGTCCAACCGAGCACCTTCATAGCCTTCCAGGTAGTCGTCTTGGGCCGCCAGGTAGTTCGCCGTCGCGCCGTAGATGGGGTCGCTGGCCACCAGGCGCGCGAAGTCGCCCTGCAGCCTCGAATCATCCTTGCCGTAGACCAGCAGGCCATCAGCCCCGTTGGTGGTCTCTTCGCCGACGCCGAAGCCTACCATGGCCTTGAAGACGGGGCGGTCGGCTGCCCTGCGCTTGGACAGATTCGCCCCGAAGGCGTTGGCGTATACGCTGGCCTTGCCAATATGCCCGCCCTCTTGGATTTTGGGCACGTCCGCGCAAGTCATCAGGTTCTCTTTGGCACCCTTGGCGTCGGCGTAACCGAGGACCATGTTGGAGCACAGGGCCAGCAAGTCGCGCACCGGAAGATGCAGCCCGTTGAGGCGGGCGATCTCGACCAAGTCGCCAAGCCGGCGCGCGAGTTGCCTGTCATCGGTTTCGCCGAGAAGACGGCGGCGGTTCTCGTCGATTGGGCAAACCTTTCCGCCAGCCTTCAAAGAGCAGCGCGAGCAGTTGGCCCATTCGGGATGCTCGGCCACAGCCTTAGTGACTTCATCGAGGGTCTTCCGGTTGGTAGAGCGGCTGAGGTCGAAGACGGCTAACCGGTCAGGCGCGGGGCCGGCCTGCAGGAAGTGCTCCTGCAAAGGCTTGCGCAGCGGATGGACGCGGCCCTGCCGCTTACCTAGGTCGCGCAGGCGGTCGAGCATCTGCCCATGATTGGCGGCCAGGATCACGACTTCGGAGTCATCGCCGCCCAGAACCGATTCTTCGAGGCGCTGCAACGGCAAGTCGCTTTCCTGGCCGTTGAACTCGGAGAGGTCTTTGATGAACACGGCAAGGCGACCGTCCGCCAAGCGATGTTCTTTCACGTTCCCCTTGCCCGCCCAGACCTTCGGATCACCACCCATGTAGGCCCATAGGGCTCGGCAGTGATAGGTCTTGCCATCACCCGCGGTGCCGGCAATCAAGAGCGAGCCTTTTACCCTCGACTCTATATGCCGAATCATGTCGTTGAGTAGCGGCGTAGAAAGGCTGATGGGTTGGACTTTTGCTCGCCCAATCGCGCCAATCACGTACTCATCGAACATCGTTAGGTTGTTCGAGGTCGGCCCATAGCTCCTTAGTAAGCGCACCCACCCACTTGCAGGAAATCTTTCAGCCGAATTAATTTCGCTGGTTCCAGTAGTCACTCGGTGGGCTCCCCCTGAGAATTCCTTGAATGCCCCATCTGTCCGAATCATTCGGAATCAAACTTTTGGTATTGTGCCATGGAGGCGAACGCAGCAACGTGTGGTCGGCGTATCAGAAGGTCGTTCGCAACGGTGGCGGACCGAGGGTCGATGGCCTGACGGTAGGATCGTTGAAGGAATGGCTGAAGGTGCATTGGCCCCGCGTAAGGGCAGCGTGGTGGAACAGCGGTGCCAGCCACATGAATCACGCCTTCCCGAAAGCTTTCTTCGACCGGCTGAGGTTGGTCTCAATGTTCGACGCCAGCCGGTATCTTCAGCGTCACTTGTGAACCGCCGTATGCGGAACCGCACGTACGGTGGTGTGGGAGGGGCCGGAGGATTCCGGCTCCCTACCCGATCCAGTTCCGCCACATGGCAATGCCAGCGCCGATGCGCAGGAAAGCGCCCCAGACGATTGACGCCGCGACCTTGGCGGTCGAGTGCGCATCAGCCTGCACCTCAACCGCGAGCGATCGGCGTTGACCAGCGCCAAGCTAACCAATTGGTGGCTGTCGTTCGCCCACTCGGTGTCGAGGAAAAGCAGTTCACTCATATGTAGTCGGCACGAGATGCCCCTGTTCATCGCGGATCTCGCAGTAGGCGACTCCGAACGGCTTGAAGCCGAGTCGCCTGGCTTCTTCCTCGCTGTACTTGATGTGCTCGTGGTGGTGGCCGTGATAGGCCATCCGCACGCCAAGGCTGACCGCCAGGTCATCGATTGCCTGGAAGCCATGAGGGTGGGAGCTTGGAGCTTCGTGCGAGACCAGCATGTCTGCCTTCTCCTGCAAGAGCGCGTCGTAGTCGCTCGGGAAGATGCTGCTGCGGTGCTTGCGTGGCAGGCCGCCGCGCCAACGGTTGCCCTTACCACATCGGGCTAGGAAAGCTTCCGCTGATGGATAGCGCGGCTGGTCAGTCGCAGACCAAACCTGGCCCCGGAAGATCCCGCCAAGTCCAGCGATGCGAACACCGGCGACCTCGACCACGCGACCGTGCAGGTTGTGATCGGCCAGGGCTGAACTAAACAAGTTGTCGTAGTCGGCATCGCTGTCGGTGTCGTGGTTGCCGTGGATCCACCATACCTCGGTGAGATCCAGGATCGGCTTCAAGGCCAGCTCCAGCGGTTCCTGCGGCTGCAGGTCGCCCAGCAGCACAACGGCCGCAGGCCGATGGGCATGCACCGCCTCGATGATGTGTTGAAAGTGACCGTGGGGATCACCGCAGAAAAAGATCCGTTTCACGATTGCTGGCTCAACCAAGCCGCCCTTGACGCACGCGCCGCATCCACCGGTCGAAGTCCTCGCGGGTGAAATCGGTGAGCACTTCCCGATAGCCGCAACTGCCTGCGCACTCGACTTCCAGACCTGTCGGGCAATCCCGTGATCGCAGCTGTGTTCCTCCACACCGCGGGCAACGATCCACGGGGGCGATCGTTCGCCAGTCGGAATAGGAGCCAAATTGCTGGGTCATGGCAAGAACCTTGATCTGATCACGATTCACATCCCCTCTGGCTCAAATAGGCCCCGCGCAATGCCATCGCATCGAAGCGGGCATGGTGCCGTTGTGGTCGATGCTCCGGATGGTCTTTCCACCACCGCTCACACGCCGAAGCCATGTCATCGAGACGCTGCCAGCACACATCCACTGGCATCGGCCCTTCGGGAGTGACTTCATCCATGCCATCGATGACGAACTGGCAAAGGCCTCGATCATGGCCCGAGTCGTAGCAGATCCACGGTTCTGGAATCGTTGCCAGGAACTCTCGCAAATGATGGGTGAGCGCTGCATCGTGCATCGCTGACGCACCACGTTCCAGCAGCGGATACACCGCCGAAGCCACCCACGGCAGAGGTTCGGCAGGCAATGGATCTCGCTCGGCATAGAACTGATGGTAGCCGTCGTCGGAGACCAACGCGATCGACACCAGCGCGCTGGCCAGCACATCCGCCCATTCCACATCGAGAAAGAGCTTCACAGCGAATCCAGCCAGGCCTGCAGGGTCTCTTGCACACGCGGCTCGTTGAGGCCGATGGTCATCCAGCACCATCCGAGGTGGTGATACTGATCCCCTGGCCAGTCCTTGAAGTCATCTTCCAGGGCAAACCACTCACTGGGCTTTCGCCACGCCACGTCGGCCGCGATCTGTTCGTAGCGCGCGAGTCGCCGTTCGCGGTCTTCTGCGGGCACACGATAGGAACGTGTCTCCTGATCCCAGGTTGCCCCCACCACGCGTTGCTGTAGGCCCGGCGAGAGGTAGGCCAGTGCTCCAGGGCCAGTCTCGTTCTTGGCCCACGTCGTGGACAGCACGATTTTCACCTGGGGGTAGGGTTTCAGCCGGGCTTCGAGTAGCGGCACGAACTGGAAGAGGGTGTCCTCCGGAATCTCCAGGCAACGCTCGTCCAGCGGGTACGGATGCAATACGCCGTCGAAGTCGAGGTAAAGCACCGGTTCGTTGTGGCCACCACCGGGCGGGACATTGAACGTGAGGACGTCCAGCAACTGCTGCATGGCTTCCACCTTGATCCTGATACACCTCGTCGGAGTGCAACACACCGTCGAAATCGAGATAGATCACCTTCACGGGTCAACCACCATCACGAAGGCGTAGCGCAAGGCCTCGGCATCGACGCCTGCATGGTGGCGTCTCGCCAAGGCCTCGGGGTTGTTTTGGAAATACCGCTCCAGCTCGTCCATCACGTCCTGCCGGCTGACATGCACGGGCACGTAAGGCGGCATTCCGCTCTTGTCGTAGCCAAACCCAGCTAGCGCCTGGTTCAACTGCACCTGATCGATCCGACCGTCGAAGTGAATGCGCGGGTTGTCGAAGGAAGCCACAAACGCACGCAGTCGCTCGGTAAAGACGCGATCGGGCAGAGCAGTATCACCACGTTCCAGCAGCGGATACACGAATTGCCGCACGAACGACGACGCGACCTCCGGCAATGGGTCGCGCTCGGCATAGAAGCGTTTGCTGCCATCGGCATTGACCAGCGCCAAGCTGACCAACTCGCGGCCGGCATCCGTCGCCCATTCGGTGTCCAGGAAAAGCAGCCCGCTCACGTCTCGCCGGGCTCCGACTGCAAACTTCCCGTCCAGTCCAAGACAACGTCTGTTTCGGTGGGATAGAAGAAGTCCTCTTCGCCCTTGATCGCGTCGGGGTCTCGCAATTCGCCGCGGGCCACGGAATCTATACCGGCCATAACTCGCATCTCACCTACCACATCGATTTCGCTATATCCAGAGTGAAAATGCGGCGTGACAACGCGCGCACCGTCCGGAAATTTTTGCAACTGCGCAATCAGCTCGGCGACGGTCACGTCACTTGCTCCTGCCGTTGATCCAGCACATCCAGCCAAGCTTGCAAGGCCTCTTGTAAGGCACCTCCCCGCGGTAGCTGATGACGGGTTCGGCCTCGGGGCATCCAGTGCATTTCATGGCTTCGCTACCTCCGATCGTTCACGCCATAACTCCAGCTTCATCTTCAGCTTCGCCTGGGCAGCGTCGCCACTCAACCCGATCAGAGGGGAACACCCAAGCACGTGCCCCCGATCATCCTCGGGCCAGCCCTCCAGGTCGTCGTCGATGGCAAACCACTGCGTCGGTTGCCGACGCTGTACGTCGCGGAGGATCTGCCGATAGCGGCTTGCGTTCCTCCACCACTGCTGTTCATCCCAGTCCTTCCCGTACATGGAATGCCACGTCGCACCGATCACGCGCGAACGAAGGTCATCGGGAAGTCGCTTCAGAACCCAGCCATATCCCTTCAATCGCACCCACGACGTGGACAGCACGATGCGCACGTCCGGGTAGGGAACAAGCGCATCAGCCAGCACCGGTGCATGCTCGAACAGCTGGCCGGGTCCCTGCAGATACACCCTGCCGCGGTGATCCTGATACACCTCATCCGAGTGCAGCACGCCGTCGAAATCGAGATAGATAACGCTTTGACCGGTCACTGCGTCTTCCCCGGCTTCATAGTGAATCCAGCCACGTCTGCAGGGCCTGCTGTACGCGAGGCTCATTGAAACCAATGGTTACCCCACACCTTCCGAGCTTCCAAACCCGCATGGCTGCTCCCCCTCGACAGGGAGCCATCGTGCATCGACGACGGCTCATAGCTTGAGACAGGAGGATCAAGGTTGCAGCGCGCACTGCAATACAGACAGGGCCAGCTTGGGGCTTTCCAGGACGGCAAGGGTACTGCTTCACCCGTGCTGCGGGTACACGTCATCGCGATTGCACGAGCCGAAGGATAGCGGATGTGTCCAATTCGCGCCCCACGCGGGCCGGTTGTGCGCTCGCGGGCAAGCGGAGCGCGCAGCCATCCGCTGATGGCGGAGGCGTCAGGCGGGTCAGGCCCGACAGGGGCGCAACGCAGTACGCGGGTGTAGCCCCCGACACGCGGTCCGCAGGGATGGCGAACGGACGTAGCTTCATGATTGACAATAGAAGCTTGGTCGGCTCAATATATTCGCGCGATCTCGCAGGGCTGAGATTTCGCGACTTTTCCTCTATTCGTTCGCATGGGTTGTTATCCAGCGGCGCGGCGAGGCTTATCAGCCCAAGGTTTTTGCTGCGCTCAACACTGGAGCACTCCATGCCAAATGTATCGAGTTCGGTTGGTCGCGTGCCGACCTCCGACATCAAATCGACCCTTCGTCCCATCGCCTTGGCTGTGCAAGCCGATCTCCACGAGATTGGGCATGACATTGCATTGTCGCAGGCCCTGGAGCTGATCGCAGCCTCGTTCGGCTTCTACAAATTTCAGCTCATGCTGCGGAGCAATCCGCAAATCCAAACATCTCGGAGCGATTCAAACGAGTTCTCTCAGTTCCGGCCTGAGTCCGTTGAAGCTCGCGCAATCAAACTCCTTGCGGTGGACCCCATCCGCGCCATGCGGATCTCGGCGTTGGTGGTCGGACGCATGCGCGAATCGGGACTTGTCATCAACGCTCTTGAAGCGTTCTTTCGCGATGATGATTCTTCCCGAACAATCCTGAGTGCACTTGCTTCTGGGGGCAACGGCTACGAGCTTGTCAACGCAACTACTGCGATGCACTCGGGGCAAATCGCCCCTCTTTCTGCTGCGACGCCGTTGGTTGCACCACTACCAGACCGCAATGGCCGCCTTGCCCTCTGGCACGGAGTGCTTGAGTTCTTCAACACGAGCGATGTTCGGCTGTGGCGATCACCCGATACCTCGCTCGCCAATAACCTCGAGGCATCTCGTCGGGACGTCTTTTACCCCTCACCACTCGGTATTGGCCCTGAGGCTAAGTTCGGTGGAACTGCTGAACTTGGGCTAGGGTTCTCATTGGTCACGGATGAGCCCTTCGTCAACCGAGCCGGCGTCCACACGCGCAGTTATTCAACTTGGACGCCGCAATGGACCTATCGTAGTGAACGCGGGTGGTGGGTTGAATGGCATGGCAGCGGCTGGATCCATGATCCGTCGAAAACTGGTGGACTCCGTAGCCGTCCACTGCCCGTCAACGCAGCAGATCTGCCGGGCGTCAAACTCTGTCCGACCTGCCGTCAGATCTATGCGGACGGTGAAGGTGGAGCTTTGGCGCATCGCTCAGACGCCGATTGCCCATCCTAAGGAGATCACAGCCTTGAGCGACAACTGATACCCTTCGAGCCGTTCCGTGGGTGGGCCAGTCTTCCATGCGCAACGCGGATCTGGTCTGTACGAGCGAGCAACCTTGACCCTGTCGCTAGGCTCATTTGGGGGTCTAAGTGCGTCGTTGGTCTTCAATCATCCGTTAACCGTGTCGCCAGCCTCATTAAAAAGCCACGGCATGACAAGTACATCTTTTGAAATCATCATGTTGACTCTATCGACACGGTCAAATAATCCCGACAGCGCAACTGTCCCGTCCACCGTCATCCAGAGAGAAATACATGAGCGAGCTTGAGCGGGCGCTGGCCACGATTGCGCGTGGCGCCGACGAAATCATCAAACGGGAGGAGCTTGCCGAGCGACTCCAAG
>Ga0307375_10004147_pt1 | contig 13996 bp, 7 predicted proteins | sample TR1MG_FD_202531 | JGI IMG/M metagenome (GOLD analysis project Ga0307375, IMG submission 202531) | Soil microbial communities from Risofladan, Vaasa, Finland - TR-1 | ecosystem: Environmental > Terrestrial > Soil > Coastal area > Acid sulfate soil | place: Finland: Risofladan, Vaasa | collected...
GGCCTGCATTCAAGAAACCACGAACCGGAATTGGCGCAAGCGCCTGGCGGAGCCACTGCGATGGATCCCTTTAAATCCGCCATCTGCAGGCAGCCTGTCCGCCATGGACCAAGACGTCGATTTTTTTTGGGTTGTCTGATGGACATCCACGACAACGAATCCGCCCATACCTCGACGGGTCAGCGAAGCGCCCAGGAATGGCTTCAGAGCTGGAAAAATAGGTACGCGAAGAGTCAGAGAACCCACCAAAGGAGACGTGAGGCTCTGCTGGTTCGCCCACGGTGGGCTGAGGTGGTCAGCGCAACATCGAGGCCTTCATTGTGATTGCTGCGCTGAGTAGTTATCGCTGTCCATAGTGGACGATCTACTACTCGAGGCAGTTCACGACGTTCGATCGCCACAACTGGGCTGCGGAAGGGCGTCGTATGGACTGCAGCGATCAAGTGTGGTGGCAGCGTGTCGTTGGTGGACAAACTGGCGAGGCTTGGCGGACCTAGGCGACATAGGTGTTGCGGCGTTGAGGCAGGGTGCCGTGCAAGCTCTGGCCGATGTCGACAGAAAGCTGCCCCGTGGCCTGAATCTATTGCTCAATCAGGTTAGTCAAAAGCGCCTTCAGGTGCTGCACCAGGCTATTCATTACCAAGCCACGCACGGAAAAGCGCATCAAGCTCGGCAGCAACTCCTGCGGCACGATGGTTGGATGCGCGAATAAGTGAGCGGAATGCAGAGCAAGCGCGAACGCCCGCGAAATCGAGAGCACTTGTCATCAACGCCATTGCGCCCGGACTGCAGGGAATGATTTGCCAGCTACCTGCGGGGCCTTATCGGTCAGCCCTGCAACCAAGGCGCGGCTCACGCACGAGCAGTTCAGACGGATCCAAACGACCAGGTCAGCGCCTAGCTTGATCGCGTTTCGCACAAGCATCGCTTGATGCGCGACGCGCCGTTCGCGTCATCATTCCGGCTTTCTGTTTCGGCGCCTTTTGAGATACGGAGCGATTCGGCGAAGGGTTGCCTCACTGAGGCTCTTGCCTTGAAGGTCTCTCGCATACGCCTGAGGCAACTTCTTGTGCACGCTAATGGTTCCATCGTTGCGTATCGAGAAGTAGCCCTTGTCAAACAGGCGATGCAGATCTGCGCGGAGAAGAATGCCATTCTCGGGCAGATCGGCGCCGCCGTCCTGGACGTCGTGAATGTGCGCCGCGTCGATCACGGCTGCCAGAGTTTCGCCACTGATCTCGCACTTCCCGCCAAACTTCAGCAAGGAATTCTTGAAGATTTGCTGGGCAACCCGAACCTTGCCCATCTGCGCTTTTGTCGCCGAAGGCTGCTCGGGGATCAGGATGCAACTCTCGGCCTCGCCGTCGTACTTGGAGTTCACCGGGTCGCCTGCCCACTCGGCACGTGCGTCAGTGTAATCCTCGGACACGACGATGCGTGATGTACCCCAAAGCAAGTCCCACCCCTCCCACTCTTTATGCTCCTTCTTCAGATAGAGGAGTTTGATCTCATGGTCGCCATTGGCGAGGTTGCGGTAGGTCGCCTGGGGCCTGAAATTGAGGGTCTCATTTTCATCCGGCCAATACTCGAACGTATCCAGCGCCTGCGCTGGCGTGCTCTGAAGCGAGGCCAAATCAAGACGCACACGCTCGGTCGTATACGACCAGTGGATTTCCACAACGACCGCCGTCAACTTCTTAGCCATTTTCGAGTCCATTAGTCCTTTGCTCCAAGGGATTTGTGGTGTAGAGGGTAGACGCCACGAGAGTTGCTCGGTGACTCCAAGCGAACCAGGCGACGTGGCCATCACGCTGGTCTCCAATAGGGTGGTGCGCGCGACCGGAGCTTGAGCAGCCCTGGTGATTAGAGGGCTGCGGCGCCCTTCCCCATCACCTTCTCGATCAATTGCACGAGCCCTTGCTGCCGGTCAGCGTAGAAGGCATGAAAATCGTCCGCTCTCAGTGGCCCAACCGGGACGCAATGACTGACCAGCAGGGCGTCCATGGCGGCATCGTCCAGCTTCACCTGCGGATGCAACTGCAGCTTGGCCAGATACTGTGAGGGCGCGGAACCGCCGATCATCCGGTTCGCCTTGTAGGAGATCGGCGTCTTGTTGATGATCGAGTCGTAGAGCCTGGCTGGAATGCCCTGCTTCTGGCACCAGTCCTTCGGAAAGATGTGGTGGATATCCAGCGCCACTTCCTCAGCCTCCAGCTCGCGGATATTCGCTTTCCAGAAAAAGTCTTTTGCGCCTTCGCGCAGCACCAGCACGTTGATGCCCTTGTAGGCAGCGCTGAGACGCGTGGTGAGCGAGGCGAGCCGGTCGATCTGAAAGGTGGCGTCGCCGATAGTTCTAGGCGGCTCGGCCTCTCGCTCGATCCAGCCGAGCAGCTCCTCCACGTCGTTGGCCATGCGCGTTTCCACCGCGCCGCCATAGAGCTCGCCCAGTACGCCGTTCCAGTACCACTGCGCCAGCTTCTGATAGATGCGCGGCTCCATCCAGCGTTCGACGCCCAAGATCGCCATCACCGCTGCAAGCGGTGGCAACTGGGTTCGGTACGGCAGGTCTCTGGGCGAAACTAGGCACTCTCGGCGCAGAAAGCGTGCTGCGCTGATGAAGCCCTGCTCCACGGTACTCGCCCACTTCTTGTAAGCCTCCAGCGGCAACTCCAGCACCGAAGCGCGCTTGGCGCTGACGGGCGAAACCGCTTTGCCGCTCTTGCCTGCGGCGATATCCGCCTGACGCTTTTCCAGCGTGTGCAGCATGGTGATCGCCTGGAGAAAGTCGGTGCTTTCAACCGCCGAAAGCACCGGCTCCTTCACGAGCCGGTCGTGGCGGGAGGCTACATCGCGCAGTTCGCTGCCAAACCAGTCGTCGCGCAGGTTGTAGCCGTCGGCTGCGTAACTGGCGGTAATCAGCTCAAACACCGACAGCGGCACACCGCCCGTATTGACCTTTTCGAACACGAGGCACACGGCCTCCTTGCTGGTTTCCTTTTTCAGCACGATCAGCGGGATCTGGTAGTCGCTGTATGCGTCCAGTACCTGCTGCTTGAACCCGAAGAACTGCGATACGCCCTCGGGATTGAACTTGTAGAGATCCTGAAGCCAGCCCATGGCCTCCAGAATCTCCGAGCAGGGGAAGTAAAGCTGCCGACACTCAAGCTCGCGGCTGGAGAGATCAAGATCCAGCTTGCGACCGAAGTCGCTGCGTTGCTGACGGCTGGCATCCGTGGCGATGAGCGCGTCATCCAGGCGATCAGGCCCCGCCAGCGCCGTAGGTATATGGATGTAGTAGCAGCGATCGATCGGCTTACCTTTTTCCGTGGTGGTCTTCACTGGGCCGGACAGCTTCAGCACCTGGGTCAAGGTGGTCAGTCGCTGCTGACCGTCAAGGATCAACCGTTCCGGCGCCGCCAGATGGTCGGCCGGCACGTTCTCCACCGGCCGAACCTGGAACCGCACCGGGCCGCCGGTCTCCAGCAGCATCACTGCGCCCACGGGAAAGGAGCGGCCAAGACTCACTAGCAGGCTCCGTACGTGTTCGTCATCCCACACCCAGCCACGTTGGAAGTCGGGCAGCTGGATCTTGCCTTGGACGATATCCCGGAGCAGGTCTTTCAGGGGGAGTTTGGTGCTGTCGAAGGTGGTCATCTCGGTGCCTCCATGCGGCTCAGGTAAGTGGGAAAGGTAACTAGCGATTCGCCTCTGAGCACAACAGTCGGCGACGTCATGCCGCCAGAGCCCGGACGATTTTGTCGCCCTGCACTTCCAGCACCAAGGCCACCGGCTGAGCATTCTCCTGCAGCATGCGGTCGAGCTGTTCGAAGGTCGCTCGCCCCTGGCTTTCGATGGCCGGCACGCGATCGATTTCCCACAGGCGCAGGCGTTCCTGATTGGCCTGGATCTCCACTTGCGTATCCGTCAGCGCCTTGAGGGTACTGCTGCGCTTGGCTACCGCAGCAGGAAACTGTCTCAGCAGGCCATCGGGGCCGAGTAGCACCTGTGTGAGTTCGTTGAGCACGTGCTGGCGCCGCTCGACCAGCATTTGTTCGCCGGGGTAGCAACACACGAGCCGGCAGGCAACAAAACGGGTAGCAAGGCAAAGCTTCCACTGCAGCGCAAGCTCTTCGAAGTCGCTCTGGCGCGATTTGAGCGCCTTGGTCAGATCACCGCTGCTGAAGGCGCTCGTATTTTTCAGGGTTCCCACGTCGGCGGTGATGGCGTTCAGGTCCGTGAGAATGTGATCCTGGATTAACGACAATGCGCGCTCGCTGGCCTCAAGCTCGTCACGGATAGACGATGACAAGTTGCCGGCCAATACAACCGGTCCAATCTGCTGCAGATACTGCAAGGTGCCGTTGATCCCGGACTTGCGTTCGTTGCGTTGGAATGCCTCGATCCGCGCAACGCCTTCCTGGATCTCGCCAAGCTTTCGGCTGATGTCCGCCAGATGCTTCTGCGCCACCACAATGGAAGCAATCTGGAAGATCGCGGCACCACTCACCAGGTTCTTCAGCCGATCATCTTCGAAGAAGCGACCGTGCTCGACGAACTTGCCATCGGGTCCCCTGACGAATCCACGCAAACCATCGCCGTCGGCTGCGGCAGCCAACGGACCGTTCACCACGACTTTCAGATAGCGGTGTGCTGCCACTTCGTTGCCAACGACCAGTGAGGGCAGCGCCTGCAGCACGGGTGAAAGTCGATCGATTGCGCCGGCACCAAGATCCAGCGACTGCATCTGCTCGGAAGCATCGAGACCGACGAGCGACGTGATGCTCAGCATCGGTAATCCACCGCCGCTACCGATCATGAGTTCAGCACCGTCATGGCTGGTAGCGATCGGCAAGGCCGCCACGGACTGCGATGCCGGAGCCGTCATGCTTGCGCCGTTGGCTCGGAGATCGTGGCCGCAGTTCCCACAGAATCGCGCTTGTCCCGCCAACGCTCCGGCACATTCCGGGCAGCTCGGTGCGTCTGCCGCAACACGGCGCTGACGGAGGTAGGCCATGTGCATCACACACGGCACCGTCACCCGGTAGGCTGCGCCAGCGAGGTCATTGGCACCCGCCACCACCGCAGCCGGTAGAAACCGGGTCAGGGCTCCGCCGAGCGCTACGCTTTTCACGGTTCCGGCGATATGGTTCGGCTTATAGGGGGATTCCGCCAGACGTTGCGCGATGAATGCCGATACCTTGCCACCAGCGAGCACGGCAGTTTGAAGATCCGACAAAGCTGACGTAACACCCTGCTGATTTAGCGCCGTGAAATAGCCCTGCCTCGCGGACTCGTCCAGAGTCGGCCACAACTGGGCAAGTCTCGCGCTGACCGCCGCCAGTTCCACCTTCTCCAGCGGCGTCGACGGCTCGCCTTTGCCCCCGAGGTGCTGCGACACATCGCGAACAATTTCCTCGTAAGCCACGCCCGAACGACGCGCCAGGTTGGCCACGGTGTTGCCACCAAACTGCTGCAACTCACGGATCAGGATTCTCAGCGTCGTTGGCGTATAGAGCTGCCTCAGTCGCGATTCCAGCAGCAGCTCCTTGATCGCAGCCGGCAATGTCATCCGTCCCTCACCCGCATCGGTGAGGTGATCCACCAGCAGGCCCAGTTCCGCGGCGGGCGCGCTGGACAGAAGGTCCAGCAGCTCGGTGTCGCCCTTGATGTCAATCGTATCCATACGTCTTCCTTGGTTTTGTGCGCTTAATGGTGCGGTGCTTTCTACGTGGATGAAACGGGCTTGCGCCCGCGCCTGGGTTTCGGGGCCGCGGCGCGCTGGGCGCGGATGCGATCCAGCAGCACGCTGGCCGGTTCGTCGTTCGGGTCCTGCGGCACCAGCTCGCCGCGACAAAATCGTCGGGAACGATTTTGGACGTCCGCAGGACGGGCCGAAGGCCGAGCCCCATGGATGGGGCGAGCAAAGGCCTTGGCGAGGTGGCTCTGGGTCACGAGCACATGACCATCATGCCGATGTTTTCCGTCCACGCTTCGGCTTGGGCGCGGCCGCGCGCTGGGCGCGGATACGCTCCAGCAGCACGCTGGCCGGTTCGTCGTTCGGGTCCTGCGGCACCAGCTCGCCGCGGAATGCCTTGGCGAGGAGGCTCTGGGTCAGGGTGTCGATGCGCTGCTTGGCGGTGGCGACCTTGGCTTCGAGCTGATCGGCGAAGGCGAAGAGCTGTTCGACGCGGCGAACGATTTCGGTTTGCTCTTCGATCGACGGCAGCGGCAAACCTATTTGTCTGATTGTCTTCATCGACAGACAGGGTTGCGCCGTGCTCTTCAAGAAACTCGACATTTCGGTCCAACCCTGTGGACTGCGGCAGTAGTGCTCCAAGTATTTTGAAATTACGACGTTTGTATCCGGCCTTATCATCGCGATGTTTGGACCGAGGAACCAATTTCCAACGTTCGGAACAGTAGCCACCTGACCGGTGCCAGCCCCGACGAAGACCATCAAAATCTCTCCGCCCGTGAGCTTTGAACGAGTGAGCGAAGTGACATCTTCTGAGCGCACAGTTGAAAACTGTGTGACTTTAAATCCGGATTTACCAACATTCTCGGCCTTGACTACAGACAAATCTCCGCCAGGCTCGTATTTGACGAATTTGGTGTACTCAAAGCCGGCAAGTTTTGTAACAAATGCTACGGCTCCAATTGCACTGTTACACCAGTCTTCTTTGTTAAGTCCTTTGCCTAGTCGCCACTCCGTGGTCAGCTCTCCTGATACAGCTGATGCGAGTATTGATTTCCGAAAGCGTTTGAGCAGGGCGGGGATGGCGTCGATGCGGGTCTTGAGGGTGTCGACCTGGGCCAGCAGCGCATCCAGCTTCTGCGCGATGCGCTTTTGCTCCCCGAAGGGCGCAACGACAAATGGGAGTTCTTTGGTCGCGGCGCCCGAAAGCTCTTTAAATGTGGTTCCCGTGCCACGGCTTTCGGCAAGTTCACGGATTCTTTTTAGGTAGTAGTAGACATAGCTTGCGTCCAAGCCTTCTGGAAGGACAAAGCTCTTGAAACCTTGGTTTGTTGAAATTTCACCATCAGCTATCGCGACGTAGCCGATGGGCGCTCGACTGGTGAAAAGTACACTGCCAGCCGGCATCAGCTTGGCGGAACTCGACTTGAGACCCTTGGGTGAGAGATCGCGAGCTCCGTGGGTGATCATTTTTTTCTTGTAACCGCTCAAATCTGCCGGTGTCAGCCATGCATGCGCTGATCCCGCATCACTGAAGTTGCTCGCATCTGCTGCTGGCGGCGTGCCGCCTCCAACGATTTCAAAGAGCTCTCCTACCGGGCCGGTTGTCCACCCCACCGGCAACTCACTCACCTTCCACCTCACCCTGCACCACGTCCAACCCCATCACCTCCGCCAGCAACCGCTTCTGCACCAGCGCCTCGTCACCTGCGCCGAGCGCCTGCATCAGCGCGTCGAGTTCACGAAACGCCTCGCTGAGTTCGGCCATCGCCTCGGCCGCCAGCACTTCCGGTGCCGGCAAATCGTTGGCATCGACGCTATCCGCATCCTTCAGCCAGCTGATATCCAGCGAGTCGCCGCGCTCGCTGATCTGCGCACGGGAAAAGCAGCGGAAGCGGCCCTGCTCACCTTGGTCGATGCGCGGGCTGCGGCCATTCGGGTCCTCGCCGTAGGCGTCCTCGAACGGCTTGAGGTGGCTGGCGCCGAACGGCGTGCGCTTGCCGAAGCTGGGCATGTTGCTGCGCAGGTCGTAGATCCACACGGCCTGGGTGCAGCTGGTGTCCTGGCGCGGGTTTTCCGGGCTGCCTTTCTGGAAGAACAGCACGTTGGTCTTGACGCCCTGCGCGTAGAAGATGCCGGTGGGCAGACGCAGGATGGTGTGCAGGTTGCACTTGTCCATCAGGTCGCGGCGCACGTCGGTACCCACGCCAGCCTCGAACAGCACGTTGTCCGGCAGCACCACGGCGGCGCGGCCACCGGGCTTGAGGCCGCGATAAATGTGCTGCAGAAAGGCCAGTTGTTTGTTGCTGGTGTGATAGGTGAGGTCGTCCCGCGTGGGGCCGCCGCCGCCCTTGGCGGTGCCGAACGGCGGGTTGGACAACATCACGTTCGCCGGCTTGAGGCTGGCACCGGGATTGCCCAGGCTGTTGCCCAGCTGCACCACGCCCTCGCCTTCGCCCTCAATGCCATGCAGCAGGCAGTTCATCAGCGCGAGGCGGCGCGTGCCGGGGACCAGCTCCATGCCGACATAGGCCTTGCGCCGCTGGTATTTGCGGGCCTTGTCGTCCAGCGTGTAGAGATCGTCGGTGTGCTGCTTGATGTAGCTGTCGGCGGCGATCAAAAAGCCGGCGGTACCGGCGGCCGGGTCCTGGATGATCTCGCCGGGCTTCGGCTGGACGCAGCGGATGATGGCGTCGATCAGCGCGCGCGGGGTGAAGTACTGGCCGGCGCCGGACTTGGTTTCGCTGGCGTTTTTCTCCAGCAGGCCTTCGTAGAGATCGCCCAGGCCGTCTTCGCGGGCGCTGAACCAGTCCAGCGTGTCCAGGCTTTTCACCATCTGCTCCAGATGGCGCGGCTCCTTCAGCCGGGTCTGCGCATCGGCGTAGATGGCCGCGATCATCGGATCGTGGCTGAGGCTCAAATCCAGCAGCATCTGCCGGTAATGTAAGTACAGGTTTTCGCCGGACTGGCTGGTCAGGTCAGGCCAGCGGCAACCTTCAGGCAGCTTGTGCTCGAAGTCGGGACTGTTCTGCACCTGCTCGTATTCCATTTTCACGAACAGCAGCAGCACCAGCTCGGTGACGTAGTCGCTGTAGTTGATGCCGTCGTCGCGCAGCACGTCGCAGAGGCCCCAGAGCTTCTGGACGATATCGTTTTGAGTCATGACTTGCTCGATACAGGAAGGTTTGCCGCCGGCGACGGGACGCCGACGAAGGATGTGTGGGAATCGGTGGTGATCTGGTAGCGCGTGCTGCGGCCGCCACCGGGCAGGCGCTGCAGGCAACCCTTGGCCAGCAGGTCGGCCAGATGGCGAGTGGCAGTGGCCTTGGAGACCTTGGCGACGCCCTGATATTTGGCCGCGCTGATGCCCTGCTCGAAGCCGCGCTCACCGCCGTCGAGCAGGCGGTTGAGCACCTTGATCTGCTCAGCCTGCAGGCCCTGATGCTGGTGCTGCTGCCAGAAGCGCGCCTTGGCCAGCACGCGGTCGATGCGCTGCAGGGCTTCGTGCAGGCTGTGCTGCAAGGTGGTGAGAAACCACGTCAGCCAGGCAGTGATATCCAGCGCGCCCTTCTGGCTGGATTCCAGCACGCGGTAGTAGCCGGCGCGATCGGCCAGGATGCTGGCCGACATCGCATGAAAGCGGATGGCCTGATGCTCGGCCTGGGCCAGCGCCAGATCGGTGATGGCGCGGGTGAGGCGACCGTTGCCGTCGTCGAACGGGTGCAGGGTGACAAACCAGAAATGCGCCATGCCGGCACGCAGCAGCGGATCGAGCGCGGCATCGTCGCGACTGCGGTTGAACCAGTCGAGGAAGGCAGCGAGCTGCGCTTCCAACCCCTGACGCGGCGGTGCTTCGAAATGCACGGTGGGGCGATCGATACGACCCGACACCACCTGCATCGGCTCATCGCCACGCAGGCTGCCGACGCGGATAGGGTGCGCGAGCAGCGACTCGGGCTGCGGAAACAACCACGCATGCCAGTGGAACAACCGCGCCATGTCGAGCGGCGCGTCGTGGTGCCGGGTGACATCGAGCATCAGCTCGGCGAGGCCTTCGCTGCGCGGCGTGGCGGGTACCCCCTCCTCGCCCGCCACACCCAGACGCCGCGCCAGCGACGAGCGCACCGAGGCGACATTCAGCCGCTCGCCCTCGATCGCCGACGAGGTGATGATGTTCTGCAGCAGAGTATCGAGCTCGCCCTCGGCCTGTGCATCGCCCGCGATGGCACCAGCCATACCCAGCAGCCGGCCCTGCGCCTGCTGGCAGGCGCGCAGCAGCGGCGCCAGCGTCTCGGCCTGCCAATGAAAATGCGGCCAGTCCGGCTGTTGCCAGATCCAGCGGGGATCAGCCACGCGCGTTGCTCCGATGAGTGAGCCGATGAAACGACCAATTTGGCTCATTGAGTGAGCCGATTATGCGACTTATTCGGCTCATGAGCTACCCCACCGGCTCAGCCGACCTGGTCCCACAGATGATCGTTCAGTGACTGCAACACGTCATCCAGACGGCCGTTGAGCAACCTGTCCAGCCGAGCCGCGCCGCCATCGTGCTCGAAGTTGCGCTGGACCACGGGGCGATCCACCACTACCTCGTGCACCAGCTGCTGGGCCAGCCGCTCCAGCCAGCGACGCTGCACCGGGGTCCAGTTGTGCGACTGGTAGATCCGTTGCATAGCATCTGCCACTCGCTGGTCGAACGGAATCAGCGCTTCGCCCAGCGCGGCCTGGCGGATATAGCCGACGATGCTGGCGGCGATCTGCTGATTGGTCTGCTCGCGCCAGGCGGTGCTGAGGCTTGCCTCGCTGTAACCGTTTTGATCCAGCAGCAGGCGCACTTCGCGCAGCTGCTCGCGGGTGAGATCACGCGGGCGATTCACCACCACGCCCAGCGCCACGGACTGGTTGAGCTGCTGATGGATGAACTGGTGAAAGCTCTCCAGGTAATCGCCGGGCTTCTGATGGACACCGTAGTTCTGCTCCCGCGCCAGCAGCTGGTCGGCGTGGGGCGCAATCACCGGGTAGTCCTCCGAGCCGAGCCGCAGGACCTGGTTCAACTGGTCGATCAGCTGCGTGTGATCACGGATGAAGCTGGCCGCGCCCTGTGGCCCCAGCTCACGCAGATGCCGGTGCAGCTCTTTCGGCGCCACGCCCCAGCTGTCTTCCAGCTGGTCCAGCCGCTGCTTCAGCTCTGGCTTGCGCTCGGCCTTGTGACTGGCGCGGCGCAGGATGCGCATGACGCGCTGACTGAGCTGGTCGAGCACATCGTCTGCATGAGTGTGTTCCCGCTGACTGCCCGGCGCCTGCAGGCTGCGTGGGTCCTGCAACTCGCGCATCAACTGTTCGAGGGTGACGTTGGGGTCCTTGACCAGCGGCTTCATGGTGTCGACCGCTTCGAGCGCGGCATACAAACCGACCGGGTCGTAGATGCGGAAGACGGTCTTGCCGATCTCGTCGCAGCGACGGGTCGCGCGGCCCTTCATCTGCTCGTACAAAATGCGCGAGCGGACCCGGCGCATGAATACCAGATTGCAGATCGTCGGCACATCGATGCCAGTGGTGAGCAGATCCACGGTAATGGCGATATTGGGGTAACGCTCGTTCTTGTAGCGCCGGATAAGCAGGTCGACACGGTCACTTTGCCCGGTGATGATCTCCACCGCGGACTGGTTGTAGCTGTCGCCATGCACGTCAGCAAACGCCTCATCAAGCAGGTGTTTGACGCGTACCGCGTGCGCCTGGTTGACGCAGAAGATCAGCGTCTTTTCCTCGCCTTCCGGGTCCAGCTCCTTGGCCAGCTCCTCGCAGATCACGCGATCGAATTCCGGCGTGATGACGCGACGGTTGAACGACTCGATATTGAAGTCGAGCTCGTCCTCCAGCTCGGCGGTGTCCAGTTCGCCGGTCTGTGCGTTCACCACACTGACCTGCTCGCCCTTGTCGAAGTGGATGCCGTGCCGGCCCAGCTGGGTTTCATAGCGGATCGGCGGCTCGTGATCGATCAGCCAGTCGTCCGCCACCGCCTCGCGGTAGCTGTAGGTGAACACCGGTTTGCCGAAGATTTCAGTGGTGTGTTTGGCCGGCGTCGCAGTGAGGCCCACGCGACACGCATCGAAGTAGTCCAGTACACGACGGTATTGCGACATGTATTGCTGATGGTCGCGCACGGCCAGCTCGCCGTCGGTCATCTCCTGGTCCAGCGTGTAACCGCGGTGCGCCTCGTCGACGATGATGCAGTCGAACTGGTCCACTGGCGGCGGCGTATCGGACTGGAAGATGCGCCGCACCATGGCCTGCACCGTGGCCACCTGGATGCGGGTCTCGGCCTCGGCGGCCATGTCGCCGAGCTGTTTGATGTCGTAGATCTGCGAGAGCGCGTGGTTCTGCTCCAGCGTCGCTTCGTCGAAGGCGTCCAGAGCCTGCGTGCCCAGCGCGCTGCGATCGACCAGAAACAGGATGCGGTGGAAGCGCTCGGCTTTCAGCAGCCGATACATCAGGCCGATGACGGTGCGGGTCTTGCCGGTACCGGTGGCCATCGCGAGCAGGCAATGGCGCTGGTTCTCCGCCAGTGCCCGCTCGACCTCGACGATCGCGTTGCACTGGTAGTCGCGCAGCTTGAGGTAGGCGAAGCCCTCCTCCTTCAACTTTTGCTCGGCTTTGGCACGGTCACGTGCGAGAAGATCCTGCAAACCTGCAGGCGTATAGAAATCCTGCAGGGCGCGCCGCTGATTGGCCGGGCTGCGCAGATCGCGAAACCAGGTGCCCGACTGTTCGGCCAGTTGAGCGATGTATGGTCGGCCATTGCAGGCGAACGCGAAGGGCACTTTGAATAAGCCACCCTGGCCGTCGGACCATCCGGCTTCCGGGGCCACGGCCGACCACGCCGGTTCGATGCCTTCGGTGATCTGGATGTCACGGGCATAGCGCTCGGCCTGCGGAATACGCTCGGCAACATTCAGCCGTTTGCGTTTGGCCTCGACGATGCCCACCGGCGTGGTGCCGGCAAAGAGCACGTAGTCTGCGCAGGCCTTGGGACTGCTGGTGGGCCATTCGGCGATCGCCTTGTTGCGGCCCTTTTCCGGACGACTGCCCTTGGCGTGAATCAGATCCAGCGAGTCGGCCTCCCAGCCTGCCGTCTGCAACTGCTGGTCGATGAGGATGCGCGTGAGGTCTTCGGTCAGGTCGAATGCGTGGCTGGCGCGCTGGGTTTTCTTCTGGACTTGCTGCGCGAGCTTGGGATTCGCTTCCAGCTCGGCGCGCGCGCTGGCCAGCCGTTGTTCGAACTCGGCTTGAAGCGCTGCGAGCTCCGCTTCGCGCGCTGCGGCCAACTTCTGATAGTCGCGAGCCTCGGCATCCATAGCCTCCGCCAGCGCCATGGACTCGGCCGCTTCGCGCTGCTTCAGCTCGATCAGTTGCTGGTTGTGCTGAAGCTCCTGATGCGAATCACCCAGCGCAGCGCTGAGCTGCTCGATCTGGGCCTTCAGCTCACGCAGCCCCTCACTGGGATCGCGCGGCGCAACAAAAGGGCCAGGCTTGAAATCAGTGCCGGCCTTGCCGAACGAACGGTGGTACCAGACCGCCAGCTCACGTGCCACTTTCAGCCCGTCCATCGCCTCGCGATGCTGGGTGCTGAACTCATGTGTAGCCTTGTTCCCTTCCACCCGCAGGGTGTGGAACAGGGCACTGATATTCTGGTCCAGGCGGATGTCACGGCTGAGCCGATAGAGCAGCTCTGCCTGTGACGTGGTCGCATCGAACTCGATGCCCGAGCGAGTCGCCAGATCCTGAGCGAGCGCTTCCCCCAGCTGCCTGAGCTTGATGAGGGTGGTGTTTGGATCACTGGCGAAAATCTTTTCCGCAGTCTGAGCGAGCTGCAGAAGAATCGGATCATGCTCACTTAGAAAGCCGAAGCTTCCCGATTCTCCCCTCACCGAGCCATTGCTGGCGCTTGCCATACCAAATCCGTTTAGCTATTTGCCGCGATACTAGCGCAGCGTAGTCAAACCGTGCCACAGAGGGGTTTTGACTACGAATCAAAGGTTTCTGATGGAAGAACCGCATCCAACTGTGCTTTTGGCCATCTGACGAATTGTGATGGCTACGACACAGCGAGCCCATTCGAAACCGAGTGCCCGTTGCCGCCGCCAAGCCACGCTTGTTCATAGTTCGCGGAAGTCTGAGCTTGCCCACGAACTTCGTACCCCATAACCGTGGTCATGGACTGGCGTAATGGGCCTGAGCGGCAAGCCAGTGTTTCTCGAACTGCATCGGGCTGACATAGTTCAAGGTGGAGTGTAGTCGGGA
>Ga0307375_10004149_pt1 | contig 13987 bp, 14 predicted proteins | sample TR1MG_FD_202531 | JGI IMG/M metagenome (GOLD analysis project Ga0307375, IMG submission 202531) | Soil microbial communities from Risofladan, Vaasa, Finland - TR-1 | ecosystem: Environmental > Terrestrial > Soil > Coastal area > Acid sulfate soil | place: Finland: Risofladan, Vaasa | collected...
GGGAGCATGGGGATCGGCCGAGCGAAGCGCTGGCGCTTCAGAACCTCGGCATGATCCACGCCGACCGGGAAGAGTGGGAGGCGGCGGCCGACAGCTACGATCAGTGCCTCGGGTTGTGCGAGTGGCTGGGCAATCAACCGATGATCGCCAAGGTCCTCCTGAATCAGGCCGAGGTGCTGGTGGCGCGCAAGGAGTTCGACCGCGCCATCCGGAATTGTGAACTCTCGGTGGCGATTTCGGTGGAGATCGGCGACGAGGTGGAGCGCGGCGAAGCCTTCCGCTGGCAGGGGTATGCCTATCGTGTGGCGGGAAAGCTCGAGGCGGCCGAGTCGGCGCTGGTCGAAGCGGTGCATGTGGCCCAACGCTTCCGGGTGAAGCTGCTCGAAGCGGAGGCGAGTCGTGAGCTGTGGGAGGTCAAACGGGCGGCCGGGAGTCCCGATGCCGCGCGATGGCACGCACAGGCGTTGACGCTGTTCCGGAATCTGGGAGCGGAACGCGACGCGGCCGCGCTCGAAGCGGCGTCGGAAACGGCCTAGCGAGTGTGCAGGCGCCGGCGGCTGCTTACTTGAGCCCGCCGAGCTTCCAGGTGTTGGCCTGGCTGTTGAACAGATACCAGTCGGTGCGCCCGGTGCCTTGCGTGAGTCGCACGGCGCGGTAGGTGCGCGTTGGGTTCGGGGGGCCGGCCAGGTAGAGTTGCAGGTTGCTGGTGGCGGCCCCGTCGCGGTGGAACGTGACGGTGGGATAGCCATTCATGCTGCCCAGGTGGGAGCCGACCACAGGCGAAGTCACGGCGCTATCGAGGCCGACGGGCGGGACCATGAAGATGACGCCGTCGTTCAACGGATACGCCCGCTTGTGCTCCGTGGCTTGGATGGAGCCGTCGTTGTTGGCGTCCTCGGCCCAGAGCAGCGCATTGTGCACGGTGTCGATGCTGATGACGACGTCGAACTGGCGTACGAGCGCCGTACGCTGCGCCTGCATGAGCACGCTGCGCACGCCCTGAACGGCCGCATCGGTGCGGTAGCGTTCGAGATCGAGGCGCGGAATGGCGAGGGCGAGCAGCACACCGACCATGATGAGCACGATCAGAATTTCGATCAGCGTGAAGCCGATCGACTGCCGGACCCTGCGGACGGTGGGACTGGTCATGGGGACTCGCTCACCAATGGCTCACGGGCGGGGGGAGGATCCCCCCGCGGCCGGCCCTTCTGTACGACACGAACGATGGATGAAGACAGTAACTCATATGGTGACGGCCGGCATCACGTTTCTGGCTCAAATTATCACATTGTGCGCCATGGTGTTTCCCACGTGACATGGGAGCGGGTCGCGCGGCGTGGTTTGGCGCGGGCCGGCCGCCGTTAACTGCCGCTCGTGATGCTCTTGAAGAGGGCCACGACATTGAATCCGATGGGGTTCACGTCGTAGAACCGATTGTCGGTGAAGCGCCCCGTGGTGGGAAAGTAGGGGGGCGGATAACTGGCGGCGCAGGCGTCGTAGCTGTAGCGCTTGGTGTATCCGGTGCCGGAGCTATAACCCACGGGGCCGCGCGTTACCTGGATGATGCCGCCTGTCACATAGAGGCACCCGCGGCCGACGTAACTGCCCTGGCAGTTGAGCGCCGAGGTGGGGCCACTGCCGAAATTCTGCACGCGGAACGAGCTGTTGAGGGCCATCGTCACGGCCTGGATGTACATGTCCTGCGTGTCGTCCAGCGAACGCCAGATGGTGGATCCGCCAGGGTTCACGTTCTGCGGCGTGTTGATGCTGTTGTCGGCGACGACGACGTCGTTGTCGGCGATGAGCCCAAGCACGTCGCTGCACTTATTGAGCGACGGGTCGGTGGCGTACTTGATGTCGTCAAGGAGCACGATATCGCCGTTCCTGGCGTACATCGTGGTGCGGCCGCGAACCGTGCCGCTCACGCCCACCGTGCCATTGACGTAGATGACGCCCTTGTAGTTGGGGTTCAACGTGCGCGACAGCGGGAACAGGTACTGGGCGTCGGCGCGGTTGGCGGCCACCGTGGCGTTGGGCGTATTGGAATACAGCTTCCACGAGCCGTACGCGCCGACGGCGGTGAACGTCGTGTCGTCGCCGCCCTTGTTGCGATCCGCGGGCCCGTAGAGGGGGGTATTGCGCGAGATGGCGACGAGATGCGGGTCACCGCCCGGGTAACAGCGGGCCCCCGTGTGCTGCATGATGGTGGAGATCGAGGCCGCGCTTTCGTTGGAGGCGTTGTAGTCGGACCAGCCGGCGGCCTTCAGCAGGTTCTTGAACCAGAGCTGCGGGTGCACGGCCGCGGGGAAGAACTTGAGATCGGACGACCCGGCGACATAGTGCCAATCGCCGCAGTTCAGATAGTTGGTGACCGTGGTGCCGCCCGGCCAATCACCCCGCAGCCACGCCTGCTGGCCGGCGTTGGCCTGGTACACGCGGAAGAACCCCTCGTTCTCGTCGGTGGAGTCGCCGTCGCCGTTGAGATCGGTGGCCACGAAGCCCACGCGCATGAGGGTGGTGGTTTCATCCCCGTTCGTCGGCGCGGTGAAGTTGTAGCCCGCGGCGCTGGCATAGGCCGACAGCTTGGTGAGCGAACTGGCCGAGGGGAGGGCGACCGGGCGCTGGTTCTCGGCATAGCCCTTGAGGAACGTGCCGTAGGACGCACCGCTGACGGTCTGGGCGGTGCCGACGCTGTCGTGGAACGTGGCGCCGGTGCTGCCGATGTGGATGACGTCGTTGGACCAGACGGGGCCCCACAGCTGGTCGCCGCCCTGGAAGTAGATGGTCCCGTATATGCCTGTTTCGGCGTTCGACCAGTACGCGTACCGGGCGAAACTCTCCTGCACGACTTCGAGACGGCGGACGAAGGAGACGCCGATGTTGTCGGTGGCCTGGGACACGATGCTGGCGAAGTTGCCGTACTGGCCGGACACGGACCCGGACGGTCCCACCCAGACGTTCACCTTGATGCCGGCGAGGTTGACGTAATCGGCCGACTGGATGGTGGCGTTGGTCATGACCTGCGTCTCGCCGCTGTCGGGGAGCAGGCCGGCGTTCAGATCGAGGCGGCTCTTGACTAATTGCAGTCCGGCTTCGGCGGCGTACTTGAGATCCCGCTGGTGCTCAACCGACTTGGTGAGCAGGGTGGCGTTCGAGGCGAGGATGATGGCTGCGGTGGCCAGGGCGCCGATGACGAGCGTGAAGATGAGGGCAATGCCGAGGGCAAAGCCGGAGCGGTTCCGCGTGGTGCGCGGAACGTGGCGACGTGTACGTCTCGGGAGCGGGTGCCCGGTGCGAGTCATGACGGAGGCGGTGTTACGGGACAATGACGGTGCTGGTGGAGCCTGTGGCCGACGTGCTCGGCGTGCAATCCTGCGCCGCCACGCCGTAGATCCAGCGGTCGCCATGGTTCACGGCGTTGTCGGTAAAGGTGTACGAGGGTGCGCCGGCGGGGACGCTGGCGTAGGGCTGGTTGAACACGGTCGCGGTGTCGGGGCGCCGGAAGATGACATAACGATATACATCGTTCTCGCCGGCGCCGTCATCGGCCGATGGTGACCAGGTCAGCTTGACGAACGGGGACGAGGCGCCGGCGATGGACGTGACGGCGGACGGGGTCACGCTCCGCGGCGCCTGCCCGCAACTCGTGCGGGGGTTGAGACCGGCGTTGAGCAGCCGGATCGTCGTGCGCAGCGGTCGCAGGACGTCACCGGACCGGGGGTCGTGATACACGGCGTTGATGGTCACCCGCACGGCGCGGATGCTGTCGATGATGGCGTAGGCGCCGGTGTCGGCCGCCGATCCGTGGGCGCGCGCCCAGTGGTACAGCGGGAGCATGGATGTCGGCACGGGGGCGAGGGTGTCGGCCGCGGTGACGCGGAAGTACTGGAAGACGGTGTCACCCGGGGCGTACTGGATGCCGGTGGCCACGACCCGCGGGGTCATGGTGTTGACGCGCCGCCAGAGGATGTACTCGGTGCTGAGCGACGTGGTCGAATCCTTGGCCAGGTAGTAGGAGATGGTCTCGGCGCCACCGAGGATGCCGGTGGCCTGGTAGTAGGTGCTCTCGGGGTACGTGAACGACGAGTTGGGCAGCGTGATGGGGCTCGTGGTACGCATGGCGGATGTCCCCGCGCTGTCGGCGCTGGTGTCGACATAGACTGCGGCGGGATCGCCGATGGCGCGGGACACGAGATCGACGTTGAATGTGATCGCGGTATTGGCGGCCTGAACGAGAATTGGCTGGGCGGCCACGATGCCCACGCCGGCCACACGCAGATCGCGGTCAATGCTGGAGATGGCGAACCGGGCGTTGGCCTGGGCTTCGAGGCTCCCCGCCTGGCTGGCGAGCAGGTCGGAACTGCGACGGAACGTCTGCACGGTCACGGCGACGATGATCATCATCAGGAGCATCGACACGAGCAGCTCCACGAGCGTGAAGCCGAGGCGGGACCGGACGCGGGTGGGGGGCGGCATCCGTTCAGAACGCCGCGATGATCGTGGTCTTTCGCACCGAATCGGTCATGGCCGGGTTGGTCACGATGACGGTAATGATGCGGTAATCGACGCTGTCGCTGGTGCCGCCGCCGACATGCCGGATGATCGTCTGGCGCTTGAAGCCGGAGTTGCCGACGCCGGGAATGGTGGATTCGGTGCCGGCGAACGCGTCGAGGCTGCCGTAGGTCGTCGAGCTCTTGATGGTTTCGATGCGGTCGGCGGCGAGTTCACTGGCGGTGCCGAGAAGGTGGGAGGAGGTTCCCGCGTGCGCCATGCGCGACACGAACAGCGCCAGACCCAGCAAGGCCATGCCCAGGATGAGCAGCGCGACCACGACTTCGACCAATGTGAATCCGTTCCGCGCACGCCTGCGGCGACGGCGCAGCATCATCGCAACCCTCCGGGCATCCGAACGTTCAGGCAGCACGACCTTCGCAAGGAGAGGAAGCTAGAGCGAAAGGGATGGAATGGCGATTCCGGCACCAGTCCATCTCCGGCCAGTACCCCCCAGAATGACCGAAGCCCCCAGTCCGGTCCCGGGCGGTGCTGGGAGCGGGACCATTAGATTTCGGGGGTTGCCCGTCTTCCCGAGGTTCGAACCGACCCATGCCACTTGTGAATTTTTCTTCATTACCGGCAGATGCCCGCGTGTGGGTGTTCGCCTGCGATCGCACGCTCACCCACGACGAGACGGGTCCGCTGCTCGCGCAGGTGGATGCGTATCTCGCGCAGTGGAAGGCGCATGGCGCTCCCCTGCGGTGCGCCCGCACCTGGTTGCACGACCGTTTTCTGGCCGTCGGCATCGACCCCACCGTGGAGCAGGCGTCGGGGTGCTCGATCGACGATCTGTTCCGCCACCTGCGAGCGATTGGCGACGGCGTCGGCACGCGAGTCGTGAGCGGGGGCCAGGTGTTCTACCGCGATGCGCAGGGCCGGGTGCAGTCGGCGAGCCGCGCGGAATTTTCGGCGCTCGCGGCGCGTGGGGATGTGACGGGCGACACGATCGTCTTCGACACCAGCCTCATTCAGGCCCACGACTGGCGGGACCGGTTCGAACGCCGGGCCGCGGACGCATGGACGGCCGAGTTGCTCGCCGCTAGCTGAGCCACCGATCGAGGTTGTCGCGCACGAAGTGGTCGTCGGTGAGCTCGGGGTAGGCGGTTCGTGCGCGGGCGATGGCGCGCCGCTGGCCGGGCGAGAGGGTCTCGCGCGGGTTCAGGCACCAGATGCCGCGCATGAGACCCTGCGAGCGGAGCACCTCGTGGATCCCGGGTACCGATCCGGCGAACGCGTTCGACGCGTCGAAGATGGCGCCGTTGGCGGCCGTGAGGGCCGAACCGAGGGCGAGCAACGAGGCCGGCGCGGCGCCATGCGCGCGCGCGGACTTGGCGGCGCTGAGCAGCTCCACGGCGCGGCGCGTCCACACCGCCCACTGGCCGAGTAGGCCGCCATCCATCGTCCGCTCGCGCACCGCGCCACCGACGGTCACGCGCACCGGGGTGACGAGGTCGGGCACGATGTTGTCGTCGTTGCCGGTGTACAGGGCCACGTCGTCGCGGCCCGACTCGAGGACGGCCCGCACCACGTCAAGCGTGGCGTAACGATTGAACGGCGCCACCTTGATGGCCCAGAGGCCGGGCAGCTCGCACAGTTCGCGCCAGAAGGCGTGCGACAGGACGCGGCCACCGACGGCGGGCTGCAGATAGAATCCGAAAACCGGCAGGATCTCGGACACGGCGCGGCAATGGCGCACGAGCGCGCGGTCGTCGCGTGCGTCGAGACCGGCCAGACTCACGAGGGCGAGGTCGTATCCGAGGGTGCGCGCCAACGTGGCTTCACGCGCGGCCTGCCTGGTGGGGCCGCAGACGCCGGCCACGAGGGCGAAGGGTTGGCGGCCGGGCGGGGCGGCGCGCGCGGTGTCGGCGGCGAGCGCGAGAACCGGGCGGTAGAGGCCGTGGTCGCGGATGGCGAACTGCGTGGTGTGGACCCCGACGGCGATGCCGCCGGCGCCGGCGTCGACGTAGTACCGGGTGAGGGCGCGCTGCCGACGCTCGTCGAGGGTGCGCCGCGGCGTGAGGGCGAGGGGGTGGGCGGGAATCACCTGTCCTTCGCGGAGGTGCGCGCGGAGCCCGTCCATCAGAAGGCCCCGTCGCGCACGTCGAAGTGCGTGGGCTTGTGGAGCAGCGGCCGGTCGTCGCGCACCCATCGGGCCACCCAGTCGAGCATGGTGTCGAGCGACACGGCGGTTGGGGCGAGCGTGTGCGCCATCCGGTCCGTGTTGCTGAGCAGGGCATCGGGGGCTTCGGCGCCGGCGAACCGCGGTGCGCGGTCGAGGCGGGCGCCCAGCTGTTCGGCGAGGGCGCGCACGGAGAGGGTGTCGCGTCCGGTGACGTTGACCACGAATGGCGGGGTGGCGGCGTGGGGGAGCAACTCGAGGGCGGCGCGGCTGGCGTCGCCCTGCCAGATCACGTTGACGTGTCCCATGGCGAGCGGCACGGGCTCGCCGCGCCAGATGCGGAGCGCGAGGTCGGTGAGGACGCCGTAGCGGAGGTCGATGGCATAGTTGAGGCGCATGACGGCGACGCGGGCGCCGAGGCCGGCGAAATATTCGAATACGCGCTCTCGGCCGAGGCACGACCAGGCGTACTCGCCGGCGGGTGCCGGAGGATCGGTCTCGCGGGCGCCGCCCGCGGCGACCGGCGTGAGGGCATAAACGTTGCCGGTGGAGAACGCGACTATTCTAGAAGTTATATAACGTTCGGCGCAGGCGATGGGCACGGCGACGTTCATCATCCAGGTGCGGGCGGGGGCGTCGCGGGTGCCGAACTTCTGGCCGGCCATGAAGATCACGTTGGGCGCGTCGGGCAGGGTGGCGACGGCGCGGCGGTCGAGGAGGTCGCAGGCGATGGTCTCGACGCCGGCGGCCTGCAGGGCGTCGCGGGCGCGGGCCGACGTGAAGCGCGACACGGCGATCACGCGTCGTGGGGCGGCGCCATCGGCGCGGTGGGCGGCGGCGTGCGCCATGCGGGCGAGTGTGGGCCCCATCTTGCCGCCGGCGCCGAGCACGACGAGGTCGCCCGGGCAGGCGGCGAGGGCGGCGACCGTCTCGTCGCGTGGCGCGGAGAGCCGGGTGTCGAGTTCGGTCTCGTCGTCCGGCGCGGAGGCGCGCACGGCTATGCGGCGGCGGGACGCGTGAGGCGGAGGGGCATGGGGCTCCTCAGGCGCGAACGTAATCGGGGCGCCAGTCCCGGATCTGGCGTTTGACGTCGTCGGCGGTGGTGAGCTCGCCGTCGAGGCAGCGGCGCACGAGGGCGGGCATCTCGGTGTCGCTGGCGAAGCGGAGTCCGATGATCTGGCGGAGCGTGAGTTCGCCGATGTGGGGCCGGAGCTCGGGGAGAAGTATGGCGGTGAGGCGGAGCCGCATCTCGAGCCCGATCAGTCGGTTCTGGACGATGAGGGTGGACGCGCGCGCCGCGAGCATGCCCGCGGCGAGGGCCGCCGAGACGAGCAGCCACCAGGCGGCGTGGAGCGACGGCGTCTCGACGAGATCGGCGACGGCGACGATGACGTTGACGGCGAGGACGGGGACCGCGAAGAAGTGATAGAGCGGGAAGACGCGCCGATGATTCGCGTACGCTTGGGGCGTGGCGGACATGCTGGCCTCCAGGGCCGGCGGGTGGGTACCGCGGCTACGGTGCGGGCGCGAGGGCACGCCGCGCGTGGGCTTGCAGGCGCGCGATCATGGCCGAGAGCCCGGTCTCGCGTCCGGCGAGTCCGATGCCGTCCATCATCCGGCGCACAAAGTCCGGGGGGATGGCAAGGGTCGTCTGCGGCGGCTGGTCGTTGATGGCAGAGAAGAGGATGGCGAGAAAGGCGGCGATGGTGGGCGACTGGCGAACGTTGACGTCGGCGTAGAAGTGCATCTTCCCGTCGTGCATCTCGGGGAAGAGGTCCACGTGGGTCTGGCACTCGGGCACATTGAAGGTACTTCGGTCGAGCGCCTGGAGCCGCTCGGGGAGGGGTTCCAGCTTCTTGGAGTAATGCAGCAACGTCTGCATCTTCTCTTCGCGCCCGAGCGCGGCGAACTGGCCGAGGACGCGGGCGATGGACGCCGGCAGTTCCGGCGGGGGTTCGTTCTGGGGCATGCCGGAGATAAACCCGTGTCCCGTTGGTGAGTCAAGCACTGGCGATCCGCCGGTGTAATGTTCCATTTAACACAGTCCGCCGGCGCGACGCAGCGTGCGTCCCAAGGAGCCGGTCATTCATCCTCAACCTCCCGCCCGATGCCGAATCCGACCCAGAGCGTCACCTTCTATCGTTGGGACGAGATGCCCCGCGAGACCGTGTCCCCCATGCTCGACCGGCGGCTGATCACCGGCGACCGCATGATGTTGGCGCACGTGTATCTCAAGGAAGGGTGCATCGTGCCCAAGCACCAGCACGAGAACGAGCAACTCACCTACATCCTGGAGGGCGCGCTGCGCTTCTGGATCGGCGAGGACGAGCGGGAGGAGCTCGTCGTTCGGGCCGGCGAGGTGCTGCACATTCCGTCCAACGTGTGGCACAAGGCGGAGGCGCTGCAGGACACGCTGGACGTGGACATCTTCAGCCCGCCGCGGGCCGACTGGCTGGACAAGACCGATTCGTATCTGCGGCGCTGACCATGGATCTTGGGCTCAGGAACCGGACGGCGATCGTAAGCGCGGCCAGCCGCGGGTTGGGATATGCGGTGGCGCGCGAGCTGGCGGCGGAAGGGGCGCGGGTGATGATCAGCGCGCGCGGGGACGAGCGGCTCCAGGCGGCCCGGCAGGCGATCATCGCCGAGACGGGGGCGGACGTGCGGGCGGTGGCGGCCGATCTGTCGACGATGGCCGGGATCGAGGCCGTGGCGCGCGCGGCGGGGGAGGCGTTCGGGCCGGTGGACATTCTGGTGAACAACACCGGGGGTCCGCCGTCGGGCCCGTTCGAGTCACTGCCGTGGGACAAGTGGCAGCACGCGGTGGACAACCTGTTGCGCGGCCCCGTGGAACTCACGCGTCGTGTACTGCCGGCCATGCGCGCGCGGCGGTGGGGCCGCGTGCTCAACGTCACGTCGATCACGGTGAAGCAGCCGGTGGACGGGCTGATGCTGTCGAACAGCGTGCGGGCGGCGGTGACCGGGTTCGCGCGGACGCTGGCCACCGAGGTGGCGCGCGACGGCGTGACGGTGAACTGCATTCTTCCGGGGTTCACGAACACGGAGCGCGTGGCGCAGCTCAACGCGGCGACGGCGGAGCGTGAGGGGGTGTCGATTGCCGAAGTGAACGCGCGGACGGAGGCGCAGATTCCAATGCGGCGGATCGGGGAGCCGAAGGAGTTCGGCGCGCTGGCGGCGTTCCTGGTGTCGGAGCGGGCCAGCTACATCACCGGGCAATCGGTGGCGGTGGATGGGGGGTGGATTCGCGGGTTGTTCTGATGCGTCACGCCGTGGTCTTCCGGAACTGTCGCGTGGCGAGCCCGAGCACGAGGACGCCGATGCCGAGCAACACGAGCGCCTGCGGATAGAGAATGCGCCACCCGGCGCCGCGCAGGAACACGCCGCGCACGATCTCCAGGTAGTAGCGTAGCGGATCGAGGTAGGTGAGGTACTGCAGCGCCACCGGCATGTTGGCGATGGGGAACATGAAGCCGGAGAGCATGATGGCGGGCAGGAAGAAGAAGAACATCGACATGAACGCTTCCTGCTGCGTGTTCGACACCGTGGAGATGAACAGGCCGAGGCCGAGGCCGGTGAGGATGTAGGCGAGGCTGGCCACGAGCAGGAAGGGGGCACTTCCGCGGAACGGGATGTCGAACCAGAGCAGCGAGATCGTGGTGATGACGGCCAGGTCGATGAAGGCGACGGTGACCGCCGGCAGGGTCTTGCCGATGATCAGCTCGATGGGCCGGAGGGGGCTCACCATGAGTTGCTCGAGCGTACCAATCTCGCGTTCCCGGACCACGGCCAGCGACGTGAGCAGCAGCGTCATGAGGAGCACGATAGTGCCGATGACGGCGGGCACGTTGTACACGCGGCTCTCGAGGTTCTCGTTGTACCAGGCGCGGACGCGGAAGTCCACGCCGGCTCCGCTGGTGCGCAGGGTCTGTGCGGCCACGCCGCCCCCGTGGGCGAGGCCCCAGCGCCCAATGATCTGCGTGGCGTAGCCGAGGGCCACATTGGCGGTGTTGGCGGTGGTGCCGTCCACGAGCAGCTGGACGTTGGCCTGACGCGCGGCGGCGAGGTCCTTGGCGAATCCCTCGGGAATCTCGAGTCCTACGAGCACGTTGCCGTGGTCGAGGGCGTTGACCAGGTCGCGCGGGTCCTCGGCGCGAGCAGCGACGCGGAAATAGCCCGACGCGGTGAGGGCATCGATGAGGGCGCGCGATTCCACCGTCTGATCGTGGTCCACGACCATGGTGGCGGCGTTGCGCACGTCGGTGTTGACGGCGTAGCCGAACACGATGAGCTGCAGGACTGGTGCGACGAAGAGCATGCGGCGGGCGCGCGCGTCACGCAGCATCTGGCGGAATTCCTTGCGCAGCATCTCGCGCACGCGGCGCCAGTTGAGCAGGCGGCCGATCATGCGATCTCCTTGCGGAACGCGTGCGCGGCGAGGGCGAGGCCGACGACCGCGTAGAGCACCATGGCGAAGCCCTGTCGCCAGAGTACCTCGACGCCCACTCCCTTGAGAAAGATGCCGCGCAGGACGACGACGAAATAGCGGGCGGGGACGACCGTGGTCACGGCGCGGAGGGGGAGCGGCATGCTGGCGATGTCGAAGATCAGCCCCGAGAGCAGCAGCGACGGGATGAACGTGACGAGCATGGCCAACTGGGTGGCGAGGAGTTGCGACTTGAGGGCGGCGCTGATGAAGATGCCGAGGCCCAGCGAGCCGAGCAGGAACAGCGTAGCCATGACGGCGAGCAGGACGACGCTGCCGCGGAAGGGAACGTGAAAGAGGAGGATGCCGATGACGACGGCGGCCGTGACGTCGGCGAGGCCGATGACGAGATAGGGCAGCAGCTTGCCGCAGATGACTTCCAGCCGGTGCACGGGGGTCGCGGCGAGTTGTTCCATGGTGCCGCGTTCCCATTCGCGGGCAATGGTGAGGGCGGTGAGCATGGAGGCGATGATCATCATGATCACGGCGATGAGGCCGGGCACGATCATGTTGGCGCTCTCCAGCGCCTCGTTGTACCAGACGCGACTCTGCGCGCCCACGGGCGCGGGGACGGTCATCTGGCCGAGCACGGCGTGCGACGAATACGCGGTGACGATGGCGGCGGCGTAGTTCATGGCGATGGACGCGGTGTTGGCGTCGGCGCCGTCGACGATGGCCTGCACGGGTGCCGGCTTGCGCGAGACGATCTCCCGGGCGAATCCCGACGGGATGACGAGCGCCATGCGCACGGCGCCGCGGCTCATGAGCGTGTCGATCTGTTCGGGCGCGTCCAGCCGTTGGGTGATCTCGAATCGTCCCGCTGCTTCGAACGCCGAGACGAGGGCGCGACTCTGCGCGGAATGATCCTGATCGAGCACGGCCACCCGGATGTCGCGTACGTCGAAGCTGATGATGTAGCCGAGGAAGACGATCATCGCGACGGGCACGAGAAACGCCATCGCGAGGCTGCGCGGATCGCGCCGCAGCTGGAGGGCTTCCTTGCGCGCCATGGCGAGCAACCGCTGGAGACTGAATCGCATCGGTCAGCCCTCCACCGCGCCGCCCTCGCGGCGCACGAGGGAGACGAACACGTCTTCGAGCGAGGGGCGGACGGTGGTGATGCGGTCGCAGCGCAAGCCATGCGAGGCGAGAAACGCGGGCAGCGCGACGCGAGCGGCGGCCTCGTCCTGGACGACGACGTGCACGGCGCGTCCGAACAGTGCGGCTTCGACGACGCCGGGGGCATGCTGCAACGCCTGCACGGCCGTGGGGCCGTTGTCGGTGGTGAGTTCGAGGATGGGTTCCGTCATGCGGGCGCGCAGCGCGGCCGGCCGGTCGAGGGCGACGAGCCGCCCGCGGTTCATCAGCGCCAGCCGGTTGCAATATTCGGCTTCTTCCATGTAGTGCGTGCTGACGAAGATGGTGGTGCCGCGATCCGCGAGGGCGTAGATCAGCTCCCAGAAGCTCCGCCGCGAGACGGGATCGACGCCCGAGGTCGGTTCGTCGAGAAAGAGAATGGGCGGCTCGTGAAGCACGGCGCAGCCGAGGGCGAGGCGTTGCTTCCAGCCGAGGGGGAGGTCGGCGGTCATCTGGGTGCGGTGCGCGGTGAGTCCGGCCATGCGGAGCACCCAGTCGCGGCGCTCGGTGAGGCGCGGGCCCGAGACGTCGTAGAGTCCGGCGAAGAAGGCGATGTTCTCGTCCACCGTCAGGTCGCCGTAGAGCGAGAACAGCTGCGACATGTACCCGATGTGCTGCTTGATGCGCTCGGCGTCGGTGCTGATATCGAAGCCGGCCACGCGGCCCGTGCCCGAGGTGGGAGCGAGCAGGCCGGTGAGCATCTTGATCGTGGTGGTCTTGCCGGCGCCGTTGGGCCCGAGGAATCCGAAGATCTCGCCTTCGGGCACCTGGAAGCTCACGTGATCGACGGCGGTGAAATCGCCGAACATGCGGGTGAGTTCATTCACCTCCACGGCGAATGTCATGCCGGCACCGGCGCGTCGGTCGCGGTTTCGGACACGCGTTGGATGAACACGTCCTCGAGGGACGGGTCGAGGTCGTGGACCTCGAGGACGTCGTGACCGGCGGCGACGAGGGCCGCCTGGACGGCGGGCCAGTCGCGGTCGCGGGCGTCGAGCGACAGGTGGATGGTGTCGCCGAAGAGAGCGGCGCGATGCGTGGCCGGCAGCCGGTGCAGGACGTCGAGGGCCCGGCGCGGGTCGGACACGCGCAGGGCGACCATGCGGCCGGCGAGCGTCTGTTGGAGGGCGGCGGGGGTGTCGAGGGCGATGATGCGGCCGTGGTCGAGCAGGGCCACATGGTCGCAGCGCTCGGCCTCGTCCATGTACGCCGTGGTGACGAGCACGGTGACGCCCTGGGCGACCATCTCGTGGACGATGAGCCACAGGTCGCGCCGCGAGATGGGATCGACGCCGAAGGTGGGCTCGTCGAGGAGGAGGATCTCGGGCTGGTGGATGAGCGCGCAGCAGAGGCCGAGCTTCTGCTTCATGCCGCCGGACAGCTGGCCGGCCAAGCGGTGTTCGAACTGACCGAGATTAGAAAAGTGATATAGCCGTTCCAGGCGCGCCGGCCGCTCGGCGGCGGGCACCTGATACAGGTCGGCGTAGAAATCGATGTTCTCGCGCACGGTGAGATCGGTGTACAACCCGAAGCGCTGCGACATGTAGGCGATATGGTGCTTCACGCCCTCGGGCTGGCGGGCGACGCTGATGCCGCGCACGAGCGCGTCGCCGCCGGTGGGCGGGAGGACGCCGGCGAGCATGCGCAGGGTGGTGGTCTTGCCGGCGCCGTCG
>Ga0307375_10004152_pt1 | contig 13982 bp, 13 predicted proteins | sample TR1MG_FD_202531 | JGI IMG/M metagenome (GOLD analysis project Ga0307375, IMG submission 202531) | Soil microbial communities from Risofladan, Vaasa, Finland - TR-1 | ecosystem: Environmental > Terrestrial > Soil > Coastal area > Acid sulfate soil | place: Finland: Risofladan, Vaasa | collected...
TGATTCTTTGGGTTTATTGCATATGGTATTTGAATAAGTATGACAAGAATACTAATAGATTAATAATGCTGTTGATTTTAAATATCTATTACGTGCCTTTTTATTTGTTCAGAATAAGAAGAATTAATAAAGAAAATAGAATAAAAGCTATTAGTGACGATATGTATGATTCTGATTTCATTGAGATGTCACGAGCTAGTATAATGGAGACGCTTCAATTATGGTCCTCAAAGGAAAGACAGCTGGACTTCCAAAAATTAGAAAGCGATGTTAATTTGCCCCAAGAATTATTTCAACAATGGAATAATGTGTATCGAATTGACAGTAAGATAATAGAAGAGGCTTTTACCAAATCAGAAAAAGAATTGCTTGAGACATTTGATAAAACAATAATGGCTAGTAATGAAAAACTTGGAAATAGTTTCCCCGATATAAATGAATTTCAAAATACTAATGACTGGAAAGTCTTAAACCATTTGGGGATAGAAATAGTAAAGCAGATAAGCTGAGGGGGAATAAGAAGCCCGCTCAGCATATATCTTTATGGACGTATCCATAAATACTTTACCTTCCTAAAAACTTTACCACCAAGAAAGCATCTAAGCCCCAAAGAATAAAGTAACCGCTTGTCGATTTGTAAAAAAATGGTTAGTTTTGATGTAAAGGTTGACGCCTGTCAGACCTATAAATGAGTTGGGTGCAAATATTAAAGACTGGTGATGAGAATATTGTTGGTTGTAATATTTACTTTATTAAGTTCTACATTATACGCGCAGAATTTCTTAGACAAGAGAGTTCTAGATATTGATTATCAAAATGATATTCAAAATCTCATTGAGTCGGGACTAAATAGGACAGACATTCAATTCATAGGTTTTCTTTTACTTGAAAATGCTAATAAGAAAATTGATATTGATACCTTGACAATCAGAAGTTATATAGCCAAGATTCAGGATTATAGATTAACCGATGATTATCAGATGATAAAAAATATTAATTCAAATAACTCAAACGAAAAGTTGGAATTTGCAGACTCATTAAACATTCTAACAGACTATGAAAAAGCAATAAGTGAATCGAAAAAAGTAAATAAGCCATTGTTGATTATTTTCGCGGGCAACATGTGTAGGAGTTCACGGGTATTAAAAAGAACAATTATTTCAGGTGTTTTCAAGGAGTATTTTGCGAATTATATTATTGCATGGTTGATTGTGGATAATCAAGATGAGCACGGGATTAAAAATCTATATTTAGAACAGAGCAAATTTAATAGTAATGCCTGCCCTTTCAGTGCAATAATAAAAGACGACAATATCATTAGGAGTTTTGAAGGATATTCGACAAGCATTATGAAAGAATACAAGGAGTTTTTAAATAAATAGTTGGTGTTAACATCGTATTTATTGTATCTTGGCTGATGATGCAGTTGGAGTTCTTAACGCTTTTTGATAACTTTACTATCGTGGGACAAGAAGGTGGTTTCAACTGATCTGGCACTTGCAGGAGAGCTAGACGAAGCCAAACTCCCAAACACAACAAATACGCAAAGCGTTAGCTGCTATATAAAAAACCGACTAAAATGAGGTTGCTGAAAAAAGTTAAGTTCAAATATTGGATAATACTCTTATTAGGATTAGGAATGCTTGTTGCATCAAGATTTTTAAAATTTAATAATTCCAATATCTCTACGATTCAAACAAATATAATTACTGTATCTGGTATATTTGCTGGATTTGTGATTGCTTACATAGCAGCAAAAATATTCCAAATAAGAAGTGAAAGAGAAAAATTAAAAATTGATATTAACTTTTTATCTGCTAAACTTACAAACTTTAGGAAACTCCTCTATTTTGTAGTAGGTAGTGATAATTTTTTCGTTCGTCGATCTGATATTTCCAAATATGAAAGAAAGTATAATAAAGCTGGTTATGAATCAATTCACTATAATGAAGGCCCAAATCAAGATGCAGATAAGTTTTGGTTAGAAGAAAAGGAGTTATCAAGAACAACTATTGACATCTATTTGTCAATTAAGGCTATTATCGATGACAAAAACACTACTCCTCTATGGATTTATGATCGAGATATAACTTTTGATTATACCTTAAAACAGATTCAGAAGTATTATGAACCATCCAGTCAAATTTGGTATTACCTTGAAGGACGCTATGAAAAGCATGCAAAAGGATTAATAAATGATAAAGATTTTAATTTAAGTGATGTTAATCGAATAAGAGAACTTGCTTCGTTGATTGATCAGAAATTTAAGAATAGAGATGTAGATAAAAATTTGATTGCAGATTTAGGTAATGAATTTTATGAAATATATTTGCCAAGATTATACGAATTAACTGAAAAAATACAATTAGGACTTCCAAAAGGACTTCGATTATTGGTTATTTCGATTTCACTTATAATGCTATTCGGAGTTATTTTACCTTTATTTGCCTGCATGTTTGATTTTGGAGCATGTTTGAATAAAATACTTACTATGATTTCTGGAATGTCAGTGATTATTTTATTCTTTAATTTTTTCTATGATTTTATTAATACGATTAAATTTGAAATACTATTGAAGGAATAATACACAGCAGCAAACGCGCTGTAGAGTTTATTGCCAGTGCAGTGCCGGTTTCAATGTTTTAGCTCTTAGCTCTTAGTTAAAGTTTAGTGTATCCTGATAGGAAATTGCTTCGAAATCGGCAATGAAACATAGGGCAAAACGTAGGCGGCAAGTGTATTGAAATTCGAATGGACAACTACCTTTAGACAGAAATATTTAGCGACAAGAAAATGAAAAAATATTATTGCTCGACAAGAATGAAATGTATAACGATAATCTCGTTTCTTTTAGCCATTTCCTCATCATGTAAAAATGACAGGAAAATATCAGACCTAATTATTGAGAAAAGTAAAGATACTGTATCTATAAGTGATACGATAACAGTGTATCTACATATAAAAAATTATAGAGATTCAAGAGTACCGAGTTTTCATATCCTGTATAAAGGAAATGACGATAATATTCCTTTTGATGAAGAACAGAAATGTGGTGTTTTCATGGGCCAAAGTATAATTAAAGGAAAAAACATTTGGAATGGATACGTTGAATATTATGATACGATTGGAAATTTCAAGAAAGAAGAATTCTCATTTTCATTCTTTGTTAGGTAAACTTGAAAAATTGGATGATTTTTTAGATTACAGAAAAACCAGTCCCCCGCTCGCCCGGACAACCAACACCACGCTCGAGCGGACGTGTCGTCCGTCTATTCCAAGCCTTTGTTAGCGTGGGACAATTTGAATGTTAACGGATAGTGGTAATAACAGCAGCTGTGCCAGAAGATGAATGAGCTAGCATAGGTTATGCAAAAATTCATCCTTAAATGGACAATTTACTTTTATTTCTCTACCTTTACGAAAAACAGGGTTATGATAACTAAAGAGAACCTTATTCAGGCCATTAATAAAATGCCAGATAAGTTCAGTGTTGATGACATTATCGAAGAACTTGTATTGCTTAGCAAAATTGAACATGGGCTAGCTGATGTTGAATCAGGTAGAGTATATTCGAAAAAACAGGTTGAGAAAAAAATGGCTAAATGGCTGAAATAATTTGGTCATATAAAGCTTATGAAGATTACAAAAGCATTATCGAATTTATTGCGATTGATTCAGAACACTATGCCTCTTTAATGGCAAAAAAAATCTGGCTTGAAATAAAAAGGATTGAGAAAAATCCGAAGGAATCAAGGATGGTTCCTGAAGCTGGTTATCTTGATGAAATAAGGGAATTCATTTTGGGTCAATATCGAATCATTTTCCAATTAAAAGGTGACAAAGCATATCTTTTAACAATCCATCACAGCTCCCGTGATTTAAGAAAAAAATCCCTTTTAGAACAACTTAAATAATTATTGCGCACCCTTTAGTCTGTATTCTGCTCGGGGAAACCGACAAAAAGGGCGGTCAAGCGTGTCATCCGTCTGTTCCAAGCCCTTGCCAGCGTGGGGCAATTTGAATGTTAAAGGATAGTGGTAATAACGAGATGAAGGTGATGGCATAGGCCTTTGACCCATATCAGTCCCTGTTTTGTATTCTTAATTTTACTATATTTGGTGTAAAGAGTGGTAAGGCTTCAAAATACTTTAAACAAAAGACAGGTTTAATTCTAAGAACATAATGCAGTAGGCTTGGTATGCTTAATTGTGGAAGAAATATGTCTAATTTTTTTGTTGAGAAACATATCAGTTCTCATTAATACTACGATATCACTATTGACGGGCTGGTAAAGGTTTTCCTTAATTTCATTCTTATAAATTGGTGATGATGAATGAAAACGATTTGTCATATAAAATAATAGGTGCGGCTATGGAACTGCATCAGGCATTAGGGCCAGGTCTTTTAGAATCGGTTTATGAAGCGGCTTTGGCTTATGATTTAAGAGAATTAGGTTTTAATGTAAAAACACAAGTGCCAATGCCTCTTGTTTATAAAGAAGTTAAACAAGATGTAGGATATAGACTTGATATACTTGTTGAAAACAAGGTGATAATTGAAATAAAGTCAGTTGAAAATTTAGCCCCTGTCCATTTTGCGCAAACATTGACCTACTTGAAGTTGGCTGATAAAAAGTTGGCTTTACTAATCAACTTTAATACGAAGCGGTTAAAGGAGGGAATTCACAGAATTGTTAATAATTTATAGGCAGATATGTGTCTCGCAAAGGACGCAAAGGGGTTCACGCAAAGTAACGCAAAACCTTTGCGGCATTGCGCATTTCTTTGCGCTCTTTGCGTGGGAAAATATAAATTTAATACTAACTGGCTATGATCTGCTCAACCATGATCTCTCTTCCCAGGCACTATCTTATGATCTAATACTCCTCTGTGCATCACGCAAGGCACGCAAAGTGTAAACGCAAAGCGACGCAGAGCCTTTGCGGGCATTGCGCATTTCTTTGCGCTCTTCGCGTGAGAATAATTTTTTATTTATGTATGGACCGATTTTATTCCACCCATTTACGACATAAACACAATTGCGCATATATGCTCATTCGCCTCAATCCTAACCCATCCTATATTTCCTCTCAAGAGGCAGCGCGCTGAACCATACCTCCAATTTCTTGTTAGTTGATAGCGAGCGTTTTATTCCCTAATCTTACTTGAGTTCAGGTAATCTATTCTCTACTTCAACCTAAAAACTTAACCAACATGAAAAAAGCTATTCTATTAGTTGGCATGGTGGTGGCCTTTGCCGCTTCCAATGCTCAGGAGCCCCAGAAGGTGGCCTCTGCCGCTGACGATTTAACCAAGGTGTATCCGTTTCCTGCGCTGCCCTACGCCTACGATGCGTTGAATGCATTCGTGGATAAGGAGACCATGGAGATTCACTACACCAAGCACTACAAGGCCTACTACACCAAGTTTTTGGCTGCGCTGCCCGGTAGCGGCTTCGAAGGAAAATCGCTTCCCGAAATATTTGCTTCGGCCAGCAAGCTTACCCCGGCCCTCAAGAACAATGCCGGAGGGTATTTCAACCATAAACTCTTTTGGGAGGTAATGTCGCCAAATGGAGGCGGTGAGCCAACCGGAAAGCTGCTAGCCTCCATCAATGAGGCCTTTGGCTCGTTCGATAGCTTTACTAAGCAGTTTGAGGCTGCAGCTAATGGAGTTTTTGGTAGCGGTTGGGCCTGGCTCGCTGTGGATAAAGCGGGTAAGCTATTTATTGTCTCCACCTCCAACCAGGACAATACCTTGATGGATATTGCACCGCGGTTTGGTGTTCCCATTCTCGCGCTTGATGTTTGGGAACACGCCTACTATCTGCGCTATCAGAATAGGCGCTCCGACTACGTGTCGCTCTTCTGGAAGGTGGTAAATTGGCCTGCCGTTGAACAAAAGATGAAGGATGCCGTTTCTTCAGAAGTAATTTAACATAGCCAGACTCGATTGAAGGGAAGGTCAGCCATTGTCACGGCTGGCCTTTGCTTTTTCTGCAGCATGCTTACCGGCTAGGTAGCCCGTGGAGAAAGCAATTTGAAGATTATAGCCTCCGGTGTCGGCATCGAGGTTGAGCAGCTCACCCGCAAAGAAGAGCCCCGCGTGCAGCTTCGACTCCATGGTTTTAGAGTTCACCTCCTTTAGCTCCACGCCGCCAGCCGTAACTATCGCCTCTGAGTAGCCACCATAGCCCACAATCTCCAGCGGATACTCCTTGAGCATTCTCAGCAGCTTCTTTTGCTCCTTCGTATTTATCGAGTTAGTTGGTTTCGAGAATTCAAAGCCTAGCAGCTCACCCATTGGTGTAAGCATGGCCAGTGGAAGTAGCGTACGCAGCACCCCTTCCGCCGTTCTGTTGGCCGGATTGGCCAGCTCACGCGCAAGCCGATTGGCCAGCTGCTCTTCCGACAGTGCCGGCTTTAGGTCGATGGTGAACCTTACTGGCGACCCTCCTTCAATGGCCTCCACGGCAGTTCGGCTTAACCTCAGCGTAATTGGTCCGGCCAACTTGCCATCGAGCACCTCCAGCTCACCAAACTCCTTGTCCACCTTTTTGTTATTAACCCACAGCGTAAGCTCCACATTTTTCAGGTGGGTTTTCTCCAGAAGCACGCCCGGTTGATGACCCATCACCAGCGGAACCAGCGATGGATGAAGAGGACAAACGGAGTGTCCTAAATTATTTGCAAAGTTGTAGCCATCGCCGGTGCATCCGGTGGCTGGGTAGGAGAGGCCTCCAGTCGCCACCACCAGACTTCTGCAGGTGAGAACGACCTTTACGCCCTGCTGCTCCACCGTGAGTTGATAACCTTCACTGCTCTTTGCAGCTTCGGTAACCTTGGCGTGGCAACGGATTTCAGCACCCTGCTGCTTTGCCCATTTTATAAGCCCTTCGGCCACGTCCCACGCCTTTTCGCTTTCGGGAAAAACGCGCTCACCCCGGTCTACGTAGGTTTTTACTCCGCAACCGTTGAGCAGGTTAACCACCGCCTCGTTGGAGAACTCGTAGAGCGCGGGCTTAAAGAAGTTTGGTGAGGGGTATATTTTTCGCAGTATATCGGGAATTGGACGGGCATTGGTGATGTTGCACCTCCCCTTGCCGGTGATGCGCAGCTTACGGGCCGGTTTTTCCATCTTTTCGAGCAGCACCACATTGGCTCCGAGCGAGCCCGCTGCTCCTGCGGCCAGGAGTCCTGCTGGTCCACCTCCAACTACAATAACATCGTACAGTTCCATACGTTAATGGCTAATCTCGGCAACTATGCCGTTGATGGTGGTGGAAAGGTGGTTCCACGACTTTTGGTTAAGCGCGGCGGAAAGTGTTTTCCAGTCACCCTGTTCATCCACAATTACTCGCTGGACCACGTTGGCAAATAGGTCATACTCCGAGGCAACGGGGCTGCAATCGGACCATCTCTTGAAGAATTGGTAGGTTTTGTTGTATCGCTCGTTGTGCATGGTATGAAGTGCTGGAAGCTGCAGCAGCAGCGGTTCAATGAACTTCCCCCGCGACTCCAAATTTTGCACCACCTTGCCTGGTAGGTTGCTCGGCGATGCACCACGGAGCAAATAAATTTCGGTATAGCGCGCAATGCCAATAAAGCCAAAGGCATCCAAGTCGTCGGCTATGGAGAGCAGGGTTAGGGTGTCTCCAGCCGAAAGAGATTTTGAATGGTTCCGATTCGATTTGTAGGTTTTATCATCGTGGCGAAGAATGGCCTCTGCGGCCCTTTCATCGGTTATGTCGGAAATGTCGGGGTGGTTCATTGCCCAGGAAGTGAACAGCTGGAGGGAGGCCGCTCCGTGCTCCTCACCGGGATTGGTGGTGAGGCCGGTATCGTGAAAGTAGGCTGCCGTAAGCAAATTCCCTACATTCCGGTTCTGCTTCGACTCTTCTTCTTGTTCAAGGTTGCGGAGCAACTCACGACCGTAGCGCCATACCCTCCGGTGGTGCAGCACGTCGTGCGATGGAATGTGTGTTTCGTTGAAGGCCTGTTTACAGGCCGTTTCCAGTATAGGGCGCCACTGCTTCTCTATTGCTTTGCAGTCCATTTTTTTTCTGCAAATGAAGCAAAAAAAGGGCAGAAATCAATTTCTGCCCTTTTCTTAGCCAAATGTGTAATCAGCTCAAAGGGGGGTGTTCGGAGATAATACGTTCTGCCATATCGAGAATTGTGGTGTCATCTAAGGTTACCAAACCGCCGTCGGGCCCTTGTTCCAAATGGATGCCAACACTTTTTCCATTGTTGTAATTCGCTCCCCCAAAATAATTTCTAACGGTTTCCACAGTGAGGTGTAGCTCATCTGCAATGTGGTGGATGCTACCGTCTGGAAGATTGTCTTTGATCTTACGTAGATCGTTGAATGTTATAACCTTGGCCATATCCATAACTATTTAGGTTAATTAGTGGTTAAATATAAAATATTCGAGGGTTAATTGCAAGCATTTTTTGGGCAATGTCACCATCCTTTAGCTAAAAAGTTTTAAAAAATGTAGATGTATCTTTGGGGTAAATTTTTGACCATGGTAGATAAAGAAGTTAGCGGAATTTGGAAGTCAAAGAGGAGTATTTATCTACCGGTGCCCGATTAACGTAACACATAACATGAAAAAAGGTTGACTGAATATAATAAGAAAGACAAAAGTTGTATGGATGTTAGAATGGTAGTAACCGATTTGGATGGAACATTGCTGCGCGCCGATCATACCGTAGGCGAAAAGGATATGGAAACCCTTGCAAGGCTTGGTGAGCAGGGGGTGGTAAGGGTGGCGGCTACGGGTCGATCGATCTACACTGCCGCGCAGGTGCTGAGCCCCGACTTTCCCATCGACTACCTTGTTTTCTCCACCGGTTCGGGTGTGATGTGCTGGGCCGATAAGCAGCTGACGCTCGTTATGCAGCTGCAGCCGGAGGAGGTTACCCACATTGCCTCGCTGCTGGTATCGGAGGGGTTCGATTTTATGGTGCATGATGCCATACCCAAGAATCACCTGTTCCAGTTTTATGCCGCAGCTAGCGATAATTCCGATTTTAACAAGCGCTGCCAGCACTACCATGGCTTTACATCACCATTTATTCCCGGCATTCCATTTCCGGAGCCTGCCACCCAAATCTTGATTATTCTACCTCAGGAGAAGGCTAGCAGGGAGGCGGAAGTGAGGCAACTGATGCCGGGCTACAGTATTATAAAGGCCACCTCGCCATTCGATGGCCGCTCCATCTGGCTGGAGGTGTTTCCGCAGGGCGTTTCCAAGGCGCACGGCATCGATTGGATTGCCGCTACCCATGGCATTGCTACCGGCAACATTGTGGCCGTGGGCAACGACTACAACGACGTGGAGATGCTCAACCACGCAGGCTGCAGCTTTGTGGTGGCCAACGCCCCCGACGATCTTCGTGCCATTTACCAGACTACCACCGGTAATGAGCAATGCGGATTTTCGCACGCCGTAAGGCTGGCGATGGAGGGGATTGTACGCTGATTATTTTGGTGAGTTTCTGCATTTTGACTAATGAATAATCCCTATTGAGAGTGAACATCTCGGTTGTTCCATCCAAGAACATGGTATTTTCTTGTGCGACTCCAGTCGGGGTCGTATGTGAATAGACACACCGCTTTTTTACAAACCTGTGACCCCAGCTGGGGTCAAATACTTGTTTCATGCTGTAGGCAGATTGCAACGGACACAATTACATGAGAAGGAGATGCTCTATCACGTCATCATAGTGGCGATAGAGGAGTTATTGAGGTGAAAGTTTCTGCAGGCAATATTTCCAAGGTGATTTATTTCTGCATAGGTATGGATAAACTATTATTGTAATGGACTTACACATGCCAACTTGGATGATAACCACAGCTTTATGCGGCATAATAAATTGGCAATTGAATTGTGGCGGGTTTCGGCAACTTCTTCTTTAGAATAGCTCTAAAAAGGGTTCTGTTCATAAAAAAAGCGGAGCTTTGCTTGTCACAAAGTGGCAATTTGAGGAATTTATATAGGAGAGGTCATCTTTCTAAGGTGGGGCTATAAATTAATAGTAAAGCGCTACGCTTTGACTACGTGGATAATGGGCTATTTGGTGAGCAAACAGTTGGGTGCGAAAAAAAATCATCATTCAAACTCACCACCACTGAGCCTACAGGCATGGAAAAGAATCACACCACCCGGTGACTGCTCTAAATTCGTTTTTGAGAAGGTCAATAATTTTTCTCAAGGATTTATCTTCGTCACTTTTCCAGAAACCTTCTCTTCGAACGATTTTACTGACTTTAGCTGTTGCTCCAGAAGGATATCAAGCAACGAAACAAATGGAGCGATCTCGATTAGGGGTGAATAACCCTTTGGCCTATACTTCAATCAATGTCAGCTAAGAGAACCATGCAGCAGAGCATAATGTTGGAAGTGACTTAAATGGAACAAAATGGGTGGTCGTATTTGGGTTAAACGGGGAATTCACCTTACCTCCATCGAGTTGGGAAAGGTGATATATATAGAGGGTGACAAGCATGGCTGCACCTTTCATCTACTTTCTAATTCCGACCATCAAACCCATTGCGGAGGAAGAAAAACACATGGAACCCTTTCATTTCTTGAGAAAGCCCTAAATCAGCATGGATTTATTCGATGCCACAGGAACTATATCATCAACCCCTCTTTGGCTAACAATTTCTGCCGACACAAATCCTGCATAGAAGTGGACGGCATTACAATTCCCGTGGCTCGGAGAAAAAAAGGAAAAATTGAAGAATGCCTTTGTTTATCTGCTAATTTGTAATGCTATGAAATCACACGAACCATCAATGGTAATTCATTTGACCAATGAGATTGTTTGCGTTGAAAAGTGCAATGGCTATACTGTTGCCACTCTCATGGGAAAGAAGCAGTTAATAATGGAATGCTCACTGGAAATAGTGGAGAAGCATCTCCCTGCAAACACCTTCGCGAGGGTTCATAAGGGTTTTTTGGTTAACATCGCTAAAATCATCGAGATAGTTATAAAGAAAAATTCACAAACGATTATTCTCACCAATGGAAGAACCATTCCCCTAGCTAAGCGTAAGAAACGACATCTGCTCAACAAGTTGAGGCGTGATTCAATAATCGTTTAAGTCTTATTTTAGCCAATGGATAGGTAGCTGAACCGACAATAATCTCTTGAACGAAATACCTGAAGAATAAGAATTGTGCTGTATATATGGCACTTGTATTAAAAAGCCAAAATTTACCGTTCGGACAGTTTTTTCGCCCGTTTGTGAAATTCGATCCCCCAAAACTTTACTTCGACAAACCAAACTCGTAATTTGTTCAACAGTTTACTATTGACGTTTTTCAAAGTGCAAAAAACAAAATAGTAGCATGAGAGAACTGTTAGAAGGCTATAAGCAAAATGGCTTCAGAATCAACCTCTTTTTGGGGTTGGTTCTTTTTTATTTGGAGTCATACTGCTCTAGCTGTTGCTGGAGATTGGATCAAAAATAGTCACAAAATTTCACCTGAATTGGGCCTTAACATTGGGAGGATGGAAAACCAAGCCGTTTGATTGGCTATTATATAATTATAAACCTAAAGTTTGGATTATGAAAACGCTAAAACAATCAGCTTTTACATTAACAATCTTCTTATTGTTGATGGTTAATCCCATGCACTTTTCGAATCTATTTGCACAGCCACTGGTGGCCGTAGTGGATACAAATGCAGTTAATGATGAGGTCAACGTGACCATTAATTCTGGTAAGTATGACATCGTAAGAGAGGTAAATGGGGAAATAATTAGGATTAAGGGGTTCGATCAAACGACTTCCCCGGGCGATCCCATTCTACCTCAAAAAGTAATTGATGTGGTTGTTCCGCCCAACGTAAACTGGAAAAGTATTCAAATTGAACTGGAGCCCGTTACCAAAATGGTGGAGGGTAACCATACCATTATGCCTGCACCACCATTAAGGGCTAGGGTTGGAGATGAGGAACTTCTGGACTGGGGAATAGGAAAGAATATTGTTGACGGTAAGAACGTTACGATTTACGGCAGTAACAAATTTTATCCTGCAATACCGGTAACCGTGGTGAACCAATCGCAAATGCGGAAATGGAAATTTGTGAGGTTGATGTTCAACCCCATACAGTATAACCCTATTACGGGGCAGCTGCGGCAGATAACCTCCATCAACGTGAAGATCAAGTTCCGAAAATTCACGAATCAGACATACATAAACAAGGCCCTGATGCGAGATAAGTTAATGGATATTGAGGCAAAGCAGCGGTTTTACAATATTGGTAAGCAAACGGATACTTGGTATGGGCCATTGGGCGGTGGCGATGAGCAGCCCTTACCTACCCAATACGACTACGTGATTATAACCACAAATGCCATAGTAACCGGTAGCGGAGCAGGCCTTACCGATTTCGTTAATCAAAAAACCAGCATGGGCCATTCCGTGCTTGTGGTTACCGAAAGCGATTATGGATCGCTGACCGGTCAAGCACCCAATGGTACAGCTGAAAAAATTAGGCAATGGTTAATCGACAACTACATTACAAAAGGAATAAAGTGGGTGCTACTGGTGGGAAACCCCGACCCAGACGATCCCACAAGTGCCACCGACAATGTGGGGGATGTTCCCATGAAGATGTGCTGGCCTAATAGGACATCCTATACCTATAGGGAATCGCCTACCGATTATTTTTATGCCGACCTAACCAGCAACTGGGATATTGATGGTGATGGGTATTATGGTGAATACCTTCAACTCACCAACCCAACCGTTCCCGACCCATTGATTTCGCCAAACACCTATTCGGTTCGATGGACGGGGCAGATACAATTTGATGCAGACGGCAATTACAATTTTTATATTACCTGCGACGAGGGTATGAGGGTGATCATCGATGGCAATACCATTGTAAATGGATGGGTAGCACACGATCACCCGGAAAATTATTCCGGTGTAGTGGCTGGGGCAACAGCAGGTATGCACAATGTTACGGTTGAATATTTCAACGCCACCTTTGATGGGACAGCAGTCTTATATTGGAGTATACCAGGAGATGCCAGTATGACAATCGTACCAAGCAATAAACTTTTTCATCTATCTGGGGCATCTTATGTATCGGGAGGTTTATCCGGCGAATATTTCAATAACGATAACTTCACCGCATCTGCACTTACCCGCATCGATCCCACCATTCAGTTCTTCTGGGGCACCGGCGATAGGGGCATAGGAGGTATTGATTTTACGCCCGAAATATATGTTGGTCGAATTCCGGTTTACAATAACGACTACACTACCCTTAACAGTATCTTTCATAAGATAATCAACTACCAGGGAGAACAGGTTATTCCAGAATGGAGAAGAAAACTACTCTTTGCAGCGGTAAATCTGTGGGCTTGTGGGGATAATGCCTTGGGCGAATCGCTAAAAAAAGATTTTGCCGATCCTCTCGGATTCTCAACCTATCGAGTTTATGAGGAGGACTATGGCTACGTTCCCGCTCCTGAGTGTGATACTATTAATCCGGCCAATCCCTCTTCTACAGCTCCTTGCAATATGCTCGGTGAGCTGACAAATGGAGGTGGTTACGGCTTTCTGGGCTGGTCTACGCACGGTTCAACAACAAGTGCAAGCAAGCTCCTTTCATCGGCCCAATGCGTAAATTTGGTTGATTCATTGCCCTTCTTCACTTTTCAGGGGTCCTGCCTGAATGGTTACCCCGAAAGTGCTACCAACCTGGGATACTCCCTTTTAAAGCAGGGGGCAATAGCCACGGTTTCGGCGTCAAGGGTATCCTGGAGTGGTTGTTTTTCGCCACCGGCAAACCCCGCTAGCGGAGCAAATTTCAGTTTAAGTTACTCCTATGCCATGCGCGTGCTAAATGGCGAGCCAAGTGGCAGATCCCTATTCAAAACCAAGGATGATGTAAATCCTGCTTATGATTGGATGAATAAGATGGATTTTAATCTTTATGGTGACCCAACAACT
>Ga0307375_10004153_pt1 | contig 13982 bp, 9 predicted proteins | sample TR1MG_FD_202531 | JGI IMG/M metagenome (GOLD analysis project Ga0307375, IMG submission 202531) | Soil microbial communities from Risofladan, Vaasa, Finland - TR-1 | ecosystem: Environmental > Terrestrial > Soil > Coastal area > Acid sulfate soil | place: Finland: Risofladan, Vaasa | collected...
GGCCTGGTCCGGCAACATGGAATACATGACGGCGGACAACAGCTGCCTGGTCGATTATCGGCTGGTGCCGGTGCGTGAAGGCGAGTATCTGCACCACGCTGGCCAGCGCTGGGCCGAGCCTGACGTAGGGCAGGCAGCCGCACATATGCGTCGCCTGGTCGAGGACCCACGGTTCGCGGCAGCGATCGGTGCTCAGGCGGCTTCCGATGTACGCGAGAGGCTTTCGCCGCATACTGCGGCAGAGAGGATTATTCGCCGGCTGCAGATGCTATCACTGTCGTCAGGTGCATCCACTGCGGTTACCGGAGCCGTTCCGGCAACTGGCACCATTTAAAAGGTACGCGTTGCATGAAAGAGATTCTTCTGGCGATCTGGAGTTATCGCCATTTCATCGTTTCGTCGATCAGGAACGATCTGCGCTCGCGTTTCGCACGCAGCAAGCTTGGCGCGCTGTGGATGGTGCTGCAGCCGCTGGCGCAGGTCGCAATCTACGCGCTGGTACTGTCGCGGATCATGGCGGCCAAGCTGCCCGGCATCGACAATCGCTACGCGTACGTGATCTACCTGATGGCCGGCATGATCGCCTGGTCACTGTTCGCCGAGGTGGTGACGCGATCGCTGACCGTATTCGTGGACAGCGGCAACCTGATGAAGAAGATGGCGTTCCCGCGGGTCTGCCTGCCGATCATCATCGGCGGCTCCTCGCTAGTGAACAATCTCCTCCTGCTGGTGACTGCGATAGGCGTGTTCCTGCTGATCGGCCATCCGCCGACCTTGGCGATGCTGTGGTTGCCGTTGCTGATCGGCATCAACCTGGCCTTCGGTCTCGGTCTCGGCCTGATCCTGGGCGTTCTCAATGTGTTCGTCCGGGATGTGGCCCAGGTCATGACGGTGGTGCTGCAGTTGCTGTTCTGGCTGACCCCGGTGGTGTACATGCCAACGATCATTCCAGAGCGCCTGCGCGTGATCCTGGAGTTCAACCCGATGCTGCACATGGTCGTCGCATTCCAGAATGTCATGCTGTACGGGCGCGCGCCGGGCTTCACCGGATTGGCCGTGCTTGCAGTGGCATCGGCAGTCCTGTTGTTGTTCGCGCTGTTCTTGTTCAGGCGCGCCGCGCCGGAAATGGTGGACGTGCTGTGAACGAACCTCTTCTGGCTGTCCGTGGCCTGGGCAAGGCATTTCGCGAATACCGTTCCGAGTGGCAGCGCTTCGCGAGATGGTTCGGCCTCAAGGTTCCGACGAAGTCCGAGAGCTGGGTACTGCATGACATCTCTTTCAGCGTCGCGAATGGAGAGTCCATCGGCATCGTCGGCCAGAACGGCGCAGGCAAGAGCACTCTGCTCAAGCTGATCACCGGTACCCTTAAAGGCACTACGGGCAGCATCACGGTAAACGGGCGCATAGCGGCGATTCTCGAGCTTGGCATGGGGTTCAGCCCCGATCTCACCGGGCGCGAAAATGTCTACCATTCTGCGGGATTGATGGGGTTCTCGCGGCAGGCCATCGACAGTGTCATCGCCGAGATCCAGGCGTTCGCCGAGATCGGCGGCTACTTCGACGAACCCGCCCGCATGTATTCCACCGGCATGCAGATGCGCGTGGCTTTTTCCGTGGCCACTGCATTCAGGCCGGAGATCCTGATCGTCGACGAGGCGTTGTCGGTCGGTGACGCCTATTTTCAGCACAAGTGCTTCAAGCGTATTCGCGAGTTCCGCGAACAGGGCACCAGCTTGCTGATCGTCTCGCACGATGCTGGCGCGGTGCAGAGTCTTTGTGATCGCGCACTGCTGCTGGACTCGGGGCGCCTGTTGAAGGACGGGGATCCGGCGACGGTCATGGATCTGTACAACGCACTTATTGCCGAACGTGAAAACAGCAAGATAACGATCGAGCAGCATGTCGCAGGGCGAGAGCAGACGGTTTCCGGAACTGGTGAAGCTACGGTAGAGAGTGTTTCGCTGCTCAATGGTCTGGGTCAGCCTATTGAACTGGCGGATGTGGGGCAGGCGGTAACTCTTCGAGTCACGGTATTGGCGCGCCGCGACATTCCGCGCCTAGTGCTCGGATATATGATCAAGGATCGCCTTGGACAGGCGGTCTATGGCACCAATACCCACTATACGAAGCAGGTCCTGGTCGATGTGCAAGAAGGGACGCGCGTTCAGTTTGACGTAGCCTTCGACATGAATATCGGGCCAGGCAGCTATTCGATATCCACGGCACTTGTAAGCACGGAGACGCATCTCGTAAACAATTATGAGTGGCGCGATCTTGCGCTGGTCTTCAGTGTTTCCAATCTTTCAAAAATTACGTTTGTTGGTCAGGCATGGGTGCCGCCAGCGATCGAGGTGGTTCGTCTATGAGTGTTACGTCATACGCACAGAATTTCGAAGACGTCATTCTTCTGCGCGCCCTGCGGCACATCGAACGCGGCTTTTACATTGATGTTGGTGCGCAGGATCCGATCAAGTATTCGGTGACCAAGACTTTCTACGAGCTTGGCTGGCGCGGTATCAACATTGAGCCGGTCAGTCACTGGTTCCGCCTCCTCGAGCAGGACAGGGTGCATGACACCAATCTCAATGTAGCCGTATCGGACACCCCGGGATCTCTCCGGCTTTACGAGGTTCTCGATACGGGCCTGTCCACGAAGGAGGAGGTTTACGCCCGTCGTCATACCGAGGCGGGGTTTGACGTTCAAGAGGTCGATGTCCCGTGCGTGACGCTGGACAGCATCTGCGAGGCTAATGGCGCAGGCGAAGTCCATTTCCTCAAGGTGGATTGCGAAGGCGCCGAGACTTCCGCCTTCAGGGGTTTCTCATTCAACAAGGTCCGGCCATGGATCATTGTTGTCGAGGCGACAGAGCCTTTGAGCCAGAAGCCGGCATATGCCGAGTGGGAGCCGATCCTGCTCGAGCACGCCTACCAGTTTGTCTATGCCGATGGCTTGAACCGCTTCTACCTGGCAGACGAGCATCGCGATCTTGCCTGGGCCTTTGAGCTGCCGCCGAATGTATTCGATGCGTTCGTCCCCGCGGACGTGGTGGATGCGACCAGACAGCTGGAATTGGCGCGGTCCCATTTGAAGGTCGCGGCGGATGTCGAGCGCGCGGTGCGCGCGGAGGGGGAGCGCGATCGCCTTCGAGAGCAACTCGTCGAATTATCCAAAACAGTCGAGCACCTTGAGCTCGAGCTGAATCGGAGATCTGCTGAACAGCAGCGTGCGCTGGCTGAAATGGATCGGGTGTCCACGGATCTCCAGCAGACCCGGTCCGCTCTTGACGTCATGGTTAAAAAGGGTGATGTGCTCGTTCTTGAAAATGATCGACTGCAGGTTGATCGGCGGGATCTGGATCGCCACATCCTGCAGCTCGCGGAGGCCAATCATCGGCTGGATGGCGGTCTGCGCACGATCCTGGCCAGCAGGTCGTGGCGCTGTACGGCACCTCTGCGTCTTCTCATGAGGATGGCACGTGGCGACATTGGTGCAAGGGATGCCACCAAGCGGATTGTCACATGGGCTGCCGGGAGGTTGGCGCGCAATCGTCTGCTGCGCATGCTTGCTCGAGTGCTGCTTTCTCCATTTCCCGGGCTTAAGAAGCGATTGCGGGGTATTACCAGGCGAGGGCTCGGGATGGAACAAGCCGTCGCTGTCGTGGAAGCGGCCGCGCAGGCACGACCCGACAGGGAGATCGTGTTGACCAGAGCCGCTGTTGAGGCACTCTCGATTCTGCATATGGAAAGAGATCGCCAGTCGACAGCGATCAACTAATGGATAACTGAACAGATGCGCATAGTTCTCGATCTGCAGGGCTGTCAGTCACCAGGAAGCCGTATACGCGGTATCGGGCGGTATTCGATGGCGCTCGCCCAGGCAATAGCACGAAACCCAAGAGGGCATGAGGTCTGGATCGGTCTCAACGGCGCATTTCCGGAGACCGTCGAAGCCATTCGCGGGGCGTTCGATCACTGTGTGCCGCAGGAACGTATCGTGGTGTGGGAAACCGTGAAGTCAGTCGCCGAAGCCGATCCGGGCAACCGCGCGAGGCGCTGGGTAGCGGAGTGCCTGCGTGAGGATTTCCTGGCCCAGCTCAAGCCCGATATCGTCCACGTCTCCACTCTTTTTGAAGGCTGGGTGGATGATGTGACCGCATCGATCGGCAAAGCGGGGGGAGGCGACTATCTGACCGCGCTCACCCTTTACGACCTGATTCCGCTTGCGCGCGAGCAGAGCTATCTCGGCGATCGTCGCGTGAAGGCGTGGTACTACCAGAAGCTCGAATGCCTGAAAAAGGCCGATGTCCTGCTGGCCATCTCCGACTTCACTGCGAGAGAAGCAGTGGATCTGCTGGGACTGTCGCCGGATCATATTTTCAATATCTCCGCCGCTGCAGATGCCTGCTTTCGACGTCTCCCTATCTCAAGCGAAAATCTGTGGAAAACCTGCGCGCATTACGGCATCCAGCGACCGTATGTCATGTACACCGGCGGAATGGATCCGCGGAAGAACCTGGACGGGCTCATCCGCGCCTATGCCGTGCTTCCCGCCGAAGTGAGGCGGGAACATCAGCTGGTCATCACCGGGACTGCATCCCCGGATGAAATGAAGGAGTTGCTGGCCGTCATCAGCGCTCTGAGCCTGGGTGAGGACGAGGTGGTTCTGGCCGGGTACGTGCCGGATTCCGACCTTGTGGCGTTATACAACGCGTGCAGTCTGTATGTTTTTCCATCGTTTCATGAGGGCTTCGGGTTGCCTGCACTCGAGGCGATGGCCTGTGGCGTCGTCGTCATCGGTGCCAACGCCACCAGTCTGCCCGAGGTGATCGGCCACCCTCAGGCCATGTTCGATCCGTCAAGCACACATTCGATGGCTGAATGTATTCAGCGTGCCCTCACCGACCAAGCATTGCGTGAAGAGCTCCTGCGGCATGGGAAGGCCCAGGTGGCGAAATTTTCCTGGGAAAGCAGTGCGTCGTGCGCCTTGCAGGCGTTTGAGGCCATGCATGTCGGCAGGCGAGAGGCGACGTCGGCAAATTTGCCGTCGGCTGTGAGTGGAGCAAGACACCGGATCGCGGTAGTGCCTCTGACGGTATCGCGTCAGGAAGGATGGTGCGGGCCCGCGCTGATCGATCTGGCGGGTGACCTGGCCGAGGCATTTTCGGTAGTCATCGTTGCACTCGATGACCAGATAAAGACCCGTGCCACGGAGCTTGGCTTGCCATGTCAGTCGCTGGAGGATTACGAGGCACGCGCGCTGACGTTCGATGCCGCGCTCTACGAGATTTCCGATACACCGGGCTGTGCACGCTTGCTCGGTCCAGTCTCCAGGCTGCGAGCGTCCTTCTATGTGCACGGTGACGACATATCAATTTCAACAGACCAGATTGATCCGATTCTTCTCAATGAGATACGACTTGCCGATAGGGGGTATGCAGGAGCGCTTCGAGGCAGCACCCCGGTAGCACGGAGGAGGGTTGCCATACTGCCGTGGATTCGATCGCGCGCTTCGGTATTCGTGGACGCTTCCCTCGGCCAGGAAGATGCCAGTGCACGAATTGAACTCGCGGCGCGCATCAGTCAGGCACTGAAAGAGAGCATCGCCAGTGGCATGCCCGCGCTTTGCAGGAAATTGATGGCACCGGCAGGCCAGTTGGACCTGAGCGAGAGCGACTTGCGCCAGACCGCAATGGCAGTGGCCTTGAACAGAAGCGGTCGCCATGCGCGCAAACAACTGCTGGTGGATATCTCCTACCTGGTCGAGCGCGACACGCGCACGGGAGTACAGCGAGTCGTCTACAAGGTTCTCGACGAGTTGCTCAAGAGGGGCACGCCGGATCATGTCGTGGAACCGGTGCACTTCGATGCACAGGGCGTCATGCACTATGCGCGAAAGTTCTGCTGGAATCACCTCGGCTTGCCTCCGGCCGGCCCTTCCGATGAAGTAGCGGAGGTTCATGCCGGCGACGTCTTTCTCGGCCTCGATCTGGCGCCCGACTTTGTGTCCCGTAATGCCGGCAGGTTCACCTGGTTGAGAAATCGCCGGGTGCAAGTCCAATTCGTCGTGTATGACCTCCTGCCGTTGTTGCGTCCCGAGTGCTTCGCTCCGGAGGTTGCCGAAGTCTTCGAGCGTTGGGCGAAGGTGGTCGCCGAGATGGCAGATGGCGCACTGTGCATCTCTCAATCGGTGGCAAACGAATTCGCGCGTTGGCTCGATGCATCGGGCGTGTCGCGTTTCCGTCCGTTTCGCATCGACTATTTCCATCTCGGTGCAGACCTCGATCCGGGCACGGGGCAGTCGAGCGAGGGACAAAGCCTTTCCCGCAGGTCGTCGCAAAGGAAGGACGACCTGCAGTTCCTGATGGTGTCCACGATCGAGCCACGAAAGGGGCACGCGCAGGCGATAGATGCGTTCGAGTTGCTGTGGGCGGAGGGCGTCGAGGCGCGTCTCGTGATCGTGGGCAAGGCCGGCTGGTTGGTGGAATCCCTTGTCGAAAGGATCAGGGCGCACAGGGAGCTCGGTAGACGCCTTGTCTGGATCGATCGCGCGGACGATGAAAAGTTGATCGAGCTCTATCGCACCAGTTCGGCACTGTTGGTTGTCTCCGAGGGCGAGGGCTTTGGCCTTCCGCTCATCGAGGCGGCGCACTATGGTCTGCCGGTGATCTGCCGGGATATACCGGTCTTTCGCGAAGTCGCGGGCGAGCATGCAAGCTATTTCGAAGGCCATGATGCAGTGCCACTCGCTGAGGTTTTGCGGCGCTGGATGAGCGATCTGGCTGCGGGCTCGGTAGCCGATTCGTCCAGGATGCCCACGTTGACGTGGGCGCAGAGCACGGAACAACTGCTGAAGGTGTTGTTCGCGCAGCGCCCGTATATCACGTGGAGCCAGGGCGGTCGGCACTGGTTTCCCGCGTACGATCGTCGGTTGAGTACAGATGTCGGCCAACTGTTGAGAGGAGCGATCCACTCCAGTGGCGAGGCCGGCATGCTTGTTCGGGGGCCCGGCGTGGATATTTCCCGCGGCAGCTACCGCCTTCGTGTGCTGGGAAACCTCGGGTGGGAGACATGCGGCGAATGCCGCTTCGAGGTATGGAGCCAGGCCTCGGGTGAAACGATCATGTTCGAATATCTGCACCAAGATACCACCGGTGTGGCTGGCGTGTTGCTGGACAGACCACTGGAACTGAATTACGACGTGCGCGATGTAGAATTCCGCATATGGGTTAGTCCATCCGTACGCATGGACTTCACCGGAGTAGAGCTCCATTCGGGCGGGCAGGATGTACCGCCCAATCAGGCGGGCAAAGACTGAAATTCGGCCTGACAAGGCGCGCTGGCGCGCTTCCGGCAAGCGAAGGAAATCATTATGCGCAGGGAAAACAAATGAAGACGGCGGTTATCACGGGCATCACCGGCCAAGACGGTGCGTATCTGGCACAGCTTCTCCTCGAGAAGGGCTATCGAGTCTGCGGCACTTATCGCCGCACGAGCTCCGTCAATTTCTGGCGCATCGAGGAACTGGGTATCGACAAGGATCCCAACCTCTCGCTCGCGGAGTACGACCTGACCGACCTGGGCTCAAGCATCCGGTTGATTGAAGCAACTGAGGCCGAGGAGGTCTACAACCTCGCTGCACAGAGTTTCGTCGGCGTGTCTTTCGATCAGCCGATCACTACCGGCCACATCACCGGCATCGGCGCCGTGCACATGCTCGAGGCGATCCGCACCATCAACCGGGACATTCGCTTCTATCAGGCGTCGACCTCGGAGATGTTCGGCAAGGTGCAGGCGGTGCCGCAGAATGAAGGGACATCGTTCTATCCGCGCAGCCCGTATGGCGTGGCCAAGCTCTACGCGCACTGGATGACGGTCAACTATCGCGAGTCCTACGGCATCTTCGGCAGCAGCGGCATCCTGTTCAATCACGAGTCGCCGCTGCGCGGACGCGAGTTCGTGACGCGCAAGATCACCGACGCGGTGGCCAAGATCAGGCTGGGCAATCTCAAGGTGCTGGAGTTGGGCAATCTCGACGCCAAGCGTGACTGGGGTTACGCGAAGGAGTACGTCGAGGGCATGTGGCGCATGCTGCAGGCCGATGAGCCGGACACCTACGTGCTGGCGACCAACCGCACGGAGACCGTGCGCGACTTTGTCAGCATGGCATTCAAGGCTGGCGGCATCGACATCGAGTGGCGTGGGAGCGGCGAGGATGAGCGCGGGATCGACGCAGGCAGTGGACGCGAACTGGTGCGTATCAATCCGCGTTACTACCGTCCCGCCGAGGTGGAGCTGTTGATCGGCGATGCGACCAAGGTGCGCGAAAAGCTGGGTTGGGAGGCGAAGACCTCGCTGGAGGACTTGTGCCGCATGATGGTCGATGCGGACATGGTTCGTAACGAGCGTGGGGCGTCGTTCTGAGGTGGGCAGGCCACGAGCACTGCTGACAGGTCGCAATGGATTCACCGGCCACTACGTGGCTGCCGAACTGGAGGCAGCCGGATACGAGGTCGTCGGGCTGGGCGACCGTCAGGGGCCTGCTGGCACGCGCTCGATCACCGCCAATCTGCTCGATCGCGTGGCGGTGCGTGCGGCGGTTGCCGCGGTGGAGCCGGACGTGGTGCTGCATCTGGCGGCGATTTCCTTCGTCGCCCACGACGATGTGGACGAGATCTACCGTGTCAATGTCGTGGGCACACGCAACCTCCTCGGAGCATTGGCTGAGCTGGCACGCAAGCCGCAAGTCGTGGTGCTGGCCAGCAGTGCCAACATCTACGGCAACGCGGACGTCGATCCGATCACTGAAGATACCCCGCCGGCACCCGCCAACGACTATGCAGTGAGCAAGCTGGCGATGGAGTACATGGCGCGGTTGTGGATGGACCGGTTGCCCATCGTCATCACGCGGCCGTTCAACTATACCGGCGTGGGTCAGTCCGAGCAGTTTCTCATCCCCAAGATCGTCAGTCATTTTCGCCGCGGCGAGCGCCTGATCGAGCTCGGCAATACGCAGGTGGTTCGGGATTTCGGCGACGTGCGTGACGTGGCTGCGACCTACCGGCTGATTGCGGAACTGGCGCCGGCGGGTGGGACCTTCAACATCTGTTCCGGAGCAGGCCACTCGCTGGGGGATGTACTCGACATGATGGCCGAGATTGCAGGCTATCGCATCGACGTGCGTGTCAATCAGGCTTTCGTCAGGAGCAATGAGGTGCTGCGGCTGGTCGGCTCGAACAGCAAGATCCGGCGGCTCTCGGAGTCCGTTCCGACGACGCCATTACGAGAGACTTTGGCCTGGATGTACGCAGATCGATAGCCGTCCACACACGATATCGACTGCGATGGGTTGCGCGAGTTGCCGAAAGTGGCCGGGAAAACAGGGGTGAATATGCAATCCATAGGCGTGGGTGATCGTGTAGACCGAGTGCTCGAATTGGTGGTGGTTTGGGTACTGACTGTCAGTGGTATCGGTTTGCTGGCAACGCTGGCCGGCCATTTCCTGGCCCCACAAGTATGTATTGCCGGCACATTGTTGACTGGCCTTTATGCGTGGCTTATCCGTGGAAGAAGTCAGGTCCGTGGGGCGGCGCCGGACTGGAAGCACGTCGTCCTGCTGGTCCTGGTCTGTCTGTTTTTCAGGTTGCCTGTGTTCAATTACGTCTTGGGTGGACAGGATGAGGGGCTATACGTCAACACGGCCCACTACATCGAAAAGACGGGAGGTGTTGCGGTATACGACACTGCTCTCGAGAAACTGCAGGGCACGCCATTCGTCGAACGCTATCTCTCCGAGAATCGTGAGAGCGGCGTTTTCGTCAGTGGCATCTATCTGCATAGTCCGCAAGGAAGCCAGCTCGAATTTCAGTTCTACCACCTGTTTTCTGTCTGGATGGCGATATTCGCGGGCATTTTTGGGAGCACCTTTGCCGTTTACGCATTGACGTTGTTCGCGCTGTTGTCCGTGCTGTTCATGTACCGGCTGACGTTGGCGCTGACCGATTCGCCACCGGCTGCACTGATAGCGGGATTGCTGCTGGCGCTCAATCCACTGCACGCCTTTTTCTCGAAATTTCCCGTCACTGAAGTGCCCACATTGGCCTTTTCGCTGATGGGATTCACTTATCTGGCACTTTTCTGGCGTGCGGCTCCAGAGTCGCGCCGCAGGCTCTGGCTGGTACTGTCGTCGTTGAGTTTCGGCGCCCTGTTCGCGACCCGTATCAGCGGCTTCATGTACGTTCCATTCTTTGTCTTCATGGCGATAGCCGGCGTCATAGCGGATGAAGATCGGGCACGCCAGCAGTTTGTGCACTTCTGGGCAGTGAGCGTTGTGGCTCTGTACGCATGGTCCGTGGTTTACGGCTTGCACTGGTCGCACCATTATTCGGTGGATATTTACCGTTTGTCGTTTGAGCGTATCTTTTCCACTCATTGGCGCGCCCGACTTGCGGTGGTTGTCGCTGTAGTTCTGATGGCATGGGGCGGCATCACGCTTGCCGCGAGAACGCGTATCGGTGGGGCTCTCGGCGGGCCCATGGTGACACTGGTGCGTCGTGCGATCGGCCCTCTCGTTATCGTCAGCTTGATGATTGGGTTGTACAGGATCCATCAGTTGGGCTGGACCACCCATTTCCAGGGCGACGTCGGGCTGGACACGACATGGGGTTTGGCTGGCACTCGGTGGCACGCATTGAAGGCCAGCAGTCTGGCTGCTCTATTTGTCTATCTCGGACCTCTGCTGCCGCTTGCCTTTCTTGGCTTGGTCCTGCGTCGCCAGGATGATCCGCCCGTCGAGTTCCTGCGGCTGTTCGTTGCTGGTTTCTTTGCCTATATCGTCTTGCTGCAATGGGTAGTGCCGTACGGTCCCTACTACGCGCGCTATCTGCTCAGCGAGGCGGTCCCCTACATGCTGCTGTTTGTCGTGTTGGTTTGGGTGCGGATGCGAGCGGGTTATGTGCGCAACATGCTGAGCATTGTCATGGCGGCGACCATGATCTATGGCGGCACGGTTTCCTCGGCGCAGTTGGGCAAGAACGAAAATGGGGGTTTGTACCAGTCTCTGGGGAAGCTGTTGTCGCCCGTTGATGCTGGCGATGTGGTTCTGCTGGATGTCATGGGTTTGGGCTTGCCGAACAATAGCGAGATCAAGACGCCGATCATGTTCACGTTCGGTCTGCCCGCGATCACCGTAAGCGATTCGAGCTTGAAGGACGCGGCCTACATTGCTGCTTTGAATGCGCGCTATAACGACGTCTTCGTACTCTCGCCTTCAGCGTCGACGCCTCCCGGATTCGACTCCATCGGTAGCAGCAGGATCAAGGTCTGGGCGTATCAATGGAGTCATTCCTATCCGCGCAAGATCGTTCTGCGTGAGGACATGAACCTGTATCTGTTTCGTCTGACCAAACCCATTTTCCCGTCTGGACATCCGCTGCCACCTAGTGCATGGGGTCAGTGGCTGGCGAGTGGCTGGGATTCCCCGGGTATTACCGGGGTTTGGAGTCTTGGAAATCATGCTGAGATCGATATTGACCCGCCGGTGCTGCCCCACTTTGATCACGGTGTTCGTCTGACTTTCAGCCTGACCGGCCTCCTGACAGCTGCACATGCACATCAGCGCATTCTGGTTAGCTTAAATGGAGCCCACGTCGCCAACAAGAACATCACTTATCCTCAATCGGTGGCACACCTCGACGTGGATGTGCCCGCGGCCGTTTTGAATTCGACGCGGAAAATCCGAATTGCCTTCGATTTGCCCGATGCGGCGACACCGAAGTCGCTTGGCATCAACATCGATCAGCGCATGTTGGCCATCATGTTGAAAACACTGACGGCCTCACCGCTTCATGCGAACAGCGTGGGATCGCCGAAGCCGGTTGAGCCAGCTATGACATCCACCGCGCCAAGCCCAAGGCGACATTGAGATTCAGCCATGCTCGCGTGGTTCAAAGCCTACGACATCCGCGGCCGTATTCCCGTAGTAGGCGGGCGCGATGTGCGCCGAGACAGCCCGTGCTTGCCGAGGTGGTGGCACACGGGTTGATCCGAGCGTACATTCGCAATCAAGAAGCAGAAGATCGACGTCTGGAGCAATTACGGCTCCTGAGATAGGCTGGTCACCGTGGGTGGCCCCACCCCAACAGAGTGGCCGCATCAGCGCCCCCTCTCAAGCCGCTTTGAGCGGCTCACACAACTAAAGCCCGGGGTTTTGCCTGGGGATACTTGCCTTAGGGCTGGTCCTATTCATCAGGAGGACGTCAGTTCGGTGGCTGCGCATGAGATTGTTCCGTGAGGGTCTTCGCCGCCTCACTCCTTGGCTTTCACCACGATTCCGGCGGAAGTCGTTACATATCCGGCGAGCCTGAGTTTAAGATGCGGGGATCCAGTGAAAGGGGCTACATCCACGTGGTGATCAAGGAAGTTTGAGAAAGGCCCAATAACGAACGGCCGCACCAGATGACCTTGATCTCTGAGTCGTTCCGACAAGTCGTCGATATCTTTTTTTCGGTACAGGACAGTCCCGCCTCGATCGACCGTGTCGGTGTCGGACGACAGATTAAATTCCGTAGTGTGTACCGCGATACCACCTGGTCTAAGGGTATTCAGGCTGTTTTCGACAAAACGGAGTCCAGCGTCGAGGTCGCCGAGGTGTTCGAAAGCACAAGAGGACCAGGTAAAGTCAAAGCCTGTCAGGTCCGATGCAATGTTTGTCATGTCGCACGGCCGATAGGATAGCCTTTCGTCGAATAACGCGTCAGCGATAATGTGTGGTGCGCGCAATTTATGCAGATTTCCGCTCCATTGATTGCCATTTGACCACTGCCCTTTGTCGTCCGGCGCGTCCGTGGCAAGTATATTTGCGCCGAAGCTCGCAAATAGCGCCGGAAGGGACTCTGTACCGACACCAAAACCTAGGCCGCGATAACCCTCATGGATGAAGTCGAGTATGTGGTGACAGATAAACACCCATTCCCAAAGTTTGCGGTGCCATACAGGCTGCACTCCTAATAACTTCGCAATGGCATAGAATCTCGGATGGGTAAAGTCGTCCGCTGTACAGGTGGAGTAATCCATGAAAGGATCAGACTCACGCTTCGTCGGCAAAAGTGGCGGCAACACTGTGCGATCGAGAAAGGCTTGGTAGAGTTTGGCGTCGATTCGCGCATCGATCCTCGCATTTAGCTCTATATTATCCATTGATTTTTCCTCTTATTGGGATGCTCGGGCTATCGCGAGCATCACGGAACATGGATCGCGTTTCGCATGTGGATGCGTGGCGAAAGCAGCAGGTCGGAGGTTCTGATTCTTCATCATCTAATCTGCACCTCAAATGTAATCTACTGCTACTACTGGGCTACCCGTTAAAAGGGGCAAGGTCTGAGCTAATTATCTGCAGAATCAGTCCCTGCCATAAATGTCCTCGAACCGCACGATATCGTCTTCACCGAGGTAACTTCCAGACTGTACTTCGATCAATTCCAGTGGCACCTTGCCGACGTTGCGCAGGCGATGGACGCTGCCCAGCGGCAGGTAGGTGCTCTGGTTTTCGCTGAGCATGAACACCTCATCGTCGCGGGTCACCTCGGCCGTGCCCGACACCACGATCCAGTGTTCGGCGCGGTGGTGATGCTTCTGCAGGCTGAGCGCGGCACCGGGTTTTACCACGATGCGCTTGACCTGGAAGCGCGGGCCCATGTCGATGGAGTCGTAACTGCCCCAGGGGCGGTACACCTTGCGGTGGAACGTGTGCTCCGTGCGGTCTGCGGCCTTCAATGCGTCGACGATCTTCTTGACGTCCTGCACGCGATCGCGAGTGGCGACGAGTACGGCATCGGGAGTGTCGACCACGACCAGATCCTGGACGCCGAGCATGGTCACCAGGCGACGCTCCGAACCGCGCACATAGCAGTTACTGCTGTCCAGTGCGAGCACGTCGCCTTCCAGGCGATTGCCGTCGGTATCGCGCTCCGATGCGGCCCACAGCG
>Ga0307375_10004155_pt1 | contig 13980 bp, 9 predicted proteins | sample TR1MG_FD_202531 | JGI IMG/M metagenome (GOLD analysis project Ga0307375, IMG submission 202531) | Soil microbial communities from Risofladan, Vaasa, Finland - TR-1 | ecosystem: Environmental > Terrestrial > Soil > Coastal area > Acid sulfate soil | place: Finland: Risofladan, Vaasa | collected...
TGGTTCGAGCACTCGATCTCGTCGTTGTTGAGGAGGATGCAGCCGTCGCCGATCACCTGGTGGGCGACGTAGGCGCAATCGAGGATGGCGCAGTTGTCGCCGATGTCGCAGGCGATGATCCGCGAACGGTAGATGCCCACGGGCACCCTCGTGTCGTGGTGCTCGAGGACGGCCCGCTCGAGCCTGCCGATTCGCACGAGGCCGTCGAAGGAGGACTGTCTCACGAGTTCGGGGTTGAAGGGGTCGCTCACGAGGAGAAAATTCCAGTCGGGACAGTTGTTCTCGTTCTTGACCAGGCTCTCGATCTCGTAGGGGCGAAGCCTCCGGTAGCCCGAGGGCGCCTTGCCCGCCAGCAAGAGCTGTTCGTTGCGGATCCTGTATTCGTCCTCGCCGGGGCGGAGGAACTCGGCGGGGACGAAGCCCGTCCCGATTGCGTCGGAGGCGAGGAGTCGTATGTCGTTCATATTGCCCGAAGCCTACCCGTGGAGAGGGCTTGGCGCAAGTCGTGGGCCGTTATCCGGGGCTCGTCGCCGGCGGCCCGTCTTGACAAGGAAGTTCGCTTCGGGACATGGTACGCCATGCCTTTGCCCGATTTCGCGACAGATGAGCGACTCGTAACGGACTCCGAGAAGGTCGCTTTCGAGGCCTTCGACCGTCTCGTCGCGGCGAAATCCGGCGACGGGCTCTCCGTCGCCGCCATTGCCTTCGCCGACAGCCTCGGCAGCCCGGGGGAGTTCAAACAGTACGCGCAGGGCCGCATGGCCGATCGCCTCGCGCGCATCGATCATCTTCTCAAGGTCTATCGGGAAAACACCGAACTCCTCGTGCACAAGACCTGGGTCGAAAAGAGCGACGAAAAACGCAAGGAAAGACTCATCGAGGAGATTCTGGCCTTCGAGCGCGAATTCCGCGAGGGGGCCGTCAAGGCCTCCTTCCGCCGTTTCGTGCTCCTCTGCCACTCCATCGCCCACCTCCTCTTCGGATCCCAGAGCAGGGCCGACGACTTCCTGTCCTATGCTTTCCGCATCGATCCCAAGCTCGGGCTTTTCTTCTGGTTCGTCGAGGAGTTGGAGGAGCAGGTGCGGGCCGAGTCGGGCCCGGACGAGCTGCTTACCATGGAGACGGTCATAGGGATGTACATCCTTTCCTGTTTCTGATCCTCCCGAAGGACCTCCATGGACGCCGCGCCCGGGAACTCCTGGTCCCCGGAGGGCTGCGGCCGCCGCGGTTTCTCCGTCGGCCCTTTACGTCGAATTATCCCTGCTTTTACATTTTTAACTAGGTTCTTCATTCCCGCGCCACTATGATCGAGGCATGTCGAGGAAAAGCATCGGCGCGTCATTGTGCGCCTTCGCCTTCGCGGTCACCCTTGCGGCCGATACCGGGCCGGCTCCCGGCGTCGCAAGTACCGCTTCGGCGCCGGAGCCCGCGCCTCAAGCGTCTTCCGTGGCCCTTCTTCCGGAGCCTTCGTCGGCGACCAGCCTTCTCGCGCCCCTCCCCGCCACCGAGGCGGGGAGTCGCGTCGTCAGTCTCGAAGAGGCGATGGCGGCGGCGATGGCGGGCAACGACGATCTCTCCATCGCCCAGGGGAACCTGGCGGCGGCCCGCGCCACCCACGCCACCAATCTGGCCAAGGCCGAGCCGAGTCTGGCCGGTAGCGCCTCGGCGGGTCTGACCGAAGGCTTCGGCGACCAGACCCAGGCCAAGGCCACGGGGGCCAGCGGCATCGGCCTGGGCGAGGTGCTATCGGGCGGCCTCAGCTTCGCCGAGGGCACGGCCACGGCGACTTCGGGCACGAGGATCGGCCTCACCGCGACCCAAAGCCTGCCCGTCTCGCCCCAGACGGGGACGAGCGGCGGCGCGACGAACAAGGTCGCGGTGCCCCAGACGACCCTGGTTTCGGCGACCATCAGCCAGACCATTTGGGACGGCTACCTGGGCGGCCAGACCAAGGCTGTCGTCGATCAGAGCCTCCTCACCCTGCAGGGCAAGGAGCTCGCCGCCCGCCAGGCCCGATCGGCCGCCGCGGCCAAGGTCAAGCAGGCATACATAAGCGCCCTCGTGGCCCAGCGCACCCTGGCCCTCCGCCTGGGAATCCAGGGCAAACAGGCATCCCTCCTCGCCCAGATCCGTGCCACCTACGCGATCAAGCAGGCGAGCGCCATCGATCTCAAGACCGCGCAGATCAACGCGAGAAGCGCGGAACTCGATGTCGAGACGAGTCGCCACGACTATTCCCTGGCCAGACAGCGGCTTGCCACCCTCATCGGTCTTCCCGCGGAGGCCGATTACCGCGTCGCGGAAATCGACGCCCCGAAGCCCCCCGCTTCGAGCCTCGACGAGGCGATCGCCAAGGGGCTCGCGAATAGGGCGGACATAGCCCAGTACGACATCGCCAAGCGACAGGCCCTGATCGGCGCCGCCCTCGCAAGGGGAGCCGCCCAGCCCTCGCTGATCGCCACGGGCGGCATCGGCCTCGGATTCAATTGGGGCGCCTCGGCCGATCCGGTCCTCGGCACTTCCTCGGTTTCCGCGGCCAACGGCCAGTCCATAAGCCTGGGCCTGAAACTAGGCCTGCCCATCCTCGACGCCGGAGCGGCGAAGGCGGCCGAGGCAGTCTCGAGCGCGAACGCCGGTGTCGCCTCCACCCAGGCGGCCCAGCTCCGCAAGAACGTCCAGGCCGACATCCGCGACGCCTGGTGGAACCTCCAGATCCTGGCCGAACGCACCGATCTCGCCGCGCAGAGCGTCGAGCTCGCCCAGAACCAGCTCGACCTGACGCAGGCCCAGGTCAAATACGGCACGGCGACGAACCAGGATCTGCTCACCGCCTCGGTGAACGCAGCCAACGCGGAGGTCTCCTGGCTTACGGCCAAAAGCAACCAATTGCTCGCGGAACTCTCCCTCGAGACCGCGATGGGACTTTGACGAGGGCGGCCGAAGGGTCCCCGCAGGAGCATGAAGTGAAGAAGGTCGAATCAATAACAATTGCTATCGTCGCCCTGGCCCTTTCCGGGGCGGTGGTCCTCGCGGGCTGCTCCCGTTCCGAGGGGGCGCCTTCCCAGGGCGGCCAGGCCGGTGCCGGGGCCCAGGCTCCCGCCGGGGCCCCGGCACCGGCCCAGGCGGGGGAGCGAGGCGCTTCCGGCGGCAGACAGGGCAATGGACAGGGCGCCGGAGGCGGACAATTCGGCGGACGCCGGAACGCCGTCGTGCCCGTCCAGGCCCTTACCGTCCACATCGGCCTCCTCAACGCCGATCGGACGACGGCGGGCGTCATAATCCCCGCGGTCCAAAGCCAGGTCGCCACCCAGGTCGCCGGTTTCGTGGCCAGGGTGCCGCGTAGCGTCGGCGAATGGGTAAGGCAAGGCGATATCGTCATCCAGCTCGATGATTCGCAGCTCAAGCTGACGGCCGCGACCGCCGCCTCCGCCCTCGAAAACGCGAAGATCAACCTTTCGGTGGGTCAGGACAACTCGAGCCAGGCGAACCCGAAGCTCGGCCTCCAGGTCCAATCGGCGCAGTCGGCCTACGACTCGGCCAAAAAGTATTACGACGCCCAAAAGGCCCTCTTCGATCTCGGGGGCATCTCCGCATCCCAACTCGATACGGCCAATAGCCAGCTTACGGCCGCCCAGGCGAATCTCGAGGGGGCCAAGACCGCCCTCGACCAGAACAACAATGCCGGAGACCAGACCATCGCCCAGCTCAAGATCGCCGTGCAGCAGGCTCAGAACAACTACGATCAAGCCCAACTCAATCTGCGGAATGCCAGCATCAGGGCTCCCTTCGCGGGCCAGATTTCCGCGATCAATGTGCAGCCCGGCATGTCCGCCAGCGTCAGCGCGCCGGTGTTCACCCTCGTGAGTGCCGCGAAGCAGATATCCTTCAACGTCCCGCCGAGCGACGCCCCCTTCCTCAAGTCTGGTATGCCGATCGTATTCAATTTCCAGGGCAAGGATTATCCGGTACGCATCAGTCAGGCTCCCGCGGCGCCTATTTCCGGCGTCCTGCCCATGGTGGCTTCCGCGGCCGGCATCGAACTCCAATATGGATCGGTGGGGGAAATCAACTACAGCATCCCCCTCGCCAAGGGCGCCATCATTCCCATCGCCTCGCTCGATACCCTCGAGAACCAGAATTTCGTCTATGTCGTCAGGAACGGCAGGGTCGCCACCCTCGACGTGACGATAGCCGCCGAGTCGGGGACATCCGCGGCCGTCCTCGGGCTTCAGGATGGAGAGGTCGTCGTCGTGAGTCCTCCTCCCGGCCTCCTCTCGGGATCCCAAGTGCAAACAATGATGATCGACCAGCAAGGCGGAGCCTCTGGACAGGCCGCGAATGGCCAGGCCCTGGGTTCCCAAAAGGGCAATCCCACAAGCGTCGGCAAACAGGGCGGCGCTTCGTACTCGGGCCAGTATTCCGGCCAGGGCAAGACCGGGAGCGGCGGCTATTCGGGGCAGCGCAAAGGCGGCACAAGCAGCGGCCTTGCCGGCTCCGGCGCCCAGTACTCCTCCAGCTCCGGCACGGCGACCGCGCCGGCCACGGGGAGCGGGCAGTGATGAGCGATTCCAAGGACAATCTTCCGGCCAAGACGGAAGGGGGAGCTTCCGTTCCCGGCACGGCCCTTCGGGATTTCGAAAGCAAGATCTTCACGCGGGTCAACCCCGCGGTCAGATTCTCGGTGACGCGCTACGTGCTCGCCATCGGCATCTTCGTGGCGATCGTCGCCTTCGGCCTCGTGAGCACGGTGACCCTGGGGGTCGATCTCATGCCCTCGGTGAGCATTCCCGTCGTCGCGGTCTTCACGAGCTATCCCGGTTCCGATCCGACGGTCGTCGACCAGCAGGTGACCCAGGTCGTCGAGAACGCCGTCTCGACTGTCTCCGGCATCACGGACATGAACTCGTCGAGCAATCTGGGCTCGAGTCGAGTCGTGCTGTCCTTCGATACGAGCGTCGACAAGAACGCCGTGCTCCAGCAGGTGGCGGCCGTCGTCAATTCCCTGTCGAGACGTCTGCCTTCGGGGGTACAGACGCCGGTGGTGCGTTCCTTCGATCCCAACTCCCAACCCGTCATCGAATTCGGGGTGACCGGGGGAGGCGCCTCCCTGTCCGACGTCAACGACTACGTCCAGAACAGTCTCGCTCCCCTCCTCGAGCGTGTCGACGGCGTCGCCAACATCAACGTGTCGGGAGCTCCGTCCCGCGAGTTCCAGGTCCTCCTCGACCCAAACAAGCTCAAGTTCTACTCCTTGAGCCCCACCCAGGTCGTCTCCGCCATCTCCGGCAGCGCCTTCAACCAGCCGATCGGCACCATCACGACGAACAGGACCTCCCTGACCTTCTCCACCTCGAATACGCCCACCGACGTGGCCTCGATCGAGCGCATCCTCGTCGATTCGAACAAGGGCATCGCCGTGCGGGACATCGCCGTCGTGCGGGACATGGCGACGGAGCAGGACTATGTGAGGATCAACGGCATCCCCTCGGTCCTCCTCTCGATCCAGCGCACCGCGGATTCGAACGCCATCTCGGTGGTCGACGGCGTCAAGAAGTTGCTCGCGAAGACCGAGCTGCCCAAGGGCTACGAGGTCCTGATGGGCAACGACACGACAGGATCGATCCGCGCCTCGGTCAACAACACCTTCAACGAGCTCTTCATGACGCTCTTCGTCGTGGCGATCATCGTCCTTCTGTTCATCGGCAAACCCAACATGGCCTTCTCGGTCATCCTCGCGGTGCCCATCGCCATTTCGGCCTCGCCGATCCTCTATAAGCTCGCTGGCTTCTCCTTCAATCTCGTATCCCTTCTCGCCATGGTCACCGCGATCGGCATCGTGGTCGACGATTCCATCGTCGTGGCCGAGAACGTGGATCGATACAGGAAGATGGGCTATTCCCTCAAGGAGGCCGTGCTCAAGGGGGCGAGCGAGGTCTTCAGCGCCGTCATCGCGGCTTCCCTGTCGCTCCTGTCGGTCCTGATGCCGGTCAGCTTCATGGGCGGCTTCATCGGCATGTACATCAAGCAATTCTCCCTCGGCCTCGCCGCCGCCGTCGCCCTTTCCCTCCTCGAGGCCGTGCTCTTCCTCACCGTGCGCCTGGCCTACACCCCTGATTCGAGCGACCTGCACTGGAAGGACTTCATCCGGAGTTTCGGCCGCTTCGGCGAAGCCATCAGGTGGGGACTCAAGTCCTGGAAGAAGGGGCCGGGAATCATCCTCGCCCTCGCGATCGCGGGAGGCCTGGCCTTCACCCACCATGCCGTCTTCATTCCCGCCCTCCTCCTCTACCCTCTGGCCCTCGGCCTGGCCAACTACGTGATCTTCATGGGCCTGAGCCTCTTCGAATCGATCTCCGAGGTCCTGCACGGATGGACCGAGCGCTTCGTGGAGTTCGTGCGCGACCACTACGTGAATCTCCTCGGGCGGATGCTCAAGCGCAGCGCCATCGTGCTCGTGTCGGCCGGCCTGGGCTTCGTGGCCATCGTCATCCTCGTGGCCCCCCACATCTCCTTCAACTTCGTGCCGAACTCCGACTCGGGCTCCATGAGCGTCAACCTCTTTTTCCCGCCGGGCACCTCCCAGTACACGGCCAACATGGCGGCGGCCCGGGTTGAGGCCTTTCTGGCGACGCGGCCCGAGGTCGCCAGCGTCCAGTCGGAAATCAGCAACAGGGTCAGCGAGAACCTCACCCTGGTTCCCATCGACAGGCGCCCCGGGGTCAGCAAGCTCGCGCCGATGTACCGGGCGGCCCTCCAGCCCCTCATCCTCAAGGACTTTCCCACGGCGCGCATCTCGGTGGGTACCGGAGGCTTCGGCGGCGGGGGCCCCGGCGGCGGCTTCGGCGGCTCCTCGGTCTCCCTCAGCCTCGTGTCTTTCAACATGGACCTGCTGCTCAAGGAAAATTCGGCCATCGTGGCGGCCATCCAATCCAACCCCTACGTGGCCGACGTGAGCTCGAGCCTTTCCGACACCTCGCTCGAAAACGACTTCGTCCCCAACCCGGCCAAGATGTCGGGCACCGGCATCACTGCCCAGTCGATCGCCAACTCGCTCCAGACCTACACCACGGGCACCCAGGCCTCGAACGTGGTCACCAACGGTCTTTCCTATCCGATCATGGTGCAGCTCGATCCGACGGCGATGAACGGCGGCCAGACCCTCCTCGATCTGCCGATCTATTCGTCGACCTTGCAGACCAATCTCCAGATCGGTCAACTTGGGTCCTTCGTGCTCAGCGAGAAGCCCACGTCGATCTCCCGCTACAATCGCCAATACACGGGCTCGCTCAGCATCAACCTGAAGCCCAACGCGCCGACCGTCCTCGAGGTCCAGAAGTCCATCATCAAGGACCTCCAGGACAGGGGCCTCCTCGACAAGGGCATTTCGATCACCAGCGGCAGCGCCTTCAGCCCGGTGGCCCTCGCCGGTCAGCTCCAGAGCCAGGGCGTGATCGTCTTTCTCCTCGCCTTCTTCCTCGCCTACCTCGTCATGGCGGCCCAGTTCAATTCCTGGCGCTACCCGATCTATCTCCTCATGCCGGTGCCCCTGGCCATCGTCGGCGCCATCCTCGTCGTCTGGATCGTCGGCGGCGGCCTCGACATCTTCGGCGTCATGGGCATGCTGATGCTCATCGGTCTCTCCGCCAAGAACGCCATCCTCTATCTCGATTTCGTCGTGGAAAGACTCGGCAAGATGCCCATCCGCGAGGCCCTCCTCGAGGCCGCGCGCCTGCGATTCCGGCCCATCGTCATGACCACGCTGACGGTCCTCGTCATCTCGGGACCCCTGGTCTTCTCCCGTGGCCAGGGCGCCGAGTTCGGCCAACGCATGGGTATCGTGATGTTCGGCGGCATCATGTTCTCCGCCATCCTCACCTTCTTCGTGGTGCCCGCCGCCTTCTTCCTCTTCGAGAGGAATCGGCAGGTCGACTTCAACGCCGCCAGGGCCGAAATCGAGCACGCCGTCGAGGACGTCGAGCAGGGTCTCCTGCCGACTGTCGCCATGACCACGGTGGAGGAGACCCAGGCCGCCGGCCGCGCCGCGCCGCATGGCGGCTCCCGCGGGGAGGCTTCGGGAACGGGCGAAGCTCGGAAGGGCGGCGACGGGGATTCGGGGGAAGGCAAGACCGTGGAGATCCGGGAACTCTGACTGGCTATTGACCCAGCGCGGAGCGGCGCCCGCGCTGCGCCATGAGGGCGAGTTCCGCGGTATCGAGGACGAGGACCATCGAACCGTCGCCGAGGATGGCGCTTCCCGCTATCCCCGGCGAGTCGGTCATCTTCCTGTCCAGGGGCCTGACCGCGGCCGACAGGGTCTCGCCGACCCCGTCGACGATGAGCGCGTTGTGCGAATCCAGGTCTTCGAGGATGACGGCGACCCGCCGTTTCCCGCCGCCGACCTCGCCGTAAAGCATGCCGAGGTCGATCGCGGGGACAAGCTTGCCGGTCCACGACACCGTGCGCCAGGGCGAGGTCGCTTCTTCCTCGTCCACGAATTCGAAACAGGCGGCCGTCACGTCGAAGGGGATGAGGAGATCGATCTCGCCGACGCGGGCCACGAAGCCTTCCACGAGGGAGAGGGCGAGGGGGAGTCGCACGATGGCCGAAGAGCCTCGTCCCGGGCTCGATTCGATGCGCACCGTGCCCCTCATCGCCTCGACGGACTTCTTCACCACGTCCAGGCCGACCCCGCGCCCCGACCAGCGCGTGACCTCGGTCGTCAGGGAAAAGCCCGCCTCGAAGAGGAGGTCGAAAAGCTCCCCCTCATCGAGGCGATCGTCCTCGCCGATCCTGCCGCGCTCGATGGCCATGGCGCGCACCTCGGCGGGGTCGATCCCCTTGCCGTCGTCCTCTATGCGCACGGAGAGGAGCCCGGATTCCCGCCTCGCGCGGAGGGCGATCCTTCCCTCTGGCGTCTTGCCCGCCGCGACGCGGGCCTGCGGCGACTCTATGCCGTGGTCTGCGGCGTTGCGTATCAGGTGGAGGAGGGGCTCGATCATCCTGTCGGCGAGGCTCTTGTCTATCTCGGTGTCCGCCCCCGAAAGGACGAATTGTATGCGCTTGCCGCGATCGCGGGCTATCTCTTCCACCGCCTTGACGAAGCGTCCGGCTATCTCGCCGAAGGGCACCATTCTCGTCTCGAGCACGGTCCGGTACAGGGAGGCCGCCAGGGACTCGAGGGCGGCCAGCTCGTCGGAGAGGCTTTCGGCTCCGACGGCGCGGAGACTCTGGGAGAAATTGGAGAGGGATACCACGATCTCGCTGGAATAGGACTGGATCTTCTCGAGCTTGGAGGCGGGTATCCTCGCGAAGGCGTCGCCCGAGCTCAGCTTTTCCCCCGGGCCGGAGTTGCGCACCTTTTCGCGCAGGCTTTTCAGCCTATCGGTCGCCTGGGCCGATGTCGCGTTTCGTCCTGCCTTCGCGGCCTGTAGCTCGGCCCCCTCGCCCCCTTCGCCCGCCTCCGCAGCGGGCATTCCGGCCTCGCTCATCGTCGAGTCGAGGGCGTCGAGGGCGCCGAGATCGGACTCGTCCGATCCCGGGAGATCCCGCTGCTTCTTCGACCCTATCGTCGGGCGCGACTCGTCGAGGATGGCCGAGATGCGCGCTCGGCAGGCCTCGAGGGCGCCGAAGGAGGCGGGGCCGAAGACCGCCTGTCCCTGCCGGACCCTGCCGAGCCTCGTTTCCCAGGCATGGGCGAAGGCCTCGAGTCTCGACAGACCCACGATGCCGGCGGATCCCTTGATCGTGTGGATGTGCCGGAAAAGCGCATCCACGGCCCTATCGATTCCACGCTCGATGTCGGCCGTCGCCTGTTCGATCCCTTCGAGCAATTCCCTCGTTTCGGCGGCGAAGGCCTCGAGAATGTCTTCGCCCATCAGCTTCGAGACCTTCCGCCCAGGGCGCGCGACAGGGCATCGCGGACGATGGCGGGATCGGCGGGTTTTCGTACGATGTCGAAGCCCCCTTCTCTGCGGACCTCTTCCCTGGTGCCTTCCTGGAGGTCCGCCGTGACGACGATGATGGGTAGGGAGGATCTGGTCGCGACCAGGCGCCTCAGGGTCTCGATGCCTCCGAGACCGGGCATGGTCAGATCGAGGAAGACGACATCGGGGGCGAGGCCGGCCTCCACCAGGGCGAGGGCCTCCTCGCCGCTGCGGGCCTCGGTCGTCTCCGTACCCAGATCCTTGAGGGTCGCCCGGAGCGACATGCGCGCGACTATCGAGTCGTCGACGACGAGCACTTTGGCGTCCATGCCGAAAGTATAGTCGAGGCGAGGCTCCCACAACAGGCCAAAGATTGATGAAGCTGGTCGTATGGCATCATTTCAGTCTTGAAGCTATAATCGCGCCAATGGATGATTCAGCCAATTCTGCCGCTCTGCCAAGGCCTTCCGGCCTGCCCTGGCGCTCCGGTATCGCACTTAGTACTGCCATTCTGATGTCGGTGAGCCTTTTCGCCCAGAAATTGCTCAACGAGTTCGCCTTTCAAATCGCCTATGACACCTTCGATTCCGGGGTCTTCTTCGCCGGGCTCGCCCGCTATGCGATCATATCGGTGTTGCCCTCCGTCCTCATCGCCGTGCTGGGCATCCTCCTCTGGATGAGACCCTTTTCGGCCGCGGTCGGCGACATCGAGGCGGGGCGGAAGATAAGCGTGGACTCCTTCAATCGGGCCCTTCGCGCCGTCGTCAGCCTGCCCAGGATAATCATCCTCTTCAACATCGCCGGCTTCGTCCTCGCCCTTTTCGTGGGCGCCCGCGGGACGATCCTCAGCGGCTCGCAGCTCGTCGTCTTCCTCCTCCAATACCTCGCGGGAGCCCTGGTCTGCGCCTCCGTCCAGATCGTGATCAACAACCTTCTCCTCTCTCCGCCCCGGGCCCTCCTCCGGGTCCGCTTCGTCGGCAGCTTCAGGGAATGGACAGAGGGGCGGCGCTCGATGATCGTCACCATCGCCCTCGCCATGTACACGATGTTCACCGTCGTCGGCGTGGGTCAGGCTATCAACGAGGCGACGATCATGCGCGACCGGATCTACCAGACGACCGCCTCGGGAGGGAAGGACTTCGAGACGGCCAGCGCGGAGTACAAACGGGCCGTGGCCGCCTACCTCGGCGTGCCCGAAAAGGACATCGCCGTCTCGGAGATGGCCACGGAGGGCACGGTCAATCCCTTCGCGATCTACATCCCCATCCTCGTCTTCCTCGTCGGCCTGGCCGTGTTCATCCAGCTCGCGTCGAGCCGCTATCGCCGCATGCAATACAATTCGCTGCAGGAGAAGCTCCGGAGCATCATCGCGGGGAAGGCCGACCTCACGCAGCGCCTCGTCATCGGTCAGTTCGACGAGATAGGCGATCTCGCCGACACGATCAATGTCTTCATCGAGAAGCTCAAGGACCTCTTCTCCCGCTTCGCCGAGGCCGGCGAGCGGGTCGCCAAATCCTCGCTTTCGCTGAGGGATGTCCTCGCCGAGACCATGGCGACGACGGAGATGATGGTCGAGTCGATCGAGGGCACGAGCGCCGACGCCTCGGGGCAGGCCGGCCTCGTGGGTGAGGCCTCCGCCTCCCTCGGCCACACCCTCGATTCGCTCAGGAAGATCTCGGAGCACGTGGACGGCCAGGCCAGCGCGGTCGAGCAGACCTCGGCCGCCGTCTCGGAGATGGCCGCCAACATCCAATCCGTGGGCAACGCCACCGCCCGCGCCAACGAGGTGGCATCGAAGCTGGGCAGCGTCGCCGAGGGAGGCAACAGGGCCGTCGAGAACGCGGCCCGGGCCATCCGCGACGTCGCCGCCGCCTCGCAACGCGTCGCCTCCTTCGTCGAGGTCATCTCGAAGATAGCCTCCCAGACCAACCTACTGGCCATGAACGCGGCCATCGAGGCCGCCCACGCGGGGGAGGCCGGCGCGGGTTTCGCCGTGGTGGCCTCGGAGGTGCGCAATCTCGCCGAGTCGAGCGCGAAGAGCGCGAAGGACATCGGCGCACAGATCCGCGACATGAGGAGCCTCATCGAGGACGACGTGCGTCTCGCCGAGGAGGCGAGCGAGGCCCTCAAGCGGATCGCCGCCGACGTGGGAGGCACGACGGCCCTCATCGACCAGATCGCGGCCGGCATGCGCGAGCAGGGCGAGGGGGCCGACGAGATCGTCCGGGCCATGTCCTCACTCGTCGAGGAGAGCCAGGGCATCAGGACGATAGCCGAGGCGCAGAAGGCCGAAGGCGAGGCGATGCGCGCCATCATCGGCCGCCTCGTGCAGGTCTTCGATCGCATCGTGGCCGCCACGACGAGGCAGGCCGAGGGCAACCGCGACATCATAGCGGGCATCCGCCACCTCAAGACCGTGACCAACGAGAACAAGGAAGTGGTCGACCGGCTCCAGGCCCTCCTCAACGGTTTCGTGCTGACGGGAGCGGAACAATCGGTCATCGAGAAGAAAAAATGAAGGGGCGGGGAAGGCCTCTTGGCCCTCGCCCCGCCCCCCTCGCCGATCCGGCCTCCCCCGAATGAAGGCCTGACCGGCAAGCCGCCTTTCGGCAAGCCGCCTTTCGGCGGCTCAGGTTATTTGAAATAGTCCTACTTCAGTCCTTCTCTCCCGCTCCGGACGATCCGCTTTCGTGGCCCGAGCCTTCGGTCTTGCCGCCATGGCCGGACGATTTCTCCGTCTCGACGTCCTGCTTGTCGGCGTTATCGGGGCTTTCGGCCTGGACCTCGGTCTTGGTCTCGGTCTGGGTCTTGATGGTCTCGGCGTCGTCCTTGGCCGTGCCGACGAGCTCCTTGAAATCCTTCGAGCCGGGTTTGATGCCGAGGGACTGGGCGACGAGGCCCCACTCGTGTCCCTTGCCCTTGGCGAGGGCGACGACCTGCCCGAGGCTCTTCCCCGAGGCCTTGGATAGCTCGAGGGCGAACATGATCTCGCCGGGCTTGTAGCCCTCCTTGGCGAGCGTGTCGAGGGTCGATACGGGCACCTTGAACTTGTTGGCGAGCTGGGCGAGGACGGTGCTGGAGTTCGCGCTCCCGGCCTGGTTGAGCTGGGCGAGGTAGGCGTCCAGCTCGCTGTTGCCCGTGGAGTTCGTCGCGCCTTGCGCCGCGGCGCCGAAACCGAAGATAGCCAGGGTGATAAGAATAGCCAGGGTCTTTTTCAAAGTCTTCTCCTTTGGCCGGGCGCTCTTCGTATCGTCTTCGCGTCCGGACGCAAGGGGATACTCGCCGCCCGGAAATCGGTTGCGAAAGGGTCGTGGAAAAAAATGCACCCGCGCCGCTTCTCGGCGACGGACCGCGGAACTTCGGATGAAAGAAGGGTCCGGGCTCTCGGGCCGAATCGCTTTCCGAGCCCTCCGTGGCGATACGTATGGAAGAAAGACGGCAATGTCGATAGAATTCCGGCAATGTCCGAAGCAGCAACGATCGACGACCGCATCCTCCGCGCCCGCGGGGGAGATGAAGGGGCCTTCAGGGAAATCGTGGAGGAATGGGGGCCCAGGCTGGTCTCCTATCTTCGTTCCCGCCTCGACTCCGAGGAGGATGCCCTCGATGCCTCGCAGGAGGTCTTCGTGCGCGTGTGGTCGGCCCTGGGGCGTTTTCGCGTCGGCGAAAGTTTCGCCGCCTGGCTCTTCGCTATCGCCGCCAACCATGTGCGGAGCCGCTGGCGTTCGAGGGCCTTCGAAACCCGAAAGAACCAGGCCGTCGCCGTCGAACTCTCGGCGGCCCCGGAGGAGGATCCGACCGAGGCCGCCCACGAGGGGCTCAGGGCCGAGGAGCTCCGCGGGGCGGTCGCCGCGCTTTCGACGGATCTTCGCCGCGTCGTGGAGCTGTACTACTTCGCGGGCCTCGACATACGCGAGACGGCGAAGGCCCTCGGCCTCGGCGAGGAGGCCGTGAAGTCGCGGCTCTTCAGGGCGAGGGGAAAGCTCAGGACAAAGCTCGAAAAGTCACAACCGGAGCTAGCCGGGGGGAGTAATTGAAAATGATGGAGTGTGCGAAG
>Ga0307375_10004156_pt1 | contig 13978 bp, 11 predicted proteins | sample TR1MG_FD_202531 | JGI IMG/M metagenome (GOLD analysis project Ga0307375, IMG submission 202531) | Soil microbial communities from Risofladan, Vaasa, Finland - TR-1 | ecosystem: Environmental > Terrestrial > Soil > Coastal area > Acid sulfate soil | place: Finland: Risofladan, Vaasa | collected...
TAGCTGAGAGTTGTGGTTTTGAGTGGCAGCGTCGCCAGGGGAGTCACAATACCTTCAGGAACCCTGAAGGGCGGATAATCGTTATCCCGGATCACGGTGGCAGGTTATCGTGCGCCCTTTGCTACGCAAGATACTGCGGGATATGGGTATCAATGTGGATGAGTACCATAAAATCCTGGAAAAACTCTAGGATTCACAAGGCAGGCGGTCATGGCGAAGTCTGGGAGGTAATTCATGGCAACAAGCAAGAAATGACAATCGTCGGATTACCTCGCTGCAGAGCCTGAACATCTATGTTAAAGGAATCTGTGCGTATTCGCCATCCCGTCGCCATCCCTCCGCCTTCTCTCCGCTTCAAGCCCCTAAAGTGCTTTCAATTCCACTATGGTGTATTCTGGGGACATAATACCTGATTTGTAGTAGGCCTGATTGGCATGGTGTCCCTGGAATTGCTAATTCCGAGAACCTGGTACTAACCTCCTGGTACATACGAAGACTTGACAACTGCGTTATATATGTGGTAATATGAATATTGTCCCGAGTAGCCGAGCGGGGACCTGGCATAAGAGTTGGGTTTGGTGGAAGCTGAAAGGTGCAGGTAGTGGCCAGCACAAGGTAAGCTGAAGGCCAGGCCGGACGATAGCAGGTGAAGGAAGTGAGGTTACTCGGGGCGTTTTATTTTTCGCTGGCTAAGCATCCCCATCGCAGTTTGAAATGACCCAATAAATAGGCTTGATACTTGCGTGGATATCAGCCTATTCAAGTTTGACTCTTAACCAAAGTTCACCATCTACGCCTTTGATTTCATTGGTATTCTGGGGGCATAATACCTGATTTGTAGCAGGCCTGATTGGTATGATGTCCCTGGAATTCGCATACACCGGCATCTAAATCTCCCTGGCAAGACTGGGATAATGAGCATGGAGCCATTGCTCAACATCATCGCGGAGTTGTTTCGCCAGTGCTATCATTTCTTCGGCTTCTTGTTCAGTGACCAGTCCAGCTCTTTCATAATCGCTGATATTACGTTTTTCACGGAACTTGTCCAATTGCTTAATTGTAGCGGGGTTTGTTTTAATGGTGAAAGCCAATGATTGCAGAACAAGATAATGCTGCCCCTCTTTCCGAGCACGATAGCCAACTGCTGCCAGCGCCGCCTTAGCAGTTTGGACAGCCGCATTATGCGCAATACTCAATCGCCAATCTGGACCGAGCTCGATTATCTGTGCTTTTTCCAGGTCACGGTCGCAGATATGCAGCAGTTCGGCAACTTCACCTGCCGATGGGCGGTGTTTCACAATCAGTTTATCATTCAGCCAGTTTTCTAAGCTCATCTTCATCGCCTATCACAAATATCTTCTCATCCTCAAGCACTGTCTTGACGAAATGATGGTCCTCTTTCACTTTCTTCTTGAATTCGGCAATCGGGTAGACAACAGGACTAACCTCGCGCCCCAGTTTTTGTTCTGCCGGGGTGAGAAGCGAAACCACGTCTCCAAAAGAGATTTTGCCCACCATCATCAGGTCAATGTCGCTTCTTCGGTCATCGGTGCTCCTGGCTACTGAGCCGAAGATAAAAGCTACCCGTATTTTATCTGCATTAGTCGCCAGAGACTGTCTGATGACATCAGCCATGCCGAAGGTTTTCCTCACGATGCTTTTAAGCTCATCGAAGATAGGGCACCGGGCATTGGCTCGATAATATACCTGCCTCCCTTGGACTTCCCTGATGATGATGCCCGTATCCGTCAGGTTTTTCAGCTCTCGCTGCACCGTTCCCCGGCCGATTTTCACGGCGTCCAGTATTTGTTTGGTATAAAAAGAGCTATCCGCTCGCCCATAGAGGAGCGCAAGGACTGCCTGCCGTGTTTTGCCGAAGAGACCACTGCATAACAAATTTTCATTCATAAACATTACCCATTTCGGGTACTATATTACCCATATTGGGTAACAAAATCAAGTGTTAGGCACTGCCAGGTTTCTTCAACGTGCTTCTACGTGTCTCGTACTATATGGTATTCCGGAGACATAATACTTAATTTGTAGCAGGCCTGATTGGTGTGTTGTCCCTGGAATTGTTGCTCGTGTTACAAAAATGACCTCGTGAAATAATCTACTTGTCGAGAATCAATTTGACAGCTTTCTCAACTCGTCCACAACCCAGATCATCCCTTCGGTGTCCAGACTACAATAGTTGACCAAATCCGCCCGGACCCTGGCGATTTCTTCTTCTGTTGCATCACTACACATTATTCTTGCGAAGGCGGCGCTTGCGTCCATCCCGGCACCTATATTCATCTCCTCGTAACCTTTTCCGGTGACTGCTGGCAACACCTTCTTAAGAGATGCTGTATCTTTTTGTGACGCATGGTAGTAATGGAAGTTCGTGAACGGGTACAGCAAATCAACCATCCTCGTGAGAATACCTTCTAGCCAATCGGTGTATTCAGGAAAAGCCTCAACCAGCCCCTTCAAGACGCCCTCTTCAAACCCGGCATTATATGCTATGATGCTGCCTTCCGAACCGAGCAACCTTTTTAGTTCATGAAGAATCTGCGGCCTGGGGTCCTCTGTCCCCTCAGCCAGGAACGAGCGGTGTACTGGCTCGGATTTTTCGCTTTCTACAACATGTAATGAGAATTGAAACGGGATATCCTGATACGGTCTCGTGCCGTCATATAGCGGTATGGCCGGGCCGAATGTCTCAAAATCCAGATAGTATAAAGGGTATTTCAACCTACTCAGGAATTGCCTGATTTCCTCCTTATCAACATGTACATTGCCTGTTATTACGCATTCCCTCTGAATCTGTTGTTGCCTGGACAGAGGAATATCGTCTGGAATGTCTTTGATCGACAAAATTCCCTGCTCCCATAGAGAAAATTGCTTTGTCTTTCCACCCCGCAAATCAAATACGCTGTTCTCAGGTAGGAACCCCCAGCATTCCGCACGGAGTGGACACTCATATGGTGCCAGACAGTGCTGGCCGATAGTCATTTCAGGACATGCTTTATTCAAGATAACCTCGAGCAGGTTAGATACCCGTTCCTCTATGCCCCCGCTGATTTCCTCCACCTGAGTCGACACATCTTCCAGAATGAATAGCTCCTTCGGATTGATTTCGCCTTTCTTCACATACTGCTTATTTATGAAACCTAGATTACAGCTCCTTATCCCTAGCCCGGATTTCTCACAGCAGAATTTCTGAAAGGACACATCATCGATATACACCTCTTTCACAGATGTACCGGACTTTATTTCAATGATATCCCACTCATCCTCGTTCACCGGGTTTAATATGTCCAATCTGCAATAGATTCTCCCGGAGAGTATACCTGCCTCGAATAACGGCTTTTTTTCTGCGAGCAGTTGCTTTGTTGCGGCTACGTTCCCCATGAAATCGTCATGTGGTATATCTATGCCGCCGGGAAACAGCTTCTTGGCATATTCACCGACCACATGCCCCTGGTCGAAGATATACTGGGTAACGGCATCTGGTTCGGGGATTCTTTCGGATTCGTGGATTTGCATCCAGAGATACTTCGGGCACTGAAGGCCGGTCAGATACTTAGACTTTGACAGCAATGGCGGCATTATTGTTTATCCAATATCGTCGTTCTGTATACATACTATAGCAGTCCCGGTTGCCAATGCGCAGGACAGGTTCGGGCTGTAGGGTTGCGACGGATAGAGGGAAGAGCATGGGGGAAGCCGGGATGATTCGTTCTGCAAAAATGGCCATTTTTTTCGGGAGTTCAGCAGGCCTTCTCCATACGTAAGGCGACTACCTCCGGGAGATTCAGTTGTTAAAGTACGCACGATTCGTTTCGTCGGTTCGCCCTTTATATTTGCGAGCCGTGAGGGCTGGCGGACTGACGCATGGAGGCAATTTCCAAAAGATTCTCGACAACAGTTTTCAGGTAGTTGCGGTCGGTCGGGTCCAACCGGTAATTTGCAGAATACCATTCTGCAAGTAATCTGGAAGCTTCTCTGATTACGCGGCGGTTACCAGGGTAGTACTGAAGAGAAGACTGTAACTTGACGCGAATGAACGCTATTTCAGGGTCAACGCCTTCTAGATTCGTAATGTTCCACAGTTGGGATGTTTCGGCAGGGCTAAGGGTACCGGAATAGAAGCCATGTTTGCAGGCATTCCGGTTGCCTTTCTGGCCACCGCGCTTCCTTTTAATCTGTGTTTGGTTTGCAGTCAGGTTTTGAGAAACCTCACCCGCGGGATTTGATTTATCAGGGTAACACACGAGTTCTAAGCAGAGATTAACATGAATTCTTTATTCGAACAAGGGGAAAATGTCGCTTCGAAGGAGTAGGGGCACCTCAAAATGAGCGGGCAGCTGAAGCATCACTCCGAGCACATAACCCGCGGCACAATGCCTGATTTGTAGTAGGCCTGATTGGTATGGTGTCCCTGGGATTCCGTGCTATTTGTGCTAAAATGTCAAAGGTTGTACCACTGCCGGAGGCGGAATATGTCAACTGTATTCGATTTGTCCAAGGTTTCGCGCTTGGTTGATAGCCAACATCCCGCACGTATATTAATTATGGATACCAATATCATAATGAACAATCCGAATCCAGATAACTGGAGCATAAACGCGGCAGGGCAGTCTCTTTTTGTTCTTTCAGATACAGTAGTTCTAGAGCTGGCATCAATTCGGCAAAAAAGGGGGTCCAATGAAAGGTTAGAGTCTAGCCATAAGGCCGACATAGCCAACAAGAGTTTGGCGAGTTTGTTTGGTCAGGGCTCTATTACAGAGGGAATTCCTGTGAAGGCAGGTTGGGTCGTATGTGTTCCCACCCCGAAGACAGATGAACTTGATCCCGAACTCGACCAGCTAAAAGACATAGTGGATGTATTGGGGCGTTCGGATACCAAGCTGTTGCTGCTTACCAAAGAATGTCACCAGTTGTTCGCATCTACCCCAGTAACACTGTTAACTGGGGATTGGGACCTCTACAATACCGTACAAGCACAGGGGGTTCCGTGTCACTTATGTGCTAGTTTCCCTGTAGAAGGGTTAAAGGAAGCGGCGGCAATAACTAGGCCTGTGGATTGGGATGAGGAACTTGCGGAGATACAAGCCAAGATTGTTAGAAACTCAATAGTGGTGGAAGCGACTCTAACTGCTCAAAGGTCTGCTCCATCGTGGCTCATGTCATTGACTGAAACCAAACAGTTCACTATTGCTGAAGGGCACGGTGTCTTGCGCATCGGTAATGGGGTTCGCCCTTTCCTTTGGACCATCGCATTCTATCCCCAAACCATTGAACCTCAGTCATCAGATGATAACGAAGGCTTAGTCGATCTTCCATCCATACACCTAGACTTTTTCGGCAAAAATGACTTTGAACAGGACTTATTTGATGCTATCGCAGACAGGCTTCTAGATTGCACAAATCTGACTTTCAAAGAAGGCAGACCTAGTCTTCAGAGTCCAGAATCTACAATGGAGATGCTTCTCTATTTTGAATATCTTCTACGGGAGGGTGTGCCTGAAGGAGGTCTTGAAAAGCTGCGACAGGAGATAGAGGAATCAGATGGCCTGGTAAACTATTGGACAGACTTGGTTCTCAGTACAGAAAATGAAGATGAACGATATGCTTGCCTTAAGGGATTAGTGGAGGCGATGAATGATTGTTGGGAAATAGGGCAGACCTACACGTTTGGTATCATAAGGGGACAAGAGAAATGTCTTCCGGAATAGCTATGCTGGCGGGTGGTATTCTGGGGACATGATACCTGATTTGTAGCAGGCTTGATTGGTATGGTGTTTCTGGGATTGCCGGGCGAGAAGGAATTTCCGATCACAGCTTGTCTCTCTTAATTGTGTTGCTATCCGCTATTACCAATCCTCTTTCTTAACATATTGTCATTTCACTACTCATATCCATATCTTATTCTGTATCTATAATGCCACACTATGTGCAGACCCATCAAGCCTTAGATGCACCAAATCAAAGAAAATATTTTTGCCAGACCTATTGACAATACTTCACCTAGTGTGGTATTATATAATTAGATATATATAATCAGATGATGGCAGTTCAGTCTCTGCTTGCGAACCTCAGAGCGAAGGGCTGGACGAATGCTGCGATAGCCGATGCAATCGGTGTCTACGTTAGTTCTGTCGATAAGTGGCAAGCAGGCGAAAGAAACACTAGTCAATCTCATCTCATTCTGCTAAGACAACTCATGAAGAGGAAACCTCCTAAGAAACGGCGTTATGCTCCGGGAAGTCGTGTTCGAGGAGATGTTAAATGAGTGAAGAGTTGATTCAAAAAGGTTTAACAAATGGCGGAATCAAGGTAGGAATTTATGAATACTATCCTATTGGGAGTACTACACTAAACCAATTAAAGAAATACCAAATCATCCCCAGGCAAGACTACAAAGAATATGGAACAAGGAGACCGGATTCTCTGTTAGTAGACCGGCGGAATAAGGATGATGTCAGGGCAATTGTTGTTACTGAACATAAAGATTTAAGTGAATTCGTTTCTGACGAAGATAAAAAGGGTACCATTGAACAGTGTAATGATATATGCCAGATATTAAATGCTGAAGTTGGGATAGCTACAGATTTGTCGTCATTCGTATGGTTTAATCCTCGACACCCCAATCCTTTAACAGAATACAAGGACCCAACAACAAACGCCACAAGGAGCTACACGATAATAAAGAATGAAAATGGAGATGACTACATTAAAGAGTTCATTATTGACCAGAGACAAGATGAACAAGAACTAACTAAATTAAATGCAAGAACGAGGAAGAGTATCCAGAACCTTGAATTGGTAAGAAAAAGCATAACGCCGACAAACTCAAGACTTGTCAAGGAAGTAACTATAGACCCTACTAGTCTAGCTAAACAGATATGGCAAGACGTGTGGGCAGTCACTGGAGCTACTCCCGAGAAATGTCTTTATACTTTTGTAGAGTTATTTATTTTTAAATATTTAAGTGATTTGGGGATATTAACCGAAGATGATAATGGGAACAAGATAAATTTCAGAGATGTTTATGCTCTCGGTCCAGACAGGGCTTTCAAAAACTATACGAAGAATGCACGGCCTTTCATGAGAGTAATGTTTCCAGAAAGCCCTATAGACCACACAACAATAATAAATGGCACTGTCTTAAATCCAAATATTCCTCAGCATAGTACCGTATTCTATAAAATCTTGAAAAGATTTAACGATTTTGGAGAAATGAAAAATATAGACCCAAGATTCAAGTCTAAAGTGTTCGAAGAATTTATGAAAGAGACTATTAGCCGAAAGAACTGGGGGCAATTTTTCACTCCAAGAAATATCATCGATGCTATGGTGGAGATGTCAGACATTGATAAGTTGGAAGAGGGTGCGGAAGTATGTGACCCTGCTTGTGGTGTAGGCGGATATATCCTGGAACCAATGAAGGTAAAGGACAATGGTATAAACTTTTATTATCAAATTGAAGGGGATACGATAAAGTCGAGACTTAAATTCTCTGGCTTTGACAAGGGGTTCGACAAAGAGGAACAGTTAGTTATTATATTAGCCAAATCAAATATGCTTATTTTTCTATCAGAATTATTAAAAAAGAATCCCAATCTCTCCGAAAAGTTCTCGGGGCTTTTTAACTCAACTTTCCAATTGTTAAGCACTTCGATTTTGGGAACGCTTTCAATGACAGAGTACGATAAGTATGACCTCATACTTACAAACCCGCCGTATGTGACAAGTGGTAGTAGCAATTACAAAGACTCAATAAATAGTGACTCAAGACTAAGAGAATTCTATAAGACTCAAGGCATCGGAGTTGAGAGCTTATTCTTGGAGTGGATTATTAATAGTCTGAAACCATCGAGAAGTGCTTTTATCATGATTCCAGACGGGATATTGAATAGGCTAAATGACAATAAAATGAGGGCATTCATAAAAGAGGAATGTATCCTTGATGGAATTATCTCGTTACCTGTAAATGCATTTTATAGAAACCCAAAGAAAACCTACATTCTGGTGATAACCAAGAAGCCGGAGAGAACGTCCATTTCAAGAAAAGAACATAAACAGACTGAACCTGTATTTACTTATTTAGTGAGCAATGTTGGTGAAACGTTGGATGTTAAGCGATTTCCAATAGACGAAAATAACCTAAGCGAGATGGTTTCACTTTATAACCAGTTTAAGGGAGCAAAATTCAGTTTCCATACAGAAAGCAAGAGATGCAAGATACAGCCTATTGAAAAGTTCGATACAACTAAGACGACTAGCCATTGGTCTGTTGACAGATGGTGGTCAAAAGAAGAAAAAATCGAATTGAATATTGAAGAGCAGGACACAGTGATGTCGCTTGATGAATTTAAAGATAAAACAAAAGACATAGAACAGAAAATTCATGAACTGAACGAAGAATTGAAAGCATTTCTATGAAAAAAGAAATATCTCTAAGCGATAATAAATATTTCGAACTCTGCATAGGGAAGAGGATTCTTAAAAAACAGGTATTCTATTCTAAAGGCAAAGTCCCTGTTTACAGTGCTAATGTCTTTGAGCCATTTGGATTCTTGGAAGAAACTAATGAGAGCATAACAGATTTTGAACCTGACTATGTTCTTTGGGGGATAGATGGGAATTTTGAGTTTAGCGTGAAACATAAAGGAGAACGATTTGCTATAACAGACCACTGTGGAGCGATAAAAATACTTGACTCTTCAATTCTACCTGAATACTTGATTTATCAACTTGAAATCAAGAAATATGAGATGGGTTTCGATAGGACATTAAGAGCATCCTTAGCCAATATGCAGACTGTAGTTGTTGATATACCAATAAGGCCAAATGGTAGCTTTGATAAGCAAGCACAGTCAGAATTGATAAAAAAATATATGTTTATGAGAGAGATGCGATTAGACATACAATCACAAATTGATGAGCTATCCGAAGCAGTGATAGAGGTAGATGAAAAATCTCCCTACAAATTGGTAGACGCAATCTATATTTTTGATTTTCCACAAACCAATTCTCACGTTACAAAACGACTGTGCCAAGAAAATAGTGGGGAAATTCCTGTCTATGGATGCTCACAATCAGAGAAATCGGTTCTAGGTTACATTAAAGGAGATTTGCCAGGTATAAAATACTATAAAGATTCTATTACTTGGAATCGTAATGGAACCGTAGGTCGGTTTTTTTATAGGCAGGGAGTTTTCACGACAAACGAAGACCAGAGAGTAATGGAAATAAAACCGAAATTCAAGGAATTACTTGTTCCTAGTTACCTGAAATATATTCTGCAAAATGAGGTTAGAAAATTAGGTTATGGATGGACTAATAAATTGGGGAAAACTAAAATGATTGATATTAAGCTAAGAATACCAGCCAATACCAAAGGAGAATTCGATGTCAACAAACAGAAGGAGATGGCTGAAAAATACGAGAAACTTTGCCGAACTAGGGACGATATAATCCAGCATCTACAAGGATTGACGAAAACAGTCGTTAACATATAGGAGGAAAGGATGCCAAAAGTAGAAGATGCAAGAGAAGCTGAGAAAATGGTTCGCTCCCGTTATGGAATTCTTGATTCGGAACCGTATAAGTTTGAGATTCATAAACGAGGTTATACGTGGGTTGTAACATATAACCTTCTGAATGTCTTGGATACCGAGAAACACGAAGTACATATCGATGCTAGAACGGGTAAGATGTTGATGATTAGATAGTCGTCTGTTGAGGCTAAAAGCAAAGCTATCGAAGGGGCAAAGGGAGACAGGAGATGAATAAGCAAGAGAAGCAGATGGAAGACCAGCTTCGCACGAACTATCGAAATGCTTTGAAGCTAGTGCCCCCAAAATTCAAAGATGAGTTCATGGAAACAATAATGCCACTTGAGAAGTTTCTCTCGTTTACTGTGCCTTTGTCCCTTGCTAAGAAAACAAAATCTGAAGTTATCCCACCCTTCCTCCAAGAGTTTATTCAGAATCGATTTTCAATAGGTCGATTTGGCAGGAGGATGACGATTGCTAAGGCAAGTGTAGATGCGATTTACAGCGAACTCGTTCACAATTTGTGGTCTTGACTCTCGGAGCAGATACCTTACTTTTGGAGTAAGTGGCACTTATTGAGCAAAGCTCCCATGAGGCAAGGAGGAGGGCGAAGCAGCTATTAGAGGGAGCAAAGAGAAAGGTTGAGGAGGCAGTATAAGCAGCTTCCGTTTAGGATTCAGAGGACTAAATGTGGGGTTAATAGAAGGTAGTAAATGAGTACCATCGCCGAGCTTTTATCTGAAATAGAGAAAGGTGAACTAATTCTCCCGGAGTTCCAACGGGGTTTTGTCTGGACAAATGCTAAAGTAAAAGACTACCTTGATTCGATATATCGTAACTATCCCACAGGCCACTTTCTGATTTGGAAGACATACAAGCCTCAAAAATATCGCGGCGATGCCCAAGATTCAGAGGCCCAATACTATAGGTTGATACTGGATGGTCAGCAGCGCCTCACCGCATTGTACACTATATTCAAGGGTGTACCACCTGCATTCTTCGAAGGTAGCGGTCTATATTTTCGCCTATATTTCAATGTACTAAATCAGGACTTTGAGTACTGGCAACCGGTCAAAATGCGTGGCAAACCCGAGTGGATAGAGGTCACACCTTTCCTTAAACAGGGTGTCGGTAACTTCTTTGACCAGGCAGGGCTCTCCGAAGAGGATAAAGCTTTTTACTTCAAGCAGTTGAAGTATTTAAACAGGCTTGACCAAATGCGCAACTACAGTTACGAACTGGAGACCATACCCAAGAGTGGTGAAGAGATGGAGACTGACGAGGTAGTGAGAATCTTTAATCTGGTCAATTCAAGTGGGATGACCTTGAGCAAGGCTGACCTTGCTCTAGCCCACATTTGCGCGTCTTGGCCCGAAGCACGACAGATCCTAAAATCTACGCACAGCAAGATAAAGCAGGCAGGCTTTGATTTAACATCGCAAAAGGGTAGAGAGCTGGAATTCTGGGTGCGTTCGCTAGCAGCTGTTGCAACCGATAGCGTATTACTTGATGGCTCCTTCTATAAGAGTGACATAGAAGCAATTAAGAGTGCCTGGCCGAAGGTTACCAAGGCTGCTGAATACCTGGTCAATATCCTCCCGACGGATGCATATGTACACTCTTCCAGCAGACTGAATACACCCTACGTTTTGGTACCTCTAATCAAACATTTGAGCGGGCACGGTTACACTTTTAGCTCCGAGATTGAGAAAAGGCGTCTGCTATATTGGTTTTACGCGGCCCAGATGTGGGGTAGGTACAGCGGCTCAATGGAATCAGACTTACAGAGAGACATAAAGGCTCTTAGCAGTGAGAAAGCGACGGAGGAATTAATTTCAAATATCGTTTCGAAGGTTGGCCGAATCAAAGTGGAATCGAAAGACCTCAAGGGTAGAGGTCGAGGTAACCCTTTCTTTAACATCGCCTATATAGCTTCATGTAGTGCAGGAGCTATGGACTGGTTTAACGGCATGAGGCTCTATACAGGCTATGTGGGGGCTAAATATGCTATTGAAACGCATCACATTTTCCCGACGTCTCGTCTTTACAAAGAAGGCGGCTTGGACAGCAGTAATAGAGCTGACATAGCCAAAGCTAACGAAATTGCCAACCTAGCATTTCTGACCAAAGAAGCAAATTTGAAAGCTACAGATAACTTACCAAGTGTCTATTTGCCGCAAGTGTTAGAGAAATATCCTTCGGCGTTAAAGGCTCAGTTTGTCCCAGAGAATCCTCAATTATGGCAGATACAAAACTATGATGCGTTCCTTGAAGAGCGAAGAAGATTAATTGCTGACGGCATCAACAAGTTCATGGAGGACTTACTAGAGAAGGGGATTACTGCTAAAGCGGGAGTCAAAGGTATATCTGATATCATAGCCGAGGGAGAAAACAATAAAGTGGAATTCAAGTCCTCCCTAAGGTGGGATTGCAAACTATCCCAGATAAATAAAGTCCTTGAGATTGTTGCCATAAAGACGATTGCTGGATTCTTGAATACCGATGGCGGGACTTTACTAATTGGTGTGGATGACTCAAAACAAATACTCGGGATTGAGGATGATTACAGAACCCTTCAAAAGGCTGACCGAGACGGTTATGAGCTTCACCTTACACAATTGATTTCTAGTTACATCGGAAAGGAACGGTGTCTCAACACCAGTCTCTCTTTCCATGACCTGGACGGTAAAGATTTGTGTTTGGTTCAAGTAGAGCCTTCACCTAAGCCGGCATACGTGAAGGAAGGTCAGGAATCGAAATTCTACATCCGCACAGGAAATCAAACTCAGCCACTTGATACCAAAGAGAGTCACGCCTATATTCTGGAGCACTGGTCTGCATAGCAAGAGAGGATACGATGCACGAAGAAATATATGAAAAGCTCAAAGAGGTAGCAAAAGGAGGTACTGTAACATATTACGGTGACATAGCACCAATGGCTGGACTCGATATGAATTTGCCAAACGATCGTTATGAAATTGGTGCAATACTGGACGATATTAATCAACATGAACATAGAGCTGGCCGACCAATGATATCGGCAGTAGTAGTTCACAAGGACAGCTTAAAACCCGGTAAGGGATTCTTTGTTTTAGCCCGGTCTCTTAATCTCTTTGATGGGAAAGACGAGGATAAGTTTTATATTAATGAATTGCGTAAAGTTCATGATCACTGGAAATCTCACTAGGCCCTACTCAAAACTCCATGCATTTGGCCAAGATAGATTCTCCGATTACATTATGTTTGGGATTGGGAAGCCCCATCTATCGAACAACGTGTCGTCCCCGGAGGGATTCGAACCACGACCGCTGCTCAGAAAGCAGCCCTAGCTACTTATGCGGCTCGATAATCACTTTTAGAGAGTTTTGCTTAGTATTCGGGGGTATAATACCCAATTTGCAGTAGACCTAATTGGTACGGTGTCCCTGGAATTCATTTAATTTTGGAACCAAGAGAATATCGAATGAGTTTAAGTTTTAATAAGGTACTATTTAATGCAGCTGGTGAAGCTATAGCCCCATATGAAATAAGCAGAAAAATAGATGCCTTTGGGTACAATGATACTGTACACAAAATAATATGTGATTCCAAAGAATTGGACAGGGATGGGGAGGTATTTATCAAATGTACAGCGCGTATACTATCAAATTTCGGAATGACTAGAAGCGGTCCTTTCAAGGGTGTGGAAATAAAAGCAAATGGAAGTGTGAACCGCAAAGAGCTATTGTTATCTTGTTGGAATCATGTTGGGGGTCATCTAATAGAAATACGTAGTGCAATATCTAGAAGTGGCCATTCTAGAGATAGATATCTTGTGGAATTGAGCGAGTCTGAACGTACAGAATTGATAGCGAAGATCTGGTCAATTACTAAGCAACTTTTGCCTTTCACCATGGGAAAAACTTCTTACGGTCTTGTCGGAGCGAGTAAGATACTATTTGCAGTTTTACCTGAAATTGTTCTACCAATCGACAACAGGCAATGGCTGAATGTGTTCAAAACAGTTGATATTGAAGATGTCATAAATGGGATGGTGTTTGATATTCAACATTGGGAAAAAGAGACAGGAGAGAAACTTAACGAAAGAGATCCTCAAAAAAGGTTGACTACGCTTCCATCTGTGTACAATGTTATGGCAATGGCCGCCAGACCGTAAAGAATGTGTGGTAGCCCGTGTTCAAGAGGGCTTGGGCTGCGCGTAAGAACACATCCCGTCGAAAGGTTTAGGCAGGCGCGATGTCCTCAGGCTTCAAGCAGATGCTCCTGTTAAAAATACCGGCAAAACAAGGTATAAGTGTTTAGGGAAACACGTTAGCTTTTTCTTATTCCGATAACAACGTTGCCATCTTCTGGAGCGCCTCCGAGATTGTCTCGGTTGGCAAAGTGCATATCAATTCGGCATTTCGAGCGCGCCAATCCAAACTCTTAAC
>Ga0307375_10004158_pt1 | contig 13978 bp, 14 predicted proteins | sample TR1MG_FD_202531 | JGI IMG/M metagenome (GOLD analysis project Ga0307375, IMG submission 202531) | Soil microbial communities from Risofladan, Vaasa, Finland - TR-1 | ecosystem: Environmental > Terrestrial > Soil > Coastal area > Acid sulfate soil | place: Finland: Risofladan, Vaasa | collected...
CTCGGCAAGGACGGCGGCGCACTTAAAAAGATGCTAATGCCTTTTAAACTTGGATTAGGGGGAAAGATCGGAGATGGTAAACAGTACTGGAGTTGGATTGCTATTGATGATCTAGTAGAGATTATTTATTATCTTCTAAAGAATAAAAATTTGGAAGGCCCGGTAAATGCTGTTTCCCCAAATCCTGTAACAAATAGCGAATTTACCAGAGCATTAGGCCAAGTGCTTAATCGTCCTACTCTAATTCCCTTGCCAGCCTTTGCAGCACGAGGACTATTGGGGGAGATGGCTGATGAGACAATGCTTTCAAGCACACGAGTAATACCACAAAAATTGTTGGATGCAGGATTCAAATTTAAATATATGGATTTAAAGAATGCTTTATCTGGTATATTAAAAACAGAGATATGACTAAATCAAATAACACACCTGATAAGCAGTATGGATTGTCTGAGTTAAAAGAGGAAGACGTAAGTTCAAATCCTATAAAACAGTTCGGCGCGTGGTATGAAGAGGCCCTGAGAGCTGATTTAATCCATCCTAACGCCTTTACACTGACAACTTCGACCAAAGATGGTAAGCCCTCAGCTAGAGTCGTACTACTAAAAGATTATCATGAAAGGGGATTTGTTTTTTATAGTAACTCTGAAAGTAAGAAAGGCAGTGATCTTGCTGACAACCCTTTTGCCGCGTTTTGCTTTTGGTGGGGCAAGCTTGAACGGCAAATTCGTATTGAGGGTAAAATTGAAAAGGTGTCGGAGGATGAAGCAGATGACTATTTTGCTAGTAGGCCCAGAGGTAGTCAGATTGGCGCCTGGGTATCTAATCAAAGCACTGTAATTCCAGATAGAAAGTTATTAGATGAAAGAGTTTGTGAATTTGAATCTAAGTATAAAGATAAGCCCATTCCTAGGCCGCTATATTGGAACGGATATCGGTTAGTGCCTGATTTAATAGAGTTTTGGCAGGGTAGGGATAACAGGCTTCATGACAGATTAAGGTATAGGCTGCAAAAAGAGGGTGAGTGGGTGATAGAACGGCTGGCGCCGTAAGTGTTGAGGTCCATCACTTTTTGATTCCCGAGTAAATGATCACTGTTCCAATCATAAGCTCAATAGATTCTTTAGCTTCAAACTGGGCTTCTTTCATTAGGTTTAAAAATGCCTCTCTCTGTGGAAATTCCGATGTTGAGTCAGAAAGGTATTTATACTCTTTTTTGCTTCCAAAGAATGAGCCAATAAACGGAAGAAATTTCTTAAAATAAAATAAATATATTGGCGCAAATATTGCATTTTTAGGAATAGTGAATTCAAGTATTGCCACTATGCCTCCGGTTTTTAACACCCTGTTCATTTCTTTAAGTGACTGAAGCGGGTTAACTGTATTTCTTATTCCAAATGCGATTGTAATTGCATCAAACTTATCATTTTCAAAAGGCAGGTCCTCAGCATATCCTTGGACTAAAGAAATTTTATCTCTATATTGAATAGTATCACATTTTTTCTTGGCAAAACTAAGCATTTGAGCACTGGGGTCAATTCCTATTACCCTTGAACCATCTAACTTTTTTACGGTCTCTATAGCGACTTCTCCTGTCCCAGTTGCTATATCTAAAATTAGATGAGAGCCACTAATTTGCTCTACAAGCTTTTTCCTCCAAAGCTTATCCATTCCAAAACTAAACAACGTGTTCAGGGAATCGTAGTGCTTTGCAATCTTATTAAATAGGGAGGTAGTTTCAGGCATATTTTATTATTGTATCTGACTTAGAAAGATGTGTATTGCTGTAAATGTATTAGGCTCTCAGATTTTGCAGATCGTCTGATAATGCATCCATAATTGTTATCATATGACTTGATTTGTTTAGAACGTAGAAATGAATTCCCGGCACCCCTTGTGCAAGGAGTTCCTTTGATTGTTGTATGCACAACTCAATTCCGATATCCCGTGCTTTATTGTCATCATCGATTGCTGAGTCCAGCTTCTCCTTTAGTTCCAAAGGAATGGTTGTGCCGCACATTGATGTAATTCTTCCTATTTGTTTGGCCGACAGGATAGGCATGATTCCGGGGATTATCGGTACGGTTACTCCAATATCGCGCACCCTTTTTACATAATCGAAGTAAAAGTCATTATTAAAAAAGAGTTGTGTAATTACCACATCTGCTCCAGCATCTACCTTTCTTTTTAGATTAACTAGATCAGTTGCTAACTCACAAGCTTCCACATGCTTTTCAGGGTAGCCTGCAACAGCTATTCCAAAATGGCCTTTATTGCCGGTTTTCGCTTCAAAATTTCTTATATGTTCGACAAGTTCGTTTCCGTAAGAGTAACCATCTTCAGGCTTTACGAAGGTTTGCGTTCCTTCAGGAGGGTCTCCCCTAAGCGCAACTATATTTCTGACACCGGCGTCATTAATACGCTGAAGGATAATGTCCAGCTCTTTTTTTGTAGCTCCCACGCATGTTAGATGGCAAGCGGATTCAATGCCAAAATGGTTTTTTATTAGGGACGCTATATCAAGCGTTTTCTCCCTTGTGGTACCCATAGCCCCATATGTTACGGTGATGAGGTCGGGGTTTAGAGCTGCAAGCTCTGAAAGTTCATTTTTTAAATTGTCGTACCCCTTTTCTGTCTTAGGGGGGAAAATCTCAAACGATATAATTGGTTTTTTATCTTTATAATTTGAATAATCGGAAAATAGCATAAATTCACCTCTAGAATTCTTAAACCAATAAATTCTTTCACTTGTACAGCCCTTTGTCAAATTCATTATAGTAAAAAAAATGAGCTATTGAGTCTAGATTTGACTTGATATGATTATTTAATATCATAGATTTACATTGTTGGTTTCAATAAATCATAGTTAAAGAGTTCACAATGGGGCGCATATAATGATTAGTTTTAATCGAAGTAACACTAAATTATTGCTGTTTGGCTGCTTAGTTTTGATGCTAAGTATCTCTTGTCAGCAGGCTAAAGAGATTCCTAGTCAAATATCTGAAGACATTCCTAATCCTGTAAGCGATTTTACCCAGAAGGATAGATATAAACTCGGGCTCAGATGGTACCAGCAGGGGCAGTATGATATTGCAAAGAAGATGTGGAAACCTATGGCAGAGAACGGTGACTGTGATGCTGAGTATGCTCTGGGCTTATTATATTTCAATGGACTTAGTGTGAGAAAAAATCGCAGCACAGCTCTTGAGTGGTGGGGCAGGGCTGCAGAGCAGGCACAGCCGCAGGCATTGAATAGCGTCGGAGTCGTTTATTCTCATCTCAGGGTGGCTTATACTACTCTTGACTGTAAAAAGGGCTGCGGCGAGGCTAAGAACCTTATTACAGCTTATAAATGGTTTGGACTTGCTATTGAGTACGGCCCGCCACGTGAGGTTAAGTTTGCCCAAAAATCTTTGGATCTTATCAGCTCACAAATGACTGATGTTGAGGTTGACGGAGCTAAGATAATGATTGAGGAGTGGGAGCCTAAGCCTTCGAAATGCAAATCGCGCGGATTCTTTATAGTGAATTGAACTATCCTTATTTGTTCATCGTTTTAATTTGTCCCATATAAGCATTGCTAATCTAATTTTTACCTCACTTTATTTCTCTTCAGCACCACAATATTGAATATGTATTCTCCTTCCTTGACAATGAGTAGCGACCTGGTAAATTGATTTTGAAAACGAATATCAATATTAATTAATGGAGGTTTTTCTTAGGATGAGTAGACAAATATCGCATTTAGATTTTAGCTCAGTCTGTAAGATTGTCATTCCGTTCTTCGTGGTTTTTTTCGTGATTTTTTCAATCAATGGTTTATCGGAAGAACTTACCCAAAATCAAAAAGAGTTCTCGGATTCAATAGAGTCTTATAACAAATTGAGAGCACAGCAGATAGCCCAGCAAGCAAAGTATGAAGAGCAATCTCAACAAAACAATAAAAATATCGAAGTTGCTCAGACACTCAGTAATGATAAAACAGAAACCCAGGATGAGAGGATAGAACAATTAGAACAGAAGCTTAATAGTGTAACTCAGGAACTTCAGGAACTTAAGGCTGGAGGGGTTCCAGACGATAAGTTACAGTCGATTGAAGATAAATTAAGCATTCTTGCAGAAGAAATTGACAATATTAAATCCGCCTCAGTAGTTTCTGATCCAACCTATGAGCAGGTCTACGGGGCAGGGCCGGCAGCATCAAAGGTTTATCTAAAAGATAAAGGATTATCCATCGGAGGTTACGGAGAATTATTAGTCGGTCAGGTAAGGGAAGACGAAAATAATATTGTAGATACACAGAGAGTAGTGCTCTATTTCGGCTACAAATTTACAGACAGAATAATATTTAACTCAGAGATTGAGTTTGAGCATGCGACCACAGAAGAAAATAAAGATGGGCAGGATGGTTCGGTATCTGTAGAGTTCGCTCTTTTGGATTTTCTCCTCATGCCGGAGCTTAATCTAAGAGCAGGACTGCTCCTTGCTCCTTTCGGCATAATAAACGAAGTGCATGAGCCAACTACTTTCTTTGGGGTATTCAGACCTTCAGTGGAAAGACAAATAATTCCTACAACATGGAGAGAAAACGGTTTGGGTATTTTCGGAGATATTGATCTTGGGTCGGCTGGATCGATAAATTACAGATCATATGCAATGAACAGTTTTGATGCCAGAGGGTTTAGAGCAGCAAACAACAGATCTCTTCGTAATAGAGGTGGTCGAGCCAGATTCAATGATATTGCCTGGGTAAGCAGGGTAGAGTATGAGCCAGTGCCGTACGTGGCAATAGGGGCGTCTGCTTTCCTTGGAAACACCGGGCAGAATGAAAGAATCGATAATGCTGAATCGCTTTTTAATGGAGATAAACTTGATGGTTTCTTCCAGATGTACGAGGCCGATATACAACTGCAGTACAGAGGATTTGAAGCGAGGGGGCTTTTTGTTTATACAACGCTTGATGACGGTGCCAGGATTAACGCCTTGAACGATTTGGAGGGTGACGATTCAGTGGGAAGTGAGCAGTGGGGTTATTATGTAGTAGGGGCATATAATGTGCTTACACTTACCGACTTCTCTAGTCAGTATGCTCAGTATTTAGCGCCTTTTGTGAGGTGGGAACAATACGATACGCAGGCTAAAGTACCCTCAGGATTTATTAGGAATCCGGCAAATGACAGGAGTGATCTTGCTATAGGGCTAAATTATAAGCCGATACCTAATGTGGTTGTGAAGGCGGAATACAAGTACCTAGATAATCAGGCTAATGATTCTGAAAATCAATTAAATTTTGGACTTGGATATGTGTTTTAAGTCTGGTTAAATATAAATTCAAAATAAGGGCGTAGAAACTTGTTTTCTGCGCCCTTTATATTATAAAAAACACATTGGATTATGAAAAAGACATATATAACGTTAGTATTATTCATGTTTTTCTCTTTAAACGCCGTTCCCACTACGGAAGCCAAAGTTTTTATGAAACGGGATGAAGCGCTAAAGATAGCTTTTCCTGATGCTGTGGAGATTGAAAAGAACGAAATCTTTTTATCTTCAGATCAGTCTCAAGCTATTGAATCTCTATCCCAAGCAAAGAATGAATCTAAGCTCTATATAATTTATGAGGCTAAAAATGGGGAGAAAACTTTAGGTTATGCTATAATAGACACCCATAGCTTAAGGACCAAGACCGAGACGGTAATGTTTGTAATAAACCCTGACGGCAGCTTGAGACAGACCGAGGTGTTGGCGTTTTTCGAGCCTCCTGATTATCAAGCGGGGGAAAATTGGATAGCGCTATTTGAAGGTAAAACTTTAGAAGATGGTTTAAAGCCAGGAAAGGATATCCCAAACATTACAGGGGCTACTATTACTGCGAATTCGCTCTCACAGGCGACTAGGAGAATTCTCGCGGTGTTTAAAGTAGCATCGGATGCGGGACAGTTAAACTAGGGCAGGAATACAACATTGCGCTTCTTCATATCACCCGACATTAAAAAAAATACACTTCTAAAGTTAATCGTCGCATATACTGTGCTGTTTTTCTTCTTTCTTTGGATTACAAACCTTCTCTTATATCTTCAGGTAGGTTTTAGTTACGACTCAGTTGTCCAATATTATTTGGGCTCTGAGGAGGATTTTAGGCCGGCTAGGGGTTATCTTGGGATGCTTGAGGAAGCACACTTTCACTTCTTCGCCATGGCTATTATTCTTGTAACTCTAAATCACTTGATACTCTTCACAAAAATTAGCAATTTTTGGAAGCTGATACTAATTTTCTCATCGTTTACATCGGCATTAGGAGATATTGCTGGAGGATGGCTCATTCGTTATGTGAGCCCGGATTTTGCATATTTAAAGATAGCTTCGTTAATAGTGCTTCAGGTGTCCCTTGCGGCTTTGATGATAATAGTAATCTGGTTTCTCTATGGATATAGCGATAAGAAAACCAATTATGGATAGTAATTACTGCTATTTGCTTAACTTGAGCTTCGTCCTTAATTTTGCTACGTCATAGTAAGGCTCGCCACGCTTGCGGGCATGCTCAAATATAGTTTCCAACTCATCTATTACCAAACTCAGCCTTACTCTTCCTTCCTTGGTCTTCATGGCCTGCTTGGGGGATATGCTACCTAGTACTTCAAGAGGTGTGTCTACCCATTTATCATAGTGATTATCAAGCTCCATATCAAGCTCTTTCTTGTTCTTAACTCCAAGCGGATATTTCTTTGCTTTTTTTGGCTCACTCTTGGACTTGTCAATAAATGTACTAAGTTCTTTAGTTGTATCTTTTATATGAGCAATTAATCCTTTGCATTGATCTTCAATCATTAACTTTGCTTTTGAGAGCATTTCAATTGAATAACACTCTATTCGTAGTTTGTCCTTTTCTATCTCCAAAGTGCCGGTAATGTTGTTTGTGCCGATCTTTTCCCAAGAAAATACTCTAAGTTCTTCAGTTTTATCACTAATTTCTTTAAGTGAATTAATTTTCTCTATTTTTTTTATGCATTTTTCATATTGATCTACAGAATAATCGGCAATTGCTATGATAAACTCATGCCCTTCTGGGGTGACAAAATGTGGATTGTTCACGGTCTCCTCAACATAAGCGCCTATCTGATATCCCCAGTCCTTCAAATAATCCAACTCTAATTTTTCATTACCATAAAGTTTTTTATACTCAATAAACTCCTTGTCAAAGAATTCGGTTATTAAATTTTTAAAAGGGGGAGGGTAGAGTGAAACTATTCCGGAGAAATAATACTGGTTGCTAATTTGAATAGGTCTAGCTGCGATAATATCCAATTTTTTTATTTGCTTTGAGGATGCCTTGTCCAGAACTTCTAGCGACTTACCAGAAAATATATCCTTTATTAGACACGCCTCGCCAGGTACCACATCTTCAACTTCAAAAAAGCTATAAATGCTCTTTATCCAGTCTTTGATGAGTATCTTCTCAGAAGCTGACAATTCCAAGCCTTCTTCTGAATAAAATCTTTCTGCCAGCCTTTCTTCTGAGTCAATAAGCTTAAAGTCATACAAGAACCAATCAAAGAATTTCTCAAATGTTAGCTCATCCATCTTATCTTCGTCAATATCTTCACTTGTAAATTCAGGGTCATTTTTCCATATATAGAAAGCTTCTCCTAGCTGAGACTGTATCTCCGGCCTCTCAGAATAATCCACTAGTTTTTTGCGCAGCTCTTTATCGGTTTGATCTATTCTATACTTGTTTATGTCGACAACTGATTTTGTCATATGATGTAGTTCCTTTATCTACTATTAATTTAATACCTGGAGTGCAAAATACAATTAGAGATTAATTAAATCTTGCCGAAGCGCTTTTCTAAATATTCCGATCGAAAATCGAATATCTCATCTAGCTGCTTTTTCACAATAAGACTATTTGCTATTCTACTAAGTGGATCAAGTGGGAGCGCATAATGGACTAAATCAGTTATTTCTGCCCCGCCTTCTATTACTTTAAATCTATGCTCATGATGCCAGAATTTATAGGGCCCAAAACGCTGCTCATCTACAAAGAAATTAGGCTCCTCAACATGAGTTATTTCCGTGACCCAAGTCATCGGAATGTTTAGTAATGGAGCTACAGTGTATGTTATTATCATACCTGTGTACATTTTATCCGGTAATTCAGATGTTATGTTTAATTTTAGTGAAGGAGGTGTAATTAGAGGCAAGTTATTGGGATTAGAGAAAAAATCCCAAGCTTTACTAATATCCATTTTCAAATTTAGTTTTCTTTCTAGAGAAAAGATCTTCATTAATTAACCTCTGTTTTGAAATTTAGTTTACCGGAAATTCTCAGAAGTAGGGGGTAACTTAGAATATAATCCTTAGTAATGTGGCACATTATCACTTTTGAATATTGTTTTTCCGATGTATAATCCTTCTCCGTTATGAAAATTATTCAGATTAAAACAAATAATATTAATACCTACCTAAAAGGTCTACGGAGAAATACCTCTCTCTCAGATCCCGTGCTTGAATCAACTACTAAAAAAATTGTAGATGAGGTCAAAAAAGACGGGGACAAAGCACTTTTTAAATATACGAAAAAGTTCGATAAGTTTGAGCTCACCAAGAGAAGCGTTAAGGTAACAGCCAAGGAAATTGAACACGCCCAATCTCAAGTTTCTAAAGAATTAAGAGCCAATCTTAAAACAGCTGCCAGTAGAGTAAGGGAATTCCACAAACATAAAATGCCAAAAGGGAGTATGTATAAAGACAAGCTTGGAAACGAGCTTGGTTGGCTAATCCGCCCTGTTGAGAGAGCGGGATTATACGTTCCCGGAGGAAAAGCAGCATATCCTTCAACAGTATTGATGACAGCTATACCTGCAAAAGTGGCAGGTGTAGAAGAACTAGTACTTGTGACCCCGTGCCCAAATGGTGAATTAAATCCTACCGTTTTGGTTGCAGCATCAATTGCAGGTGTGGACTCAATTTATAAAGTGGGTGGAGCACAGGCCATCTCTGCATTAGCATACGGTACCGAGTCAATTCCTAAGGTGGATAAGATCGTAGGACCCGGAAACATATACGTAACGATTGCTAAAAAGCTCGTGTTTGGAGAAGTGGATATTGATATGATCGCAGGTCCTAGCGAAGTACTAATTATATCAGATGCAAGCACCCCCGCTAGCTGGGTAGCTGCCGATCTATTGGCGCAGGCAGAGCATGATGAAATGGCAGTACCTCTTGTTGTCACTGATAACGCGCAGTTTGGAAAAGATGTCGCTAAGGAAGTATCGCGGCAATTAAGCTTGCTAAAAAGAAAGAGCATTGCCGGTGAAGCCGTAAAAAGTCAGGGCCGCATATTTATTGTTAAGAATATAGACCAAGCAGTTGATGTCGCAAACGCACTTGCTCCAGAGCACTTAGAATTATGCGTTAAAAATCCTAAAGCTCTATTAAAGAAAATTAAGCACGCAGGGGCTATATTTATGGGTGGTATGTCTACAGAAGCATTTGGTGATTATGTGGCAGGACCTAGCCATGTTCTCCCAACAGGAGGGGCTGCTAGGTTTTCTTCTCCACTGAGTGTCTACGACTTTATAAGAATGCCTAGTGTCATATCAATTTCGAAAAAAGGTTTTGACACACTAAGTGGCTCTGTCATGAATCTCGCATATAGCGAAGAGCTTGAAGCGCATGCCCTTTCCGTAAAAGTAAGAAAATAGGTATTCTCTTCTATATCCAATAAACACGAACTATTTAAATTGGCTAGATAAAATGACATTCTCAAATAAAAAAATAGAATCCGACGTCAAGGGAATTGTGGAATCAAGAGTCAGTCAGGAAATCCGCAATATAACACCTTACTCAGTTCCTCATTTTGACTGCAGGGTTAAGCTAGATGGAAATGAAAGCCCATTCTCCCTGACGCAAGAAGTCCAAGAGAAAGTGGACATTGCAATTAAGCAGGTAGATATTAACAGATATCCTGATCCTGAAGCTACAAGATTAATTGAGATCATTTCGCAAGTCACGGAGTTCTCCAAGGAAGGGATCCTTCTGGGAAACGGATCAGATGAGCTCATAGGGATGCTTATCAGTACTTTCTCAAGCGGCTCCGGCAAGATTTTGTGTCCTACTCCTAGCTTCTCAATGTATAAGTTAACAGGGCTTGCAATGGGAGCAGAGGTCGTAGAAACCGAGCTGGATGAAAAGTTCGATATTGATCTCGATGCTACAATAAAGTTGATCAAGGAACAGGATCCGGATCTTATCTTTCTGGCCTCCCCTAATAACCCAACCGGGAATATGTATTCAGCCGGCAAAATTGCTGAGATCATAAGCGTTGCTAAGGGGATTGTCGTCGTAGATGAGGCATATTCTGATTTTAGCGGTTATACGTTCTTACCATTAGTTAAAGAGTGCGAGAATCTCGTCATATTAAGAACCTTATCCAAAGTAGGTTTTGCCGGGCTTAGGATTGGGATGTTATTTGCAAGAGAAAATCTTGTTAGTGAGATAAATAAGGTCCGTTATCCGTACAACATTAATTCTTTAAGCCAGGCCGTCTCCGAAGTTGTGCTGGAGAATCACGAATTTGTTTCTGAGAGCATACAACTTATAGTACGGGAAAGAGATCGAGTTTATAAAGCCTTATCATCTATCGAAGGTATCGTAGCCTATCCGAGTGATGCCAACTTTATATTTTTTAGGATCAATGATGCAGATTCTGTATTTAATCAGTTAGTAAAAAAGGATATAATTATCCGGAATTTTAATAGACCCGGAAGACTTCAAAACTGTATGCGTGTAACAATCGGGACACCTGAAGAGAATGACTCTTTCTTAAGCGCTTTAAGCAGTATTCTTTCCTCTTAGTCTTACAACTACAGCAAAACCAATCCACAAAAAGGAACATGCAATTGGAAACACATCACCTATCTTTGTGTATAGGGTTACTCCACCATTCATGAGACTAACTTCACCTTCTAAATTCGTTTGCTCAAAATTGCCGGTCTTGCTAACAACCCTGCCTATAGGGTCAATAATTGCGCTGATGCCGGTGTTCGTAGACCTAAGGAGAAATCTTCTTGTTTCTACTGCTCTTGGGATTGAGATTAATAAGTGCTGATAAGGAGCAATAGTCTTTCCAAACCAGGCGTCGTTTGTGATATTGACGATTAAATTAGCGCCTTTCGCCACAAATTGCCTGCTGAACGAAGGGATAATATCCTCGTAGCAGATAATTGGGGCTATTCTCACCCCTTTATCTTCAATTACAAATAGATCAAGCTCGTCTCCTGGAGTAAAGTCACCTGTAGCAGGGCTTATATTTTTGATAGCCGGGATATATTTTGTAAACGGGAGATATTCTCCAAAAAGAAGAAGTTTAATTTTGTGGTATCTGCCCAAGATAATTCCGTTTGAATCGGTTAAGAATGCAGTGTTGTATTTAATAATATTGTCGTCTGTTATGACCTCTGCATCCGGGTCAAGAGGAGTGTAAGACATGCCGCCTACGATGAAATATTTCCCTTCCATCTCTGGCACGCCAAGCTCATCACGGACTATCAGGTAGTTAGAATCATTTGAAAACCAAGCCTGTATAGATGTTTCGGGCCATATTATAAGGTCAACATTTTTGAGATCTTGCGACATCTCTTTGTGTTTATCAGTAACTGTTTTTTCCTGATTCTCAGTTTTTGCTAGGAAATCGAAATTTGCCTGCACCATTCCTACTTTGAGCTTGGGGGATTTTGCAATCTCCGCATCTACCTGAGCAATTCTAAAGTATCCATAAGCCAAAGTTAAAACTATTAGCATGAACGATAGGAGTAATTCTCCTCCTGGAAGCAGTGCATTGAGTTTGAATCTTTTAATGACCCTCATTAATGTGACATTCACTACAACAATAACGAAACTGAGGCAATATATTCCAAAGAGATCATAGATCTGTATAATGGGGAGAAAATCGGCTTGTGAATTGGTAATACCATATGGAAATAGGAATGGGAATAGGTATTCAATAGATGTCCAAATTGAGGCTATAATAACTACTGCTAGAATCCCTGGTTTTTTAAAGAGTCCTAGTCTTGTGGTTATGTATGAGAATACTCCAAAGGCAAGCCCCGCATATGCGCTTAAGAAAATAATGAATATGAAGCTGATTGGTGTTGGGAATCCGCCGAATCTTGTGAGTGTTCCTACAAGCCAGTAGGTTCCTATGAAATTTGCGATTGTTCCTGAAAGAAGTCCTAGCTTAAATGCGTCTTTAGGTGTTCTTTTAACAATTGACCAGAAAAGAGGTATTAAAACAATCCAGGCGAGTATGCCTAAATAGGGAACCATGAACGTGAGGGGATATAAAACACCACTCAGCGCAGCAAGAATATAATCTCTGGTCTTGATTTTAGACATGGTCGTTAAAGATACCTAAGCAGTGTTAGATGGAAAGCATGATCTTCTTGCTTACATATTATCTCTCAAACAATAACACTAATTATGCTTTTCTCTTTTTACCCGCTTTTCTGGGTGGTTCAGGCTCTAACTCAATTTCCCCTGAGTCTCTAAGTGTGTACAACTTAACAGCGCCCACTACGATTAGACCAAGCGCCATAACCTGAGCTACAGAAAGTCCGGGAACCGAGCTTTCTGTTGTGTTTCTTAAAAACTCTACAAAGAATCTCTCAAAGCCTGCGATGATTAGATAGATCGAAAAAAGCCAGCCTGCAGGTTTTATTTTTGTTCTGATTTTCCATATATATAAAAATGCTATGAACATAATAACTATCTCGTATATCTGTGTAGGGTGAACTGTTTCAGTAGTTGGAGGCAGCCCCTGAGGAAATGCCATAGCCCAAGGCAGGTTGGAAGGTACACCGTAATCATCTCCAACTAATAGACAGCCTATTCGGCCTATTGAATAAGCGAGCGCAAGAGCTGGTGCGGCTAAGTCTCCGACTGTCCACATGCTGATCTTATTTTTGTTAGCGATTATCCATACTAATATTATTGCTCCAAGGAAGCCGCCGTAGAATGTTAGACCTCCACGGGACAGCAGATGCGTGATCGGGTGTCTGATTAAGTCACCAAACGGAACATTTTCAAACAAATAAAGCAACTTCGCTCCTACAATACCTCCAATCATGGCGGCAAGGAACATATTGCTTACAGCTTTTTCACTTAGTTTTTTTCTCTTAGTTTCAAGTGATATCAGCCAATAGCCTACAAGAAAGCAAAGGGCTATCATTACGCCGAAAGAAGAAATTGTAAAATCGCCAATCTTTAGAAGTTCTGGATACATTTACCCCTCGCTAGATTTAATTCTTGAATTCTTTTTTGATTCAATTTCTTTTTTCAGCTCAGAATTTTTGGCCATAAAATAAAATAGAAAAGCAAAAAGAACTACGCTGAATAATATTTGAATTATTAGAGCTGTGCTCAAACTACTCATAAATTATATCTCCTGATTAATTTTAACTCTCTAAAGTATATGTCAAAATCTATAATTTAGTAGATGACAAGTACAATTAATTCTAGTAATGATTTAGTATGTTGTACTTGCAAAATAAGTAAAAATAGGTAAATTGACTTTACTAAATGCTAACCTCTCCCGTGTTAGTTCTCAACCGTTACTTTGTCCCGATCACAATAACAAGTGTTAAACGAGCTTTTGTAATGTTATATGGGGGCATCGCTAAGGCAGTAGATACCGAATATAACACCTTTGATTTTGAATCTTGGGCGCAAATTTCTGAATTTAGAGATCAGGATGAAGTTGTTCGCACTGTTAGCTCAATAATAAAAACTCCACGGGTTATTATCTTGGTCAGGTATGAGGGAGCAATCAGAAAAGAAGCTAGATTCAACCGTTTAAATATTTTCAGAAGAGACGGGGGTAGATGTCAGTACTGCTCAAAACAGTTCTCACGATCTGAGCTTACAATAGACCATGTTGTGCCGCGCACACAGGGCGGTCGGAGTGCCTGGGACAATGTTA
>Ga0307375_10004160_pt1 | contig 13969 bp, 5 predicted proteins | sample TR1MG_FD_202531 | JGI IMG/M metagenome (GOLD analysis project Ga0307375, IMG submission 202531) | Soil microbial communities from Risofladan, Vaasa, Finland - TR-1 | ecosystem: Environmental > Terrestrial > Soil > Coastal area > Acid sulfate soil | place: Finland: Risofladan, Vaasa | collected...
GCCAGCGTCAGCCGCTCTCTCAGCAGCGGATTGTCGTACAGATAGATCTGGCCCACCGACACATAGTTGGCGGCGCGCCAGTAGGCATCCATCTTCTGGAGCACGTCCGGCGCCAGCGGGTGGGCATTCATGATCCGCGGTGGCGAGATCGGGGGTTCGTGGTGACCGCCGGCTCGTCCACCCAGTACCCCGGTCGATCGTAGTGTCCGTGCAAGCGCCCTTCGTAGTCACGCGTGAGCGCGGATTCTTCCGTGTATTCCGGCGACCCTTCGATCGCCCCGCGGGACAGCCGGACGTATACCTCGGATTCGCCCCAGCTCACCCGATCAATCCATTTGGGCGCGACCAGCACTTTCTTTCCCGAGCGCCAGTTTCCCGTGTCGACGACCAGATAGCGAATCGCCCACGTCTCGTCGTCGATGATGAAGTCCTCCACGTGCCCGATCTCGCCGTCGGTGGCCTGGACGTGGTAGCCGGTCACGGCCTTCGTGCTGCGGAGGTGGGGATCCCCCGGGTGCTCGCCTGCCATCACATCGGTCCACTGTTCAGGATCGCGGACGATCCCGGGATAGAACCCCCAGAGATGCGGTCCGCCCCAGTACTTCGGCCATCCATAGAAGCCGTAGTACTCCTCCTCGAACTGCTGCGATACGGGCTTGTCGTCGTTCAACGACGGACCGTTCTCGATCTGCTGCTTCGTCAGCCCGATGGCGATCTCCTGCGCGTCGCGGTTCACGGCCTTGAGGGCGTACGGCGAGATCAGTACCTGGCGTCCGGTGAGCCAGTTACCGGTGGCCGCCACCAGATACCGAATGACCCACCGCTCATCGTCGAAGTAGAACTCCCGGACACTTCCTACATCGCCGTCGAGCGCGTGCAACGTGAACCCCGTCAGTGTCTTGGCTTTGTCTAACATGGCATTGATCCCGATCGTTGTTGGGTGCGGTGGAACTCCCTTCTGCTTCTATAGTATGGACCGGCGTAGCTCGCCTCTATCGTCCGAAAGAATGACAATCGACCTAGCCCAATGGGGGGAGCGCATCCCGTGGGGACGGCCTGCTATTCGCGCGCGTCGGTCTCATGTTTCCCGACGCGCGCCCAGATGGAGGACGCGCGTGACTGATCGCGCGATCATGAGGTCTTCGTCGGTCCGGATCACGCGGATCTTCACGCGTCCCGCGTTGCTCGAGATCAGTCCGGCGTTCATGGCATTGCGTTCCGCACTGAGAGCGATGCCGAGAAAGCCGAGGCCGTCGCAGATTCGCTCGCGGATCACCGGCGCGTTCTCGCCGATGCCCCCCGCGAACACCATCGTGTCCACCCCGCCGAGCGCCGCGACGAGAGCGCCGATCCATTTCTTCGTCTGATAGCAGAACAGCGCCAACGCCTCCGCCGCCCGCGCGTCGCTGGCCTCCCGCGCCAGCAGATCGCGCACATCGGAACTGGTGCCGGACACGCCCAGCAGCCCCGACTCGTGGTTCACCAGCTTCTGAAACCGCGCCGCCGTCATCCGCTCGCTGCGCGCCAGGTAATACGCCAGGCCCGGATCCAGATCCCCGGTGCGCGTGCTCATCATCAATCCCGAGGCCGGCGTGAAGCCCATGCTCGTATCCACGCTCTGGCCGTCGCGCACGGCGGCCAGGCTGGCGCCGCTGCCCAGATGCGCGAGGATCACGCGACCGGTGGCTGCCGCCGGATCGAGGCGTTCGAGCTCCTCCATCAGATAGCTGTACGAGAGGCCGTGAAACCCATAGCGCCTGACCCCCTTGGCCGCGTAGCGCCGAGGAATCGGCAACAGCTTGGCCACCCGCGGCATGCCGTGATGGAACGCCGTGTCGAAGCACGCTACCTGGGGTAGCGTGGGGTGTCGCCGGGACAACGCTTGGATCAGGCCGATCTCGCGCCGCAGATGATCGGGGTCGTACGGCGCGAGGCGCCGCAGTTCCGCGATCAGCTTCGGCGTCACCCGCTCCGGTTGGGAATGCTGCATGCCGTGCACCACGCGGTGTCCAGCGGCCACGACCGACGCGAACACCGGTTGCGTCTCGAGCCAATCCAGGAGCATGCCGGCCGCCGCGCGGTGGTCCATGGCCGCGAGACGATGCGGAACGCTGGGTGCTCCCTCCGGCCCGTCGACCACGAGGGTCGCGCCGCTCGCGCCGATGCGGTCCACCTTGCCGCTGAGTTGCCGCCGCATCGGGGCTCCGACGGCATACACGGCAAACCGGATGCTCGACGAGCCGCCGTTGATGGTGAGGATCGACGGTGACTTCGTGGTCGTCATCGCCGCCCGTCCTGCTCCGGTAGCACGGTGGCGCGCTGGCCGAGCTGGGCCGCCCAGTCGTGGTTCACCAGGTCGCCGATCCGCTCGACGGTGAGATCGGCCGCGGGCAACCCGGCCGTGTAGTGGGGATCGAGCGCGTAGTGGCCCTGGCGCGGGAACACCGTCGTCACCCGGTCGGACCAGAACGCTTTGATCGCCGCCAGAATGCGAAGTTTGTCGTCGATCATCACGTACCGCCGCGCCGGGTAACGCGCGGCTACGGCCGCGAGCGTCCGTTCCTTGTGAATGGCGATCAGCACCCTGCCGTCCACGGCTTCCCAGAGACCGGAGTGCTGGACCTTGCGCGGCTGAAACACCACGTCGCCATCCGACAAGATGACCGTCGGTCCCAACGTGCCCAGCTGGCGGATGACGTCGAGCGCGCCGGGATACAGCTGCGTGGCAAAGGGGTAGTCCAGGAGATACGATGCCGTCGTGAACAATCGCGCATCGCTCACGTCCTGCTGCCGGCAGCGCTGCAGGGCGCCCAGGTAGTCGGCGTATCCGACTTCGCTGCGCAGTTGCTCGAGCACCTCCAGGTACCTGGCCCGACAGGCGGTCCCGTACGTCTGTACCAGGTGATCGCCCAGATTCGTTTCCAACTGATCGTTGTCGAACAGCGTGTTGTCGCAATCGAGCAGGAACACAACGTCATGAAGCGCGGTCATGGCGTGGTCCCCTGCGGTCCCGCCGCCAGCGCCGTATCGACGATCGCCTGCGCCTCCCCCACGATCCGGGCCAAGTGCTCGCGGCCGCGGAAACTCTCGGCGTAGATCTTGTACAGCGCCTCGGTACCCGATGGCCGGGCCGCGAACCAGCCGGTCGCGGCCGATACCTTCACGCCGCCAAGCGGCGCCTGGTTCCCCGGCGCCTGCGTGATGACGCTCGTGATCGGCTCGCCGGCAAGGTCATGGCAATGCAGTTGCGCCGGAGAGAGCGCCGCGAGGCGCTGCTTCTGCTCGGCAGTCGCCGGCGCTTCGACCCGGTCGTACACCGGATCGCCGAACTCACGCGTCAGATCGCCGTACAGTGCACCGGGGTCGCGACCGGCACGCGCCGTGATCTCGGCCGCCAGCAGCCCCGCCACCATGCCGTCCTTGTCCGTGGTCCACACGGTACCGTCGCGCCGCAGGAACGTCGCTCCCGCGCTCTCCTCCCCGCAGAACCCGATGGATCCATCGTTGAGTCCGTCGACGAACCACTTGAACCCCACCGGCACCTCGTGCAGCCGCCGGCCGAGCTTCGCCGTCACCTTGTCGATCATCGCGCTGCTCACGACGGTCTTTCCCACGCCGGCGCTCGCGCTCCAGCCGGGCCGATGCCCGAACAGATAATGGATGGCCACCGCCAGATAGTGATTGGGCGGCAGGAGTCCGGTGCTCCGCGTGACGATCCCGTGACGGTCGTGATCCGTGTCGCACGCGAATGCGACGTCGAACGTGTCCTTGAGTCCGATCAGGCGCTGCATTGCGTACGGCGACGACGGGTCCATCCGGATGCGGCCGTCCCAGTCCACCGTCATGAACCGGAACGTCTGGTCCACCACGTCGCTCACCACGGTCAGGTCGAGATGATAGTGGTCGGCGATCGGGGCCCAGTAATGGACCCCCGCTCCGCCAAGCGGGTCCACGCCCACGTGCACGCTCGCGCCGCGGATCGCGTCCATGTCGACCACGTTCGCGAGATCGCGTACGTACGTGTTGAGATAGTCGTGGCGGTGCGTCGTGTCGGCGCGCGCCGCCCTTTCATATGGTATGCGCTTCACCCCCCGGAGCCTCTGCTCCAGGAACTGGTTGGCGTGCGCCTCGATCCACGTCGTGACGGCGGTATCGGCTGGCCCCCCGTTGGGCGGGTTGTATTTGAACCCGCCGTTGTCGGGCGGATTGTGCGACGGCGTGATCACGATGCCATCGGCCAGCCCCGACGTCCGCCCCCGGTTGTAGCGGAGAATGGCGTGCGACACCGCGGGCGTCGGCGTGTATTCGTCGTGCTCGGCGAGCATCACGTTCACGCCGTGCGCCGCCAGCACCTCGAGAGCCGACGCGCAGGCCGGCACCGACAGCGCGTGCGTATCGATGCCCAGATAGAGCGGGCCGTCGATCGCTTTCCGCCGGCGGTAGCGACAGATGGCCTCGCTGATCGCCAGCACGTGCCATTCGTTGAAGGTCCGATCGAACGCCGTGCCGCGGTGCCCCGACGTGCCGAACACCACGCGCTCCGCCGGCACCGTGGCATCGGGGATCTCCGTGTAGTACGCGGTGATCAGTCGCGACACGTCGAGCAGCATCGACGCCGGGGGCTCATGGCCCGCGAGCGGATTGATCTTCACGGCTGCCGCCGTTCTCCGAGAATCATGACGTGCTCCCCTCTGATGGTCCGGCCGGCGACGCTCCCTGGCGTCCCAGCACCACGCGCACGCGATGCACTGCCTGATCGTCGGCCAGCGGAATGCCCGTGCGATCGTCGAGCGTGATGCCGTCCACGGTGAGCCGCTTCACCCCGCGGCACACACCCTCGGGATTCTCGACGACGATGTCGTACCGCGCCGAGCGGTACCGGAAGGCGACCGTGAACTCCGGCCATGCCGCGGGGATGCACGGATCGATCTCCAGCCGCGGTCCCCGCAGTCGCATGCCCAGCAGCCACTCCATCCCCGCGCGATACAACCATCCCGCCGACCCCGTATACCAGGTCCAACCGCCGCGGCCCACGTGCGGCGCCTCCGAGTACACGTCGCCCACCGCGACGTACGGTTCGACGCGGTACTGTTGGACGCCCTGTGCCGTTTTCGTGTGCGTGATCGGGTTGAGCATGGCGAACAGCTCGGCGGCCCGGTCGCCTTCGCCGAGCGCCGCGAACGCGATCGCGACCCACGCGGCCGCATGCGTATACTGCCCTCCATTCTCGCGCACGCCGGGCACGTATCCCTTGATGTACCCGGGTTCGAGTGCCGTATGGTCGAACGGCGGCGTCAGCAGGAGAGCCATGGGATCGTTGGGCCGCACCAGATGGCGGCTCACCGACTCCATGGCGCGCCGTGCGCGATCGGGGCGGGCGGCGCCCGACATCACGCTCCACGACTGCGCGATCGAGTCGATGGCGCACGCATCGGCGCCGGTCGTCCCCAGAGGCGTGCCATCGTCGAAGTACGCGCGGCGGTACCAGCTTCCGTCCCATCCGTGCTCCTCCACGGCCGCCTTCAACGTCTCGGCGTGAGCGGCCCACGCGTCCGCGCGGCGCTGTTCGCCGCGAGCCGCGGCGATCGGGGCCCACTCGGTGAGCACGCCGTAGAGGAACCAGGCGAGCCACACACTCTCGCCCCTGCCCTGCGGACCCACGCGGTTCATGCCGTCGTTCCAGTCGCCGGTGCCGATGAGCGGCAGGCCGTGTGCGCCCACCGCCAGGCTGCGGTCGATCGTCCGCGCGCAGTGTTCGAACAGCGTGCCGTGCTCGTCGGCGACGCGCGGTTCGAAATACGATTCCAGCTGACCGGCCGCCAGCACCGCCCCCTCGAGGAACGGGATGGCGTCGTCCAGAATCCCCCGGTCGCCGGTCACGGCGAGATAGTGACTCGCCGCGTAGGGCAGCCAGAGCAGATCGTCGGAGATGCGCGTGCGTACCCCGCGGCCGGCAGGCTCGTGCCACCAGTGCTGGACGTCGCCCTCCACGAATTGGCGCGACGCGGCCCTCACGATCTGCGCGCGTGCCAGGTCGGCGCGCGACACGACCAGCGCCATGACGTCCTGCAACTGATCGCGAAACCCGTAGGCGCCGCTGGCCTGGTAGAACGCCGTCCGCGCCCACACGCGACAGGCGAGCGTCTGGTACAGGAGCCACTGGTTCAACATGAGATCGAGCGCGCGGTCGGGCGTCTTCACCTGCATCGTGCCCAACATCCGGTCCCACCCGTCGGTCACCGCCTTGAGACGGGCGTCGAGGTCCTCGGCGCGATACCGCGTGATCAGCGCTCGCGCCGCGTCGCCCGTCTCGGTTTGCCCCAGAAAGAACACCACCGCCACGTGCCCGCCGGCGGGGATCTCGATGGTCGTTTGCAGCGCGCAGCACGGATCGAGCCCCACGCCGGTGCGCCCCGACAGCGGCTCGCGGCGGCCCAGGGCGGCCGGACGGTCGGGAGCCCCGTTGCGCCCCAGAAATTCCGTGCGGTCGCCGGTCCACGCCGTCTGCGCGCCGGCCAGGTCGGCAAAGGCGACCCGTGTGCCGAAGTCGCGGCTCCACGAGTTCCGCGCGAACATCGCGCCGGTGGCGGCGTCGATCTCGGTCGTCACGAACGGCGCGGAGGCGCTTCGCGACACCCCGAGCACCCACTCCAGATACGACGTCACCGTCAGTCGCCGGACGTGGGGACCATGATTCGTCAGCGTGAGGCGCGCGATCTTGATCGGGTCGTCCACGGGCACGAACTGCAGCAGATCGAGCGCCACGCCGTGCGCGTCGTGCGTGACTCTGGTGAAGCCGTGTCCATGTCGCACCACGTACCGTCCGCGCTCATCGCGAATGGGCAGCGGCGTGGCGCTCCACAGCTCTCCCGAGTCGCGGTCCTGGATGTAGAACATCTCGCTGGGCGGATCGCTCACCGCATCGTTCGACCACGCGGTGAGCAGGTTCTCCTGGCTGTTGACGGACCACGTGCAGCCCGCGCCCGCCTCGGACACCAGACATCCGAAGTTCTGGTTGGCCAGCACGTTGATCCACGGCGCCGGCGTCCATTGCCCAGGGCGGACGATCGTCACGTACTCGCGCCCATCGGCGTCGAAGCCGCCCTGGCCATTGAAGAATTCCAGATCCGCCGTCGGTTCGGACGGCTCGACAGCGGCCGGCGCTGCCGCCGGCCGCGGCAGGGGAGACGTGATCGGGACGGCATCGGGGCGGAAGGCGCGCGCCACCTGCTCCGCCAGCGTCCCGCGCCGGCTCGACAGTTCCACGCGGGCCACGCTCTGGAGCACGTCGCGCTGCGCGACCGTCACCCGGTCGGCCCGCAGGGCGAACACCCGCCCCTCCGCCTCGGTTCCCTCGGGCCGCGGCATGGACTGGCTGGTCCGCACCAGGGTCTCGATCAGCGTCTGCAGATCCTGCACGTACGACGGCGCGCGATCGTTCAGGATGACCAGATCCACGGCAAGGCGCTTCATCCGCCAATACGCGTGCGCGCGCAGCAGTTGGCGCACGATCCCGATGTCGTCGGCCGCATCGATCTCCACCAGTACGATCGGGAGGTCGCCCGAGATCCCGTGTACCCAGAGCGCCGCCACGCCCTCCTTGCGCCGCGCCAGCACGCCCACCGGCGCCCGCAACGCCCGATCCGCATACAGAATGGAGCCGCCGAGCGTCTGGAAAAGATGCGCCTCGTCGGGCCCGATCCCCAGATGGTGCAGCTGCACCTGCGCCTGCGTCCAGGCGAGCGTCGCCACCCGTTCGAAGGTCGTCACGTCATGGTACTTGTCCGCCAGATCGAGCACCGCGTTCCGCGACGGCGCCACCAGAGTGGCGAACGCCACGCGCACCGTCTTCCCGGGGCGCACGCGGACCCGGCGCCGGAGGCTGACGATCGGATCGAGCACCGAGCCGACCGTGTTCGAGAGTTCGCGGTCGTCCGTCTCCGCGCTCGGCGCCCGCACGTTGCGCCCCCGCCCCAGGAATTGCGCGCGATCGGTCTCCCATTCCAGATCGGCGATCGTCTCGCCCTCCACCGCGATGACGTGCGCCAGCCAGATCTCGGCTTCTTCCGGCGACCGGCGGCGGCGCGTGGCGAGCAGGGCGTCTCGCTCGGGCACGATCTCGGTCTGGACGAACAGATTCGAGAACGCCGGGTGGCTGGCGTCCGCCGCCGCCGGCGCGAGCACCACTTCGGCGTATGACGTGACCTCGATTTCACGCGTCCGCGCGCCGTGGTTCGTGAGCGAGACCCGGCGCACTTCGGCATCGTCCTCCGACGACACGATCACTTCGAGGCACGTTCCGATCGCGCCGTCGCGGCGGTTGAATTCCGCGCGGTCCTCGGTGAACGACACGTCATAGCTCTCCGGCGCTTGCCCGCTCGGCTGGAACCCCGCCGACCAGCGCTCCCCGGTGGACACGTCGCGCAGCAGGATGTACGACCCGGTGTTGTCGCTGGTCGCATCCTCGCGCCACCGCGTGATCGCCAGATCCCGCCAGCGGCTGTACCCCGATCCGGACGCCGTGAGCATCACGGCATAACGCCCGTTGGACAGGAGTTGGGTGCGCGGCGTCGCGCTGTGCGGGGACGAGAAATGGCGGATGTGCGGCGGGATCAGCTCGCGCACGTTCCCCGCCATGCCGACGGTGTCCAACCGCGGCCGCGCCACCGCAACGTCGCGCGGCGTCCGCTCCTGCAACAGCAGTTCGCTCGCCCGCACGATGGGTTCCGCGTGAAAACGCGCGCGCATCGCGCCGCCGTGCAGCACATTCGCGATCGACACGATCGCCATGCCCTGATGATGGGCCATGTACATGCGCACCACTTCTCGCGACTTGCCCGCCGGCAGGCGCGCCGGCGTGTAGTCCACCGATTCATAGAACCCGTACTGCCCGTCGGCTCCCACGGCGGCGAGCGCGCGAAGGTTTCGCGCCGCGTCCAGCGGAGCGACCATCGCCGCCAGGGCGGAAGCATACGGCGCGATCACCACGTCGTCGGCGAGACCGCGCCGGAGGCCGAGGCCGGGCACGCCGAAGTTCGAATACTGGAACGTCATCGCGAGATCCCGCAGATAGTAGCCGGACTCCGAGATGCCCCACGGCACGCCGCGCTCTCCCCCGTAGTCGATCTGGCGCTGCACCACGAGCCGGCAGGTCTGCTCCAGTAGGCTTCCCACCGGCGAGCGCATGATCAGGAGCGGCATGAGGTATTCGAACATCGACCCCGACCACGAGAGCAACACCGAGTCCTTCCCCACCGGGGTGAGCGGGCGGCCGAGCCGGAACCAGTGGCGCACCGGCACGTCCCCCTTCGCGATGGCGATGAAGCTCAAGAGCCGTGCCTCCGACGCCAGCAGATCATAGCGTCCCGTATCGAGGCTCCCGTCCGCCATCCGGTAGCCGATGGCGAACAGCATCCGCGCCGGATCGAACAGGAACCCGAACTCCATCGCCGTGGCCATCGCGCGCGCTTCGGTGGCGAGGTGCGTCAGCCGACGCGTCAGCGCCACGGCGGCGGCGGCGGAGCGCTCGAGACCCGCGGCGAGCCCGTCGATGTTCCGGAGTCGCATGTCCTTCGCCGTCCCGCTCTCCGCGACCCCCGCCCGGATCTCGGCGAGTTCACGGAGCGCCGCTTCGCAACGGCTGGGCATCTCGGCCAATGACGGCGTCGGCGTCAATCGAGCGATGACCGACGCCGCCGCTTCGTCGATCCGCAACCTGGTCCAGGGGATGAGCGTATCCAGGTCGCGCGCGTGCGTCTGCACCGCCCCACGCAGCGCATTCGCGCCCGCGAGCACCGGCGACCACGGCTTTCCCGCCTCCTTGTCGCCCACGTCCTGCGCGCAGTTCGAAACCGTCCGCGCCGCCGCATCGAGTTCGGTCAGTCGCTCCGCCCACTCAGCCGGCGTGCCCGGCGGCTGGGCGATCACTGCCAGCACCACGTCGAGCGCGCCCTGTAGCCGGCGCCGCTCGGCCACCGCGGCGCTCCGGTCGTTCGCGGTGTCGCGTGTCACTTGCTGCAGGAGGAGGGCGGCATCGGCGATGCCCGACAGGGCCGGCGGTCCGGGCGCCACCTGCTCGATCATTTCCCGACATGCATTGGCCAGCGTGAGGAGCGCGCCGGCAAGATTGCCGCTGTCCACCGAGGAGACGTACCGCGGCTCCAGGGGACGGCCGTCCCGGACATCGTACCAATTATATAGATGCCCGCGATGATGCTCGAGCTCCGCCACCGTGCGCAACGTCGCGTCGATCCGATCCACCGCGTCGAGCGTCCCCACCCATCCAAAATCCCGGGCCGCCACCACCGAGAGCAGGTACACCCCGATGTTGGTGGGCGACGTCCGCTCGGCGATCACCGGGTGCGGCGTCTCCTGGAAATTGTCCGGTGGCAGCCACCGGCTCTCCGCCGTCACGAACGTCGTGAAGTATTCCCACGTGCGTCGGGCGATGAGGCGCAGCGCCCGTGCTTCGTCCGCCGACAGCGGCGCGGTGTAAGGCGCCGTCCCCGGCCGGCTCACCCGGCGCGCGATGGCGGGCGCGAACCCCCACAGCGCCACGATCGGCAACGCCACCGGCCATGCGGCCGGGTGCCACCACGCCACCGCCGCCGCCGCGATCGCCGAGAGCCCGACGCCACCGGCCATGCGGCGATAGAACCCCGCCGTCGTGCGCGGCACGCGCGACTCGGCGTGCACCATCGTCTTCCACTCCAGCATCCGCCCATGCGTCAGATAGACGCGCACCAGCGTTCGGATCACGGCGTCGGCCATCAGCCACGCCTGGAACGCCATCGTCGTGATCGTGAACGCCATCTGGCCCGCGGCATCGCGAAAGTCACGGCTCACCGCGCGCAGATGGCTCCGCTTGGAGATGCCCGGAGCGTGGGGCCACACGCCGGCCAATGCCGGCAGCAGCAGCGGCACCGCCACCGTGGTCAGGACGAACGCCGTCCAGAGCGCGGGCGATGACCCGGGCCACGCCCATCCCACCACCAGGGTGAGGAATGCCGCCGGCATCGACAGCGTGCGCCGGAGATTGTCGATCATCTTCCAGCGATGGATCGGGGAGAGGCGCTCGCGCAGGATCCACGGAAGCAGTTGCCAGTCCCCGCGCGCCCAGCGGTGCTGGCGTGCCGCCGCCGTCAGATAGTTCGCCGGCGCGCTTTCGAACAGCTCGACGTCGGTCACCAGCCCGGCCCGCGCGAACACCCCTTCGAAGAGGTCGTGACTCAGCAGCGTGTTGTCCGGCACCCGTCCGGCCAGCGCCGCCTCGAACCCGTCGATGTCGTAGATGCCCTTGCCGGTGTACGATCCCTCGTTGAACAGATCCTGATAGACGTCCGACACGGCCGACGCGTACGGATCGATCCCCGACACCCCCGAGTACAGCCGCTGCAGCAGCGAGCCCGCGCGACCCGGGAGCGGCTGCGACACGCGCGGCTGCAGCACCGCGTAGCCTTCCACCACGCGCTGCGTCAGGACATCGAGCCGCGGGCGGTTGAGCGGATGGGCCATCGTCCCGACGAGCCGGTTGACGGCGCCCATCGGAAGCCGGGTGTCGGCGTCCAGCGTCAGCACGTAGCGCACCCCGGTCGGCCCGCTCGCCGCCAGGAACGTCGTATCCGTGGCGCCCCGCAGCAGAAGGTTCAACTCGTGGAGCTTGCCGCGCTTGCGTTCCCAGCCCATCCACACGCCTTCGCACGAGTTCCACGCTCGGCGACGGTGAAAGACGAAGAACCGCGCGCCCCCGTCCGGCGCCGGTCCATGGCGGGCGTTCAGCCGCGCGATGCCGTCGCGCGCCGCAGCGACGATCTCCTCATCCCCCGGCATGTGTTCGGCAGGCGCATCCGGCCCATCGGATACCAGCGCGAATCGCACGTCGCCGTCGGCGTTCGCCAGATAATGGATCTCCAGTCGAGCAACCTGCGCCTCCACGTCGGCGCGCCCGCCGAACAGCGTCGGCACCGCCACCATGGTCCGGAACTCCGCGGGCACGCCGGCCGCCCACTCGAGACGCGGCAGGAGGTCGGGCGCCACCACCGTGGTGACGAAGCGATTCACCAGCGCCACCGCGAGATCCGACGCGGGGATCAACGCCAGCACGCCCAACACCCACAGGCCCGCCGCGGGCATCGCCGCCGCCGCGGCCATCAACAGCGGAACGGCAAGGCTCGCCGCCGTCACCACCGCCAGCGAACCCAGGTACCCCGGCGTCGCCGCGGCAATGAAGGCCCGCCGCAGCCGCAGTCGCAACGGCGGGCGATAACCCATGGCACGCTCGAACTCCTGCCGGCCGCCCCCCAGGAGATGGAACCCGGGATCGGCCCGCCGGTCGTTGCCGCCCGCGGCTGCGTCCGGCGGCCGTCCCCGCGCCTCGCCCGAACGCGCCAGCGCCTCCCCGACGATGTCGAGCTCCGTGCGTCCCGATCCGCGCGACAGCGCCTCGATCGCGTGGCGATAGCTGTCGCGGCTCGCGAAGTCCATCGCCGCGAAGTCGCTGCCCGCGCGGAGCGCCTCGTCCACCAGACTCACGCTCTCGAAGAACGCCGTCCAGTCGAGCGCCGACATCAATCGCATGCTGGTGACGATGTTGCGCACCGTCACCGTCATCGCCGCCAACCGCTGGTGTTCCCGGAGCGCAATCTCGTCGGCCGTCGTTCCCTGCGCCGCCAGACGCTGATGCAGCCAGGCGAGCGCCGGCGTCACCGCCGGATCCTGATCGCGCAGCCGCTGCGCCAGTTCCACCGCGAACGCCGTGACCAACCGCGGGCTGTCCGCGCGAGACATCACCGTCGCCACCGATCGCGCATCGCGCCCATTCACCCCGAGCAGTTCGTCCGCCAGATCATCGGCCTCGCGGCGCGCCTCGCGCCCGCGGACCATCGCGTCCGCCAGCCGTCGCAGATTCTCCACCAGCATCACCCGCAACGAGATCGTGACGGCCCAGAGTTCGCCGATCGTGAGCGGCTGGACCTGTTGATACGCGCGCACGAATCGGCGAAGGGTATCGGGATCGAACCGACTGTCCGTGTGCGCCACGAAGGCCCACGCGATGCCGTACACCCGGGGGAAGCCGGCCAGCGGGCCGTCGGCCAGCGCCGGAAGCTCGCGATAGAAGCCCACCGGCAGATCTTCGCGAATGCCGCGCAGCTGCGCGTCGACGATGAAGAAGTTGTCGAGCAGCCACTCGGCGGCAGGCGCGATCCACCGTTGCTCGCGCACCGACTCGGCGATCGAGCGGCTCGCATCGCGCAGCACTCTACCGTTGTCGTCCACCCGCGGCAGGAGCGGTCGCTTCGGCTCCAGCCCGGTCGTCACCTTCTGCGCGGCCGCCAGGCTTCTGGCGTGCTCCTCCATCCGCTCGATGCCGAACAGCTCCGCGCGAATCGGCTCTTCGAGCGGCGGAAGCGACGGGAAGAACAGCGGCAGCGTCAGACGCATGAATCAGCGATCGCCCGGCGTGCTTCCAGCGTCGGCGCGGGCCGGCCCGTCATGCTGGCCCCCATGCGCCCGAGGCCGGTCATCCCTACCTGCATCCGTCTCTCCGGTGGCTGGTTGGCACACCCTCGGAGAGTAGGGCGAACGCGGGGTTCCCGTCATCGCACGAAAGCATGAGTCGCCGCAAATTTGCTACATCTATCCGCCGTGGATTGCGCGGTTTCGCCGGACATCGCGTCCAGCGCCGTGGTGCCGCGACGACTGCCGGCCGACGAACCGGAGGCCCGTATCGAGCACTCCGGTTCGCCGTGTTTCAGCAATACGCCAAGGCCTCAGCCGTTGCCCTTGCGCCCGGGATTGCCGGGAGTGCCGCCATTCTCGTCGTTCGATCCGTTATGGTGGTTGGAGTGGCCCGGATCGCAACCTTCCGACCCGTTTCCAACTCCCTGATTGCACTTGCTCTTGTCGTTGCCGTTGCCGTTGCCGTGATCGTTGCCGCCGTTGACGCCCTCACACCCGGTGACCGCGGTGC
>Ga0307375_10004162_pt1 | contig 13968 bp, 11 predicted proteins | sample TR1MG_FD_202531 | JGI IMG/M metagenome (GOLD analysis project Ga0307375, IMG submission 202531) | Soil microbial communities from Risofladan, Vaasa, Finland - TR-1 | ecosystem: Environmental > Terrestrial > Soil > Coastal area > Acid sulfate soil | place: Finland: Risofladan, Vaasa | collected...
GAACGATCATCACGCAGCAGATGCAAAATCGGTTGAATAAGACCAACATCCATCGCAGCCTGGATCTGATTAGAGTTGCCGGCCAACACGTTCGACACCGACCAACAGGCCTCCTTGCGCACACCACTGCGCACATGACTCAACAGCGGCAACAACGCACTCAAAGCACCATTGTCAATCACCTTCTGAGTAGTCTGATCATCACCGGACATCAAATTACCAATAGTACGAACGGCGGGAACCAAATAGGGCAACTCGTTCGTCTTCAACAGCAGAACCAAACGCTGACACACCGTCTCCGCCGCCACCGCCTCTTGCTTCGTATCCGCACCATCAGAGAGGAACACCAACGTCCACAACGCATCCACCTCAATCTCCTTATCCAAACTATAAATCAGACGCGCTGCCACAGGAATCGCAGCCTTGACCTGAGCTCAGGGCAAACCAGACACCGACACACACACGCGCACATCACAACGCGCACAGACACCACCAAAACACACAAATTCCAGAACGAAAACCACCACACATACAACCAAGAACACAATACCACAGACAAACAGCAACATCACCATACACCATCGCACAGAAAAGAGGAACGAACGAATGAGTGTCAGTTTCCACGAAATTCAGAGGGGGGACACGAGCTCGCACGCTTCCATCGAGTTCAAAACTCAGCACAAACGAGAGGAAAGAGAGGATCAGGCATAGAACGATAATTGTAGGTCCTCAAGATCGATTAGGTTGGTCGATAGAATTGTGTTATCATCATCCCATCTCTTTCCACCTCCACAGCGCCACAACCAACACCCAGAACAGCAACACCAACGGAAGTACAAAGAAAAGTACGCACCTCATTGAAAGCAGGCGGAGGCTTACCACGGCACAAGTTGGACATCGTCCAGGTCGCGGTTTTGACGGCGGAAAGCTTCGCATCATCCGGACGCAACATCTCCAGCACTGCATTCATCGCACCAGCCGCAAGCACCTCATCACGAAGCTCAGCACAGTCTCCAGCAATATTACCCAAAGCCCAGCAAGCCTGTTCTCTCAAACGTGCTATGTTGCTCGACATGAGGCGCACGAACTCGGGCGCTGCTCCTTGGCCAACCAAATACTCAGCGTGTTCATGATTACCAGCAGCGATGTTGGTCAAAGCCCAGAGAGACTTGTACTGCACGATCCGAGGACGCAAGAGGAGGCAGAGCAACGCACAGACAAACACACAGGTTAGTGCAATTCTCTAGGTTTGGGACGCGTGGCAATGCTTAGCGAAATGGCAATGAGAAAGACCAGAAAGGACCCGAAGAGCGGCAACACGTTTCGCCATATTTCGCTTACTCGAATTCCATTGGAGATATGCGTCTTCAGAGTGGACGGAGGAGGTAATGTGGTTCGGAAAAGGATGGGATATACGAACTTGAATGTCTTGATTGGGATGGGAGAGGAATTGGAGCAGACGGGGGACGACGTGGGCCTGGATGATCTCATTAATGGGCGGAGACTTGTCTATTGCCCGTGATTGTGGTTTGACAGGGTAGAATGTGACATCGAAAATGTTAGTGACTGCATGGTCTTTCAAATGAAGGGTGTTGTTCTTCGTGACGAGTTGCTTGGAGTGCACAGGGGCGAACTCTTTGGAAGGCCGAAGAGAACGTACCGAGCAAGAGCTGCTGGAATCCGTGGGCACCATCTCGTTGGCTGTTTTCATCATCTGAGGCAATCATTTGAGAGTATTGAGCAATCTTGAGGCAAAGGAAGAGTCAGAAACAGCGGGAGAGGGGTGAAGAGGAAAAGTGGGTGGAGGCAAACCGAAATATGCGGCTCTCTCGCTTCAAACATAGCATCAAGGTAGTAAGATCAGAAGGGAAAAGGTACATACAGCAGCGTTGATATCGGCAACAGGAGTGGCAGTCATACCAGCGTCGAGATTACGGCGCTTGATCATCACTTCCTCACGGTGTCTGTTTCGAAGCTGAAGAGCCTCGGTTTCACGCTTCTTACGAGAAGCATCGGCTGTGAGACGCGACGCGCGCGGATCTTGACGTGAGCTCATTTCTTCTACGCGTATACCGAAGTGATGGAGAGGACACGGAAGAGCTGAAGACTGACGCCTTCCTCCGTCCGATACCCAACGGACTTCTCGCCTCTCTCTCCATTTCTCTCCTCTCTCTGGGCCGGCGTCTCTCCGTCTCGCCCTCTGCTCTCGGTCCCAACGGGTCTCTTGTTGCCCTCATTTCGGACTTGCATCATCGCATCTCAACCAAGTAACGCTCAAAGTTGATCTCACTCATAGATTTGAGTCTTCGCTTGGTACATTGTTTCCCATCGGAGGGCGCTCAGAGGCAGAAGATGGGAAAATGCTGTTCAAACTGCATGGTCCCGTCCATTCCTTCATTCGATCCCCATCCGATGGGTGCTAGAGAGAATGCTTACTTAATCAACTCGTAGAATAGGGATACGAAAATGGATTCATTGTACAATCGTGACAGAATGCGAGGCTTTGGATCACCAGTTTGTGCGTCGTGTTATCGCCTTGGTTTCTTCCTATAGTCCTCATTTCTCGCATCTCTTGTATCAGGGCTTCGTACTCTCTTCTTGTTTGAACTATCGTCGTATCTGACACTGGTCTCTCTTCTACCACCGCCACTTCGAGGTTCGTCCTTGTCTCGAGCCTCTCTCCCTCCAATAGGTCTCCTGTCTTCAGATCTGTATTCTCTGTCTCCCTTATCGCTTCGTTCCGGGCGTTCTGATCGATCTCCACTTCGTTCCACATAGTCGCCGCCTCTTCTGTCTTCGTCATCATCTCGTCTGCCGATAGCTCTTCGTTCGTCTCCTCTTGCCCCTCTTCCACCTCCTTCATATCGTGTATCTGGATGGCTAGATGTGGAAGGGGAGGAGCCATCTCTGGAGGTCGGGAAACGCGTTCGATTTTGAGAGCCTCTTGCTGCATGTGTTGGTACGTCTTGAGTGGGGAAGAATACGCCATTTTCCTTTCGTAGTGCAAATTGTCGTTCTCTGTAGAGCGTCCACGTCTCCTCAGTGAAGCCATAGTTGAAGTAGTCGCTCGGATCGGCACCTTCGCGCGTCCACGGTTTGTCCGGGTAGTTTTCCATCGCAGACGCCTGCAATAGTGCATAGTAACGTGCTTCGTCTGATTGTGTGAGAAGACCTCCAATGTGAGGGTTGGGAGGGAGGGAAACGCGAGTCGAAGAACCAAGTGTCGTGAGCGGGGTCAAGCTGGCGCTGACTTTCGCCGAGACACCCAAATTCTGAGAGCCAGCTGAAGGTTGAGAAGAGGCACCAGGGTGACCAGTGGCATCGAATGAGTGCATGGCTTGGGGAGCGGAACGAACAGGACGAGCACTTGTACTCGTCGTAGCAGCCGTCGGCAAGCTCGATAGCGCCTGAGTATTCATGGTTACTGCGAATCCATCATATTCTTCTTCATCTCCACCTTCATCAACATAGTAGCCGCTACCGCCGTCATCTGCAACCGAAACACCAATTCCCGCACCAACTGGCGCTCCATCACGATCTATACTAGAACCTGACCTCGAAGACGGTGCACCTGCGATACCAGATTCCGTGTGATCACCATCCATCTCTCAAATCCTGAAAAGCAAACGCAGAGGAGGCGCACAAAATTTGGTTAGCGATTCCTACACGAACCAGACAAGAGAGAAGGATTATAAGTTGAACTGAGGGATATAAGCAACAGGAGTAGAGATGTACCAGAAGGAGGGGGAGAAAGAAGAGGATTGAAGAACGCACGATACCAAAGCAGCGAACGACGCAATGTTGCCAAGTCTGACGGTTTCAATTGAGGCCTTCAGAGACGATGGCTTACGAAACTAAGAGAACAGTATATGCAAGCAAGAACAGACCGCTGATAGGGTCACGACTTGGATCGGGAATGGCAACCCCAGGGGAAGTCTGCCGCTGGCTCTGAGGCGGCCCTGCGCCCATGTCGAGACAAACAACAGCTCCCATTCGCATTCTCGCTGCCGACTGTGCATGGCTTTTCCATGATATTGCTCAGTGCTATACCAATTCGGCATTTTGGGATCACGATACTGAGACTGGACGTCCGGACGACCACTGTGTACCCCCGAAATCGTTGTGCTCAAATGTGAAGACCCCCCTTGTGTGTTTCGGACAACCGAGCCCCTGGCTCAGACAACGCCCCGTGAGGTTCGTATTGGGTAGATTTTTTTGTCCGTTTTGGTTTAGTTTAGTTGTGGCGTTCATCCTCACGTTTCCGAAAGGTGTTGACGAATGGAGGAGGGCAGTTGCGTCCAGACGTCTGTTGTGTGTGTTGGAATCTTCTCTCGTCGTGTGCGCGTGTGTGTGTACGCATCTTACGCTCTCATTGGTCTGCTTTGTGTGGTGAGAAGGTCTCTGCGAGCGTTTGCAGTGGTTGTGGCATGTACTTCTTGTGGGGTGAGCTTGTTGGCTCGGATGGCGAGGCACATCGCGTGACCCATCTTTCCCGGGTATTTGGTGCGGTCTCTTGGTTCTGAGGCAGTTGGGTTGGCTTCCATGTACTCTCTTGCTGATGAAGTGGTGCGTTTGCAGTAGTCGATGATGGCAGACGCGAAGCGTTTGGGAAGGTCGCCGGGCGAGGCGTGTGACGCAGACGAGTCCCCACTTGTTGATGATGATGACGACGACGCTTGTTGTGTGAGCATTGAAGCAGCGAGAACCTTTTCAATGGCCTTACAGCGATAGTTGGCGCGAGCGAGGATGTGCTCCGGAAGGTCGGTGTCCCACTCCTCCTCCTTCAAAGATGGCGAGATGGTGTCCGACTTTGGCGACAATCCGAGTAGATCCGGGTCGAAATTGAAGTATGCACCTGGGGTCATTACAATGACGATGTCGTCAGCTTCCAAGTCTCCAAACGAAACGCACAGGTTGGAAAGCATTGGCGCGTTGTTCCTCGGATCGGTGCTCAAGAAGCCTCCAGGTTGCCTTCTATCTGATCCTTGCTTTGGACTCGTCAAATCCACAATACTCTGAGAAGCACGTTTCCAAAGGAAGGCCTTGTTGTTGCCAAGAGTTACGAAAACAGACATCCAGCGTTTCTCCATGGGCGTCGCCGCTAACATGCCAGCCAATAGCACAACAGTACTCTGCGCATCAGAAGTCAGTTCAGTAATGGACTGCTGACACTTGTCGAAGGCCTTGACGCACGCAACCGCGGCGTCCTTTGCGGAGTCAATGTCAGACTGTGCCTCTCTGATGGTGTGGAAGAAGGAATGACATGCCTTGTACGATGCATCGGCAGCTGATGCGCCCCATGTGGTGCCAGCAGAGACTGCAAAGGTGATACGCGTCGGAGCGACGTCGAGACAGAAGTTGGTAGTGTTTGGATCTCCAATGCGCTTCTTCATGGCCGTCTGCCCTGCGCTGAAAGATGTATCTACGGGATAGGTAGAATTAGAGCGTCCAGTAGCCAAGGTTGCGCAGCTGAGTTCGCAATCGCCAGGATTCGCATTTCCGATCTGAAGCGAGTACTCGTTTGTGTGCGGTGATAGTGTGACGAGCGGGAATGAGTTGAACAGGCTCTGCAAGTGCGTGGTCATGAGAGTGGAGGGAAGGTGGGAGGAGGCAGAGGAGGAGGCCCACAGAGAATTGGACGAGCTGGCGGAGGTTTCAGGTTGGAACAGAAGGGGGGTCACTGGCAGAGGGGTCAGCACGGGCACCATGGAAGATCTCAAGAGCTGCGAGGAGGAACCAGAGAGCGAAGAGGAGGAGGAGTGGGTGCTCACGGGTGGACTCGTGGGTCTCTGTCCCTGTAAGAGTTGAGCGGCATGTTGTTGCTGTGATTGTTGCGAAGAGGAGGCGGACGAGGCGTTATTGGAGCGCGAACCAATGGTGGCGTTGCTACCACTACCGCCAGACAGCGATTGTTGCTGCAACTTTCTGGCTTCCGACCGCAGGTCTTCTTGCGCGACGATGGGTCTTTTCGCTACTCCCAGTTGGCCATTAGAGGAGGAAAGAGAAGCAGAGGCAGAAGAATAAGAAGCAGTAGCAGCGGTAGAGGAGGAGGAAGGGGAGAGAGATGCGCCGGAAGATGTCGACGCTGCGACCACGCCTCCAGATGAGGAGAGGATAGACATGGAGCTCGGCGAAGGTCCACGCATCGTGCGATTGCGCCAACTCACCAAATCCTTGAACAGAGGGCCCACAGTGAAGGAGATGACCGACGTGTGATCCATTTTTCCAGGGTAACACACATGATCCGTCGGCTCTGGCTTATCGGGATTCGCTTCCATAAAGTTCCTACTCGGAGAAGTCGTTTGCATGACGTAGTCACAGAGCGTGTTCGACACTTGCTTTGCAGTCAGACCATCCTTGGCAGTGCTTTTGATGATCCCATGCAGCTTTTGCAACATCCATGACGACTTGAGCTTCTCAGTAGTATCTTGATCGGCATCATCCCAATCAGGAATACCAGCTGCAAGCGCAGAGAGGCGAGGATCAGTGAAATCGGAGGCGATGTCCTTCGGGTGCTTTCCAAATGACTCTGGATCCAAGTTGTCGTGCACGCCATCCGAAACAAGCATGAGCAAATCATTCCTCTTGACAGGCCAGAAGTACGATTGCAAGTTGCGCAAATCAGGCTGCTTTTGACCATCGCTATCGCCAAGTCTTCCTCCAGGATCTCTCGCGTCTCTGAGGTTTCTTCTGTTTCCCAATGTCACGTCCACACACCGATCAGCGTCTTGCATGTATACGAACGCTTTGCAATCACCGACAGAGGCAGTCACCAAAGCCCACTCATCTGTGTCGGGATCAACTTCCATCAGGATTCCAGCCAACAACGTAGTGGTTCCAGTAGTCGCCGCAATCACTTGCTCGTGGGCCACAGAGAAGGAGCGCAAGAGGTAGTGACGACCTTCCATAGTATCGCGAATACGGGCTTGAACATCACGATCGCCAACCTGGTCGATGATCGCACGACACGCCGTCGAGGCTGCCAATCGCACCTTCACACCCCAGTTGCAACCATCTGCCAATGCGAACACTATGCGGTTACCCAACAAGCGCACATACCACTGATCACATACCACATCCCAACCAAGACATATGCGAGGATAGGAGGCCACCGTTTGGGCATAAACTCGTCCGCCAAACTCCGCATCACCACCATTGCCATCGGAATCTCCGGGGCCACTCAAGTTCACATAACGATCCGCCTCCATAAACTCCATCACTGACAAGTTGGGAACGTTATCGGCATCGTAGTTGTAGCGCAGCTCGGACTTCCACACTTTCAAAAACGCCTGCAACGATGGATACACGGTCGGCATGGATGCAGGAGCCCACGTAGAAGACTGCGTAGAGGACGAGGAAGAAGAAGAGGCAGGAGAAGCGGCATTCAGAAGCGAAGAGGCAGACGAGGGAGAAGAAGCACCTCCAGTCGGCGCGTGTTCCGCATCACCAGTAGCATTGCCACTCGCAGTAATCGAAGTAGAAGGTGTTGTTCCAACGGAATTTCCGAAAGAGGAGGATGTGGAAGGTTGTGCGATGGAGGGAGAAGAGGCGCGTGTTTCTTCGATGACGTAGCCGTTCGGCACCTTTTGAATCATCGTGTGTTTGACGCCGTGGATGGTAGAGTAAGAGCAAGCGTATTGGAATCTTCCAGTGGCGGCGAAACGGATCATGAAGGTACCAGGAGGTCTTGAGCTGAGCATGTCTTCCGCGTCTTGCGTCGAAACGTCTCCAACAAACCAAGGTTGAATGAGGATATCGGATTGGAATGGAATTTTGAGGATGTCGGAGTAGTGCTTGATGAGTGCGTCGAGATTTGGGAACATCTTCTCCACGTTGTTCTCCTCCTTGATGTAGACACCGTGTGGCATGTCGTTTCTTATGAGTACAGTGAGAACTTTGCCAGAGACATACTCGAGAGCGAAGCTGTTGCTGTGAGAGCGCGAGAAGCGGACGAGGAAGGTGCCAGCAGGTTGATCCGTAAGCAGGCGATGAACTTCCTCCACGCTCAGGAAGTCGTGGAACCATTTCTGTTTGTACAAGTTTTTCACATTCTCCAAGGCCTTATCTAACGGTCCGAAGCACTTTAAGAAGCTGCTGAACTGTTTGGGCGTCACAGTACCGAGATTGTCGTTGTCCAGAATGTGCTTCAGCAAGATCTCGTCGTGCATGTCTATCGCCTGTTTGGTGTGCATCATGAACGCTCCAATGAAACGATCCCAAGGCACCATATCCATATCCAAATCCAAAAAGTGGGTTTCCCAGAGCGCTTGACCCTCACGGACGTTGATTCGGCCCAAGGAGCGCTTCCTGATCGCCAGCGATTCTCTCTCGCTATTCGTGACGCCAGATGCTGCCAACACCCACTTAATCTCCATATGCACACGAGAATTCAAACGACTCACCTTACGACGCTTAGAACGACTCGTTTGGAAGGTCTTCAACTGATCAGGACGTGCAACACTCATCTCATACTCCTGCTGCAACTCGCAGAACTGACGCAACTTGGAATAGAACAACCTGAAGTCTGGAATCGACGAAATCGGCGTATTTGCCAAACAAGCAAGCGTAGAAGACACCAATTCAGTCGTAATCACGAACTCCTCATCATCCACACTACGATGGCCGCCCTCAAATGCAACCTTCCACGCGTCCGCGATTCTCTTGTTCGTTTCTCGCCCAAGTCCTATCCAAAACACACAACATACAGAAAGTGTCAGATAGGGAATCACATACCAAGAAGCAAAATTGACACCCAGAAGACCAAACAGACTCAAAGGAAGGCGAATTCGGGTACGGGCAAGAAATCGGTCAACACCTCGTCGGGGCTCCAAACGAGTCCAAACACTACACCAATGGGGAAAAGACACAGCACGTACGAATGAGATTGTCGAAATCAGGGGAAGTAGGGTCTTGATCAAACGGCATGGGCGGGAGAGGCTCCTGAACTTCTTCGCGAGCTCCACCAATCACCGACGCTCGCTGAGTATCTCCAGAGTTGCTTGGAACGATGATTGGCTTGATGGTAATTGCATTAGATGAAGACGCTGCAGCTTTAGAAGGTGTTTGAGGCTTCTTACCACCTAAGGAAGGGAGCAAAACAGGGTTAGAGATGATGACTGGTAGGCATCACGATTTTCGCCTCTCGCTCACTGTTGATTGGCTCTCTAATCCTAGAAAGACATAGAATGTAGATACAACATCCAAAAATCGAGCATGAAGCAACAGACAAGAGGCATTCAGAGTGGGGAGAGTAGCAACTTGCAAAGGACCGGCGGTTCGACAGCAAAACGTACTTTTCTTGTATGCCTTGATTGCAGACTTCAGTTTTTTGGCTAATTTGGGTTTCTCGTCAAGTAGTGCCGTCGGTAACGAGGAAAGCGAGATCACTTGAAGAAGACTCATGCCTTGTAGGTAAGGAGCACACTCGCTCAAGCTTTCGGCCTTCAGCCAAGCCGTCAGTTCATCCATAGCGCCTCCCAATACCGCCAAATAGACTCCTTTGTGAAGTTAAAATACGTTTTCGAGATGCGCGCCTGGCGGTTTGTGAGTGACGCCTCCCTGGAGAGAGGAATGATTTTCCAAAGACCGAGTGTAATTGTCCATTTGGCGCGCCACGCCTCGAATTCTCCATTTGCCGCCCCCAGACCCCAAAAAAGGGCGGCGGAGCGTTCCTTGTCGAGCGGCCGATATCATAGTAGCTTTCATGTACATCCAATGATATATTCAAGCTGCTATTCTTACTCAAAGTCTGCACTCCACTCCACTCCCGCCAATATGACTTTCTCGCTGATGATCTACATAGCCGTTTCCTCTCGTGATGTCAATTCAATAGAGTATTACATTTAGGAGTGCAACAAAGCAAGAGATGCGCATGGAGGAGGCGGAGTGGCCAGTTTGGGCCAGAAACCTCTCCTTGGCATAAACTCCTTCATTGCCTTCATCTTCATCCCATTCAATCAGAGGTTCGATGTTGCGGGATTCTGTGTTACTACAGAGAGAACTGATGTGGGTTCCGGGCGGGGAGCTCAGGAACGATTGTACCAACTCGTGCACTCTGGAAGGATTCATGGGGCCCATGCAAAGCAACCAATGTGGGGCCTTTCGTAATGGCCGATATTTCAAGGAAAAGTTGGTGAAGTGTATGCAAACTTTGAACAATTTGGTATGGGCTGAGAGTTTCTCCTTCAATGAGCGCTTGCCGGATCGATACCCGGCCACGAGTGCTTTCAAGTGTTTGGAATCAAAGTATCCCTTAAGTGCAGTCTTTGAGCATGAATAGCAGCTTGAATATAGCTTTTAGAGGTACTTGAGAGCTGCTAGGTTATTGGCCACTAAAAAAGGAACGCTACGCCATTCCGTCTCCGCCTGTTTAAGCTTCCGATCCCCGCAGACAACATCCCTCGTGACACCGATTACACTTGAAAACTTGCAAAGTTACATTGAGAAACACAGTTTCTCGAATAAATACACTACAGGAAGGTGCGATATGGAGAGCTGGAAAACGGGTCGCCGTTTCCAGAGCACCGTCCCATCCTGACCTTTCACTTGAGATGCCCGTAGATTAGATCTTCGATAACATAGAGGAGGGCCTCAACTTGCTTGGATTTCTCGTCATCATCACGATATAACTGCACAGGAGGATTGCCAGAGACGGTTCCGGATCGTTGTCTTGGGGAGCGTATGGCATCTGCGGATGAGGAAGATGCATCGCTAGGGTTATTGGTGTGCTTGACAAAGGTTGTAGATGTTTGCGCAGAGTGATTACGAGAAGCGGGAGACTTGTCGCGGCCGGTGCCGTTCGAGCCGCTTATCCCCAAAGCTGTGGTTGATGTGGTGCTCCCAGATTTTGAAGTAGCAGTCGAACCAGAAACTTTGGGCGCAGCGCCAGACGTTGACGAGGTAGAAGACGGCGTCATGGACACGAAGTAAAGAGGTGGTGGCGGAGGCAGTGTCCGATGAACGACGAGGTGCTGAATTTGGGACAGAAAAGAAGAGTTACGAGCAGTGCGGGTTAGTACAATTGGATGCGAAGGGGCCAGGGTGCAAAGCGAGGAAGACGTCAAGGTGACAAGCTGTCTGTCCCCAAACTGTTCACTGTACTGCGCATCTCGGTTGAATTGGGTAACCTTTGGTGAAGAGAACGTACAAAGTCTTTAAGAGAGTAGTAGGAGAAGATGTTTAGCTCGCCTTTCATGTGGATACAGCGCGTTTCGGACTCATTCAAAGTTTGAGCGAACTGTTTCGCTGTTAATCTCAGTTTGGCGAAGATGCTTTTGATTACGCGTTGGCCAACTTCTAAATCGCCTAACGAGGACTTTTCGTACCTGTAAAACCGGACGAAACACGCAAGCAGGAGGTCAGAATCCGGGGAAAGCGAATGAAGCAGCACATTGGGCTATTGAAGCTCACGTGATGCCAATTTTGCAAGAAGAACACGTACACAGGGTCGAAATCAGCATTTAGAAACAGAACATGGAGATGATTGTCGGGGTAGACGTTCTCCAGAGTGTTGAGCATCTTCTTCACATTTGACCAGGCGTCCTTTCCAATTTGCACGGTGGCTCCACCTTCAGGCTTGATAGCAGGCCTAGAATACAGAGAATGAAGAGCGTTAGATGTGTTACAAAGGGATACTGGCTTCAAAGGAGGAAAGAGAACGCTTGAAAAGGGGAGACAATTCGTACCCAGTCTTGTTTCCCATCTCACAAGCTCTACTTCCGCGGTTCTAGGGCGACTTCACGCTTTATGAACAGCCAGAATGGATCAGAAACACAATTTCTTGCAACTTAGTGGGATGTAGAGGGGATACGAGCACACATGGAACTGAAGAGAGGACAGAAACGAGGGGCGGGCCGCCGAATCCCCAGCCACACCGGATCCCACACCCCACCACCCCTGTTCTGGGTTGAGCATTCAGAAGGAAAGGTGTTTGTCACGCTATGTACAGCCTAAATCGAGTGAAACACCTAGACCTCGCCGGTTGAGCCAACGTTGGAAATGGAAGTGCCAACAGAAGAAAATGCAGACGCAGGTGAGATACTGAACTCCCATCACTGGTATTTGAATCTTTTGAATCGACTGTACATATCTTACAAGATGAGGTCTCGCTCACGCTTCACTCTATGGAGCTGGGAGAGGAACTTGTTGCCTCTTCTTCACTCTTCTCCTTGCCTTCTGCTCGCTTGGATCGCCCTCCTTCACCAAAGGATGATGTACCGCTAGTGTTTGCAATCGTTGCTCCGCCTCCCAGCTGTTCAGTTCGCTTTTGCACCCATTCAACGAGCAGGTCTCCAAACACTGCCTCTTTCGTCTTTGCTGCCAGTGCCTCGAAGTTGGATGCGAAGAATTGTGGATGGATGGTGCTGTAGAGGAAAAGGGAGAGGAAGAAGGCACGATGGGATACGAAGCTATCGAGAGTGCGGCTGTCGTCCGGAACTTGTCTCACTTGACCATCTTCGCCTGTGACAGTCACTTCTGGCGCTGGTTTCCACTCGAGTGCCAAGATCTGCTTCATTTTAGCAACGCATTGAGACCAGCTACGAGGGACGATATCCGAAGAGCGCATTGCCTGTGGCCACACGTTGTTGCCCCATTGGTCCAAATACTGTAGCATGATGTCACGAGCAGGCAGTTCTACCACTGTCTGATCCAGCACGCGCATTTCATGAAGATACACGTCCAAAAGCGCCAATGAGAAGACCTTCTGTTTCTTCAGCGCTAACTCATCGGAAACTCGCTCAGCATAGATTCTCATCACATTTTCAAAGGCAATACGCATGAAATAATGTAATTGAGCATCAGGACATGGCATACTCGCAACCTTACCAAGATGTTGGTGGAAGAACTTGGAGGTCGCTTTACGACTGTAAATCTCTTGAAGTTGATTGCCAATAGCCTGAGTACACTTCTTCAGCGTGGTGTAATACTCAATAAGTGAGTTGGTTTGATCTAGAGCGCCAACGAGATGAGAGATCATCGAGTCATTCGAGGAGCCAAAATCGCCATATGAGGGCCAGTCTTGTATCTTCTTGAGGTGCCTTGCCCGTGACTTGACTGCTTCAAGGTGCGCTTCGAGCTTTGGCGGAGGTGTCTTTGGAAGTAGAGCCATCGATGGGCCAAAGGAGACTGGGTGGGCATTAGTCTATGTAATTCAGCCGCAGCTCCGAAATATGGGAAACGAACTGGCCTGCATGCGCGGATTCGTCGAAATTGGAACCCACACCGATTGGCCATGTGTTGGGCCGTGTGCGGCGTAGATGGCGTTTCTCCATTCCTCTCTGTATGAGTGCCTATTCTGTTGGTCTTGGCGAGAATGAATGTTGATGGAGGAAGTGTTTCTGGTACTACCAAGTTGGAGAAGCCCTCAAGAGAGCGGCAATTCAGTGTGGACAATCCTCGTCTAATTCCTCGTTTGCATCCGAATCAGAAGAAGCGTGGCTCTCATGAGATGCTGTCAAGTGATGCGTCTTCTAGCGTTGAATCTCGTGGCCCCCCTCCTCCGTTCAAATCTCGTGTGGATCTGGAGAAGTTGAACCAGCGCCAATTAGTTGATTTGGTGGTCGCGCATCAGACGTATTGGGACCCTGAGTATGCCGCTAGTGTGGAAGTTGGTCGTAGCCGAGGTCCTTCTAATCGGGATATGAACTGGGAGAAGTACAGTCTTCGTCATGTGGCGTTCAAGGTCGCGTACTTGGGCTGGGACTTTTTGGGTCTTGCTGCGCAGATCGATACTGGTAACACCGTGGAAGGGTGCTTGTCGGAAGCTTTTCGCAAGGTGAAGTTGATACAATCGTACGATACGTGCCATTGGTCGAGAGCTGGAAGGACGGACAAGGGCGTGAGCGCGCTCGGTCAAGTGATTGCATTGCACGTTCGTTCCACTGTGAAGCATGGCATTGGTATTGTTAAGGTAGGTTCACAGATGCAGGACCCTACGAATGGCGAGGAAGAACAGGAGTTGGACTATGT
>Ga0307375_10004163_pt1 | contig 13968 bp, 13 predicted proteins | sample TR1MG_FD_202531 | JGI IMG/M metagenome (GOLD analysis project Ga0307375, IMG submission 202531) | Soil microbial communities from Risofladan, Vaasa, Finland - TR-1 | ecosystem: Environmental > Terrestrial > Soil > Coastal area > Acid sulfate soil | place: Finland: Risofladan, Vaasa | collected...
TGGCGTGAATGGCCTCCACATCCCCCAAGGAAAATCTTCCCAGTGCGATCCCGCGCTGGTTGGAGACCACCAACACGCGTAACCCGGCACGGTTCAGCCGAGCAACGGCTTCCGGTACACCGGGCAGCACGCGGAACTCCTCGGCGGAAGTTACCCAGCTGCCCTCTGGCATCTTTTCGTTCAGCACTCCGTCCCGGTCCAGAAAGACGGTACGAAGGTTCTGCGCAAGGGAAATGTATCGGGAGGCGTCCACCTCGCTATGATATCAACGACGTATCTGTTCGCCCGCGTTGGGCGCGATACGGCCGCGGGATAGGGGGAGCATTGATCGCACAACTGCAGCAGGTTATCCAGAACATTGAGCGCGAATGGGCCCACAAGCGCCTGCTGGTGGTGGGCGATGTGATGCTCGACAAGTACATCTGGGGCGAGGTGGGCCGCATTTCGCCGGAGGCGCCCGTGCCCGTGGTGCGCAGCATTCATCAGAACGAGAAGCCAGGCGGCGCAGCCAATGTGGCCATGAACCTGGCACGCCTTGGCGCTCAGGCTCACGTCGTGGGCATCATCGGAGGCGACGAAAACGGAAATCTCTTGTCGTCGAGCCTGGTGACCAACGGCATCTCGCCGCATCTCATCACATCGCAGGACTTTCCCACGGTGACCAAGACCCGCATCCTGGGCGGCCAGCAGCAGATGCTTCGCCTCGACCAGGAGCGACTGGGGCAGCGCGCCCAGGCGGACTACGATCGCATGGTGGAAGTGGCGCTGGCTCTGCTGCCGGGGTGCGATGCCCTGGTGATCTCCGACTACGGAAAGGGCGCGCTGAGCCCAGAAGTTTGCCAGTCGCTGATTGGAGCGGCGCGGAAGCTCGGCACGCCTGTCCTGGTGGATCCCAAAGGCGCCGACTATTCGCAATACCGCAAAGCCACCACCATCTGTCCCAACCTCTCGGAGCTTGCGCGCGCGGCGCACATGGATTCCTACGACGTGGAAGGCCTTCTCAGCGCGACTGAATCCATGGTGGCCGATCTCGGAATTGAGTTTCTTACGGTAACTATGAGCGAAATGGGCATCGCACTGGTGGGGGCAGGGAAGCGCTTTGTGGCTCCGGCTCAGGCCCGGCAGGTGTTTGATGTATCCGGCGCCGGCGACACGGTGATTGCGGTTCTGGCCCTTTGCCTCGCCTCCGGCCTGGAGCCGGAAACGGGAGTTCAGCTCGCCAATCTTGCGGCCGGCATCGTCGTAGGCAAGGTGGGTACCGTCCCCGTGGAAAGGCATGAACTCCTGGCCGCACTCAGCCCGCAAATCGCGCTGAATACGGAGTCCCAGGTACTCACGCGCGAAGAGGTGGGCAAGCGCGTTGCCCTGTGGAAAGCGAACGGCGACCGGGTGGTCTTCACTAACGGCTGCTTTGATCTGCTGCACATTGGCCACATCACGCTGCTGGAGCACGCGCGCCGCTGTGGGGACCGGCTCATGGTCGCCGTCAACAGTGACGCTTCCATTCGCGGGCTGAAGGGGACTAACCGCCCCATTGTCGGCGAACGGGAACGTGCCCGCGTGCTTGCCGCGCTCTCCGCCGTGGACGCGGTTGTCATCTTTGACGAGCCCACTCCGCTGGAATTGATTCTTGCCGTGCAGCCGGACGTGCTGGTCAAGGGCGGTGATTATCACGTGGAAAACGTCGTGGGCGCGCGCGAGATGCAGTCCTGGGGTGGAGAGGTCAAAATTGTTCCTCTGGTGGAGGGTTTCTCCACCACCAGACTCATTGAAAAGGGGGCAAGCCGCTAGCGCTTCGTCGGCCGTCAATTCCCGCCGCGGGCAACGCCCGGCCCGGATACAATACGGGGATGGGGTCGCGAATGCAACGCCCGCGGCAAAACCCGAAACTGTCGATAAGCAAGGCGGTCCGTCTGGTATGAAGGGTTTTTTCCGTCTCGCGCGTTATGGGCTACCCTACTCGCTCCAGTGGCTGGTCGGCGTGGTGCTGCTGGCCGCGATGGGTGTGCTCGATACCTTTCGCGTCCTTCTGTTGCAGCCCATCTTCGACAAGGTGCTCAGGCCTAGTGCACCTGAAGGTCCAATCCTCCTTGGGGACCCGACCACTCGTTGGCATTTTGATTTGCGGAGCATCATTCCGCACTTTCTGCACATGCACAATGCCTGGGTCGTTGTCGCCTTCACGTTGGTGACGGCCACTTTGGCCAAGGGCCTCTGCGACTATGCCGGCACCTATCTTGTAAATTATGCGGGCTTCGGCAGCATCACAGATTTGCGCAATCATCTTTATGAAGTCACGCTTCGCCGCTCTTCCAGCTTTTTCCACAAGCACACAACCGGAACAATCCTTTCCACGCTTATCAACGATGTAGAACGCGTGCAAATGGCCTTCAGCTCTGTCATCAGTCAGTTTTTGCAACAGTTCTTTACCTTTATTGTTGGACTGGCACTGGTGATTCGTCTGGGCGGCGAGCTGAGTTGGGCGCTGTTGCTCTTCATACCGATTGTTGTCACTTCGGCGCGAAAGATCGGCGGGGAAGTGCGCACCCGCACTCGCACCGGCCAGGACAAACTGGCGGAAATGCAGAACATTTTGCACGAGACGGTCACCGGAAACCGGATTGTGAAAGCCTTCAACACGGAAATCTGGGAGGTTCTGCGCTTCAAGAAGGCTGCGGGGCGGCTTTTCCGCGCCAACCTGCGCAGCGTGCGCATTCAGTCCATCAGTTCGCCTCTGATGGATACGATCGGATCGATTGCGATAGCTCTCATGCTTCTGATTGGACGCAATGCGATTCAGCACGGCCAGATGACAATGGGCTTGTTCGGCGCATTTATTTTTCTTCTCTTCAAGCTGTATGATCCGGTGCGAAGATTCGCCTTCTTCTACAACAGTTTTCAGCAGGCTATGGGAGCGTCCGCTTCCATCTTCGGATTCTTTGATGCGGAAGACGACGTGAAGGAGCGACCGCACGCGCACGCAATGAAAGGCTTCAAACATTCGGTCCGGTTCGACAATGTTGGATTCTCTTATTCCACAGAAGAAGGTGAGCACCAGATTCTTCATAACGTGGATCTTGAAATGCAGACCGGTGAGGTGCTGGCGCTCGTGGGTCCCAGCGGCGCCGGCAAGTCCACGCTGGTCAATTTAATTCCCCGGTTCTTCGACGTTACGTCCGGCCGCATTCTCATCGACGGGAAGGACCTGCGCGAGCTCACTCTTGGTTCCCTGCGCCGCAATGTGGCCCAGGTAACGCAGGAAACCATCCTCTTCAACGACACGGTTCGCAACAACATTGCCTACGGGAAGCCCGACACGAAGCATGCGCTGGTGGAGCAGGCCGCACGCAACGCCCTCGCGCACGACTTCATTCTGCGCATGCCGCAGGGATATGAAACGGTGATTGGGGAAAAGGGTTTTCGCCTCTCCGGCGGGGAGCGGCAGCGCATTGCAATTGCCCGCGCCATCCTCAAGGATGCTCCGATCCTGATCCTCGACGAAGCTACTTCTGCGCTCGATGCAGAGAGCGAATCGCTGGTGCAGGCTGCGCTGGCCAACCTCATGCAGGGCCGCACCGTGCTGGTGATTGCTCACCGACTCGGCACCGTCCGCCGCGCAAATCGAATCGCTGTACTGGAAGAAGGAAGAATCACCGCCATTGGGTCGCATGACGAGCTCCTTTTGATGTCGCCCACCTATCAGCGCCTGTATCAGCTGCAGTTCATGGATGTTCCGGAAACGAACAAGTTGGAGCCCGCTGCCAGCGGGGATGCAAGGATTTAGCACGTATGCCTATTTACTCAATGACTGCCTTTGCGCGCACGCAGGTACGGGTGCACGACCAGCTTCTTTACACGCTTAGTCTGAAGAGCGTGAACCATCGTTTCCTCGACCTGCAGCTGAGACTGCCTTCCAATCTTGACGCGCTGGAAATGGAGCTTCGTCGTGCGCTCAAGGAATGCCTGGTGCGAGGGCATGTGGAACTGTCGCTTTCCGTGGAGCGATCGGCCCAACAGAGGAGCGGATATAACCGGGAGCTTGTCGCAGCGTATCTGGAGGCGTTTCAGAGCGCGCAGGAGGAGTTCGGGCTTGCGGGGGATCCCGATTTGAACGCGGTGCTCCGCTTACCCGCTGCGCTGCAAGGGGAAAACCGGAACAACAGCGAGGATGATCTGGCGGCGCTGAGTGAAAGTGTTTTGCAGCAGATTGGGCCGCTGTTGATTGAGTTGAAAGGGATGCGCGGGCGCGAAGGCGAGGCTCTCGGGGCCATTCTTGACTCCTCTCTGGATCGTCTTGCGGAGGCCACGGAAGGTGTTTCAGCGCTCCGGCCGGAGGTGGAGCAGCGCTACCAGGAACGCCTGACCCAGCGCCTGATAACTGCGACAGGCAACGAGTTTAACCGCCAAAGGCTGTTGGAAGAGGTGGCCGTCCTGGTGGACCGCAGTGACATTTCAGAGGAACTTGCCCGCATGACCACGCACATTTCCCACTTCCGTGAGCTGCTTGCAGCCGGAGGTGAGGTCGGCAAAAAGCTTGATTTTCTGCTGCAGGAAATGAACCGTGAGGCCAATACGATGCTTTCTAAAACCGGTGGCGCCGGGGGGAAAGGCACCCGCATCACCGAATTGGGTCTGGCCATGAAGGCGGAGATCGAAAAGGCCCGCGAGCAGATTCAAAACGTGGAATAGTCGCACAAAGACGAATCAGCAAGTAAAGGGGATTCAGGGAACGTGGCAGGCATCTTGTTTATCATTTCGGCGCCCTCGGGATCGGGCAAAAGCACCCTGGTTAGCGAACTCCGCAAGCAGGTGACCAGCGTGGATTTCTCCATCTCCTGGACCACGCGGGCGCCGCGCGGTTCTGAGGAAAACGGCCGTGAGTATCACTTTGCGAGCCGCGAGGAATTCGAACGCATGCGCGACGCAGGCATGTTCCTTGAGCACGCTGAAGTCTTTGGCAACTACTATGGAACCTCGCGCCATTCTCTGGATGACGCCCGTCGCCTCGGCCACGATCTGCTGCTGGACATTGACGTGCAGGGCGCCGCACAGGTTCGAAAGTCTATGCCGGAGGCCGTCAGCATTTTTGTTCTGCCGCCCACGCCTAAGGTACTTCGTACGCGCCTGCGCAACCGCAGCCGGGCTGAGGGTGTTGTGAACGAAGCGGAACTGTACCGTCGCCTGAGCGAAGCCAGCAAGGAAATTGAGAATTATCGAGATTACGGCTATATTTTGGTCAACGACATTTTGGACAGAACGGTGGCGCAGCTGGAGGCGATTGTGCTGGCTGAGCGTTTTTACCGCAATGGCGAACCCATCGCCTATCGTTCCGGCCGGGTGTTAGAGGTGGCTGCGGCCTGCCTGCTCGCGAATTCGCGGGAGCGGCTCAAGCCAGTGCTGGAAGCCTTTGGAATTGACGGTTCCAATGGACAGCAGCAACTTCCCTTTGGAGAGAATCTCGATGACGATTGAGACCCAGTTCGACTCGAACTACCGAAAGGTCCTGGTTGCGGCCCGCCGCGCCCGGCAGCTACAAAACGGCTCTACGGCACTCGTTCCCACTCACTCCACCAAAGCCTGCCGCATCGCTCAGGAGGAGGTTGACGCAGGTGTCATCTCCTATGTCAAGACGGAAGTGCCGGTGGTGAAGCCGCTTGTGGAAGACCGCGGCATCCCAATTCTTTCTTAGTAGCCATCCAGCCCAACTGGCTGCCCAAATCCGTTTGTCGAATCCCTTGCACTCTCGGTGAAGCTCAGAAGCCCCGGTGGGAATGGTCGGCTGCTTTCTTTCCTGGGGATTCCGACTACAATCTCCTTATGCGAGTGACGGTGGGAGTCTCCGGCGGCATAGCCGTGTACAAGGCGGCAGAACTGGTGCGCGCCCTGCAGCGGCAGGCCCTTGAAGTGCATGTCGTCATGACCCGGTCTGCCACTCGGTTCGTGCAGCCGCTCACGTTTGCCGCCCTTACCGGGCACAAGGTCATCACTAACCTCTGGAGTGACGAAGGAGCCGGGGAAAGTGCGTATAACGCCCCATCCGACCAGACCGGAATTGAGCACATCGGCGAAGCTCAGTGGGCTGAGGCGCTGGTGGTGGCACCGGCCACGGCGAATATCCTTGCCAAATTCGCACACGGAGTTGCCGACGACTTTCTCACCACCATGTATCTGGCCACGCAGGCGCCCGTGCTTGTGGCTCCGGCCATGAACGTCAATATGTGGGAGCATCCCGCAACGCAGACCAACCTGGAAATTCTTCGTCAGCGCGGGGTGCGGGTGATTGAGCCGACCTCCGGCGACTTGGCGTGCGGTATGGTGGGCACCGGCCGCATGGCGGAGCCGGAAATGATTACGGATGCAGTTCTAAATGCGCTCGGCCGCCGCCACGACCTGGCCGGAGAAATCGTGCTGGTGACCGCCGGCGGAACTCGCGAGGCGCTGGACCCGGTGCGCTTCCTGGGCAACCGCTCCAGCGGCAAAATGGGCTATGCGCTGGCAGAAGCCGCGCAAAGCCGCGGTGCCAAGGTGGTTCTGGTCAGCGGTCCGACCTCCCTGCACCCACCGGCGCATTGTGAGGTTGTCAAGGTCACCACGGCGGATCAGATGCGGGCATCCGTCCTGGAACGCATGACGGATGCCACGTTGATTATCAAGGCCGCGGCAGTGGCCGACTACCGTCCGGTGACGGCCTTTGACCACAAGCTCAAGCGTACGGGCCCGATCACATTGGAACTGGCTCCTACGGAGGATATTCTGGCGGAAGTGGTTCGCCGCCGCCGTCCGGGACAGCTCATCATCGGATTCGCTGCCGAAACGGAAAACCGAATGGAGAACGGCCGCGCCAAGCTGCTGCGCAAGGGCGCCGATGCCATTGTGGTCAACGATGTTTCCGGGGATGGGGTGGGCATCGATGCCGATAGCAACGCCGCGACCTTCCTCACCACTTCCACCGCGATTGAGATGCATGAAATGCCCAAGCGCAAGCTTGCGGATCGCATCCTCGATGAGATTCTCCAGCTTCGCCGTCCTCGTTCGCTCATGGTTGAATTGGATGGCGAGACGGCCCAGGCAACGCCACAGGATCGTATATTGCAGCAGTCGGAGGCTCCCGGCTCTGCCCACCGCCAGATTATTGTGGAGCGCTGAACATGGCGCCCATGGATGTAAGCACGCAGCAGGCTCTCGCCGCCCGGCTTCGCTTTTATCGAGACCTGGGGCTGACGGAGTTCTACCGTCGAGCAGTGGACCCGGCTCTCCCCGTGCCCGAGTCGGCGCTGGAGGAGCCCATTTCTTCGCATGTTTCTCTTCCCATTGAATCGCCTGCGACTGCGCCAAGTAATGTTTTTCCGGAGGACCAGCCCATTTCGTCTCGCAAACCAGCTCCACCCCCGCAGCAAACCGCCGGCGTCGTTCCCCCTGCCGAAAGAGAGGCCGCACTGCGCCTCATCCGCGAAGAGATTGGCGAATGTACCCGATGCGCGCTTCACAAGGGGCGCAATCAACTCGTCTTTGCAGACGGTGACCCCAATGCAAGGCTCATGTTTGTGGGTGAGGGCCCCGGTGCCGATGAAGATGCCCAGGGCTTGCCCTTTGTGGGCCGGGCCGGCCAGTTGCTCAACAACATGATTTCCGCCATGGGGCTCAAGCGCGAAGAGATCTACATCGCCAACGTGGTCAAATGCCGGCCGCCCGGCAACCGCACGCCGGAGCCGGAAGAGGCCAACACCTGCTCGCCGTTCCTCTTTCGCCAGATCGACGTCGTCCGGCCTGAGGTCCTGGTTGCACTGGGAGCCACGGCTGCAACGTACTTGCTGGGCCAGCGGCAACCTCTCGCGGGCTTGCGAGGCAGAATTCACTCGGTTCGCGGGTGCAAACTGATCGTCACCTATCACCCCGCCTACCTTCTCCGCGACCCTAGGCAAAAGAAGGAGGCCTGGGCAGACCTGCAAATTGCGATGAAGGAACTGGGGCTCAAGCCGCCGGAACGGGGATAGTGCTCAAGATGCTAGTTACTACCGGCTCTTCCGGGCGGAGGCTGGTTCCAGCGAGAGGGTAGGCCAAATGGATAGCAGAAGGAAGGCGGCGGTAAGGGCGAGAATAAGCATGGATCCTGTCTCCGTTCAGACCAGCAACAGGAAGCTTCGCATTTTGCTGCCACTTGGGGCGATACCACTTTTGCCGTGAGTGATCCCGGAAAAGTTGCAGTAACCTTCGGTTCTTTCGGCTTGACTATCAGATGTGCGAATTGACTGTGCGGATTGCGGAAGGTTAGCTTTCCCGTCCGCGCGTCCAATTTGCAGCTGCGCTCATACCGGATGCCGCAATCAGCAATGCCGGCGGGTGTGTGGAACACGGTCGGCCCTCGGGAGGACGAAATGCGCCCTGGCAGCAAGCTGCCGCAAAGCTCCCTTTGGTTGAAGCTGGTCGGTTGGGCCTGTGTCGCGGTCGGGCTGCTCGGGCTTTTGCTGCCTATCCTGCCCGGAATTCCCCTCCTGGTCGCGGGGCTGGTGACGCTCTCCAGCCAGCATCGATGGGCGCGGGCTCTTTTGGTTCGGGTCAAGCGCCGCTACCGTGGCATCTACCCGCGAAAGAAATCGCGTACCAAATCCAAATCCGGTTCCGACAAAACTGGATAAGGAGAGCGCGCCCGGGCCAAAGTCTGCCTCGGTCAAGTAAGCAATCGCTGCGGGTTCCCTAGAGATCATTAAGTCCAGCTGTGCCACAGGGCCACGCCGCCCAGCAGACCCGCCTCGTTGGGGACGATATGCACATTTTGCGGCAGCTCAAACTCAATTTTCTTGGTGTTGCCCCCGCCCAAGTAGAGGTGGTCCCAGTTGAACAGTTTGTCTGTCTGCTCAATCGCCTCCAGCAGATACTTGTTCCAGCGCTTCTTCCCGTATTTGTCCAGGCCCCGGCGTCCAAGGAAGTCTTCATACGTCTTGCCCTTGCGCCAGGGGTGGTGCCCCAGCTCCAATCCGGGGCAAAGGTGCCCGCTGGTGAACAGTCCCGCGCCCAGACCGGTTCCCAGCGTCAGCGTCAGTTCCACGCCGTCTCCCTGAATGGCGCCATACCCCTGGAGGTCGGCATCATTGGCGGCCCTCACAGGCTTTTTCCATCGCTTCTCCAGCTCCAATTGCAGCGCAAAATCGGCCCATGCCGGATGGAGATTCACGGCCGTGTACGTGATGCCATGCTTGATGACTCCCGGGAAGCCAACCGACACTCGGTCAAACTTGCCCAGCGAATTCTTCAGCTCGTCCAGACCTTCCAATACCAGGTCCGGTGTGGGCACGGCCGGGGTTGCCACGCGCTGCCGCTCACTCGCGGGCTTTCCAGCGGAGTCCAAAAGCATGGCTTTCAGTCCTGATCCGCCAATATCAATGCAGAGCGTGATAGGCGACTTGAGGGAGGAGGGAGGCAATGGGGCGTTGGCAGGAGTCTTGACAGGGGATTTGGCAGGCTTGTGTGTCATAAGCACGCATTGTACTGCGCGCGAGGCCCAGTTGGGACAGCTGTGCAAATTCGGGTGCAATCGCTGGACCGGCATCGCACCCCAATCTCCTACACTGAAGGTTGCCGCTCATGCCCAAGTTCTGCGAAGTCGCGCTCCCGGTGCCTTTGGACCGCACCTTCACCTACCAGGTGCGGGAAGGCCAGCAGCCGGTCCGCGGCTCCCGCGTCATCGTCCCCTTTCGAAACGAAAAGCTGATTGGCGTTGTCGTCAGCCTTTCCTCCACGCCGCCCACTGACTTTGAGACTCGCACCATCGAGTCCGTTCTGGAGGAGGAGTCGCTCTTAGATGAGCACCTGCTCAAGCTTGCGGAGTGGATCGCGCAATATTATTTTGCGCCGCTCGGCGAGGTGCTTCGCGGCATGATGCCGCTGATGGCGGAGGTCCGCCGCGTGGTCTACTACCGCATTACCGACCGCGGACGAGACATGCTCGCTCGCACCCTGGATGGCGAGGAGGCAAGCCGGACCACTCGCCGGGATAAGCGCAGCGCCACGCTTACGCGGGAGGACTACAACCTTGAGCTGCGCGTTCTTCAAGAGCTGGCCGCCGGGGAAGCGGTCAAGGTCTCCCGCCTGCGCACAGCCACCGCGGCCACGCTGACCGTGGTGGCAGGCATGCTCCGCAAAAAGTGGATCTCCCGCGAGACTGCGGCCGTGGAGCGGGATGCCCGGCGAATGGAGCGGTTTGCGGTACTGGTGCCGGAAGTACGGTTACCGGTCCTCACCGCGAAACAGCAGGCCATCCTTGCCGAGTTGGCGGCCTGCGGCAGCGAGATGCGTCTCTCCGAACTCCGCGGCAAGGCTCTCTCCTCATCCTCGGTGCAGACGCTGGTGCGCCGCGGCATGGTTCGCATTGAAGAGCGGCCCTTGGCCTTTCACCTGGGCGGAATCGCGTCCGGCTCAGAGCCCATGCAATTGAATGAACCCCAGGTGGAGGCGCTGGCCTCTATCGTTTCTGCGCTCGGCCGCTTTCAGCCGTTCCTGCTGCACGGTATCACCGGTTCCGGAAAAACGGCGGTTTACCTGGCCGCCATGCAGCGTGCGCTGGAGCGCGATATGGCTTCGCTCCTGCTGGTGCCGGAGATTGGCCTGACGCCGCAGATGGCGGGCCTGCTAGACGTGGCTTTCGGCCCAAGGGTGGCCCTGCTGCACTCCGCGCTTACGCCGGAGGAGCGCAGCGAGCAATGGCGCCGCATCCACCGTGGGGAGGCCAGCATCGTCGTGGGGACCCGTTCTGCCGTCTTTGCGCCCATCCCAAAACTTGGCCTCATCCTCCTCGACGAGGAGCACGACCAGAGCTACAAGCAGGAAGAGACGCCGCGCTATCACGCACGCGATGTGGCGGTGATGCGCGCCAAACTGGCGGGCGCCGTGGTGGTGCTGGGTTCCGCCACGCCCTCGCTGGAGAGCTGGCATAACACCGAAAAGGGAAGGTACACGTTGCTGCGCATGCAGGACCGGGTGATGAACCGACCCCTTCCCGAAGTGGAACTGGTGGACATGCGCAGCGAGTTTCAGCAGACGGGCCAGGAGCAACTCTTTTCCCGGGCACTGGTGGAGGAAACTCATGCGGCTCTGGATCGCGGCGAGCAGGTCCTGATCCTGCTCAATCGCCGCGGCTACTCCTTTGCGGTGATGTGCCGGGCCTGCGGGGAAACGCTGGAGTGCCAGAATTGCGCGATTGCTCTGACACACCACAAGCCCCCAGCCGAGCATGGAGACCTGGCCCGCGAAGGCCAGCGCCTGCAGTGCCACTACTGCGGTTATCGGCGCACGGTTCCCGCGCGGTGTCCCAAGTGCGAAAGTGAGCACCTCTATTACCTTGGAGCCGGCTCGCAGCAGGGTGAGGAGCGCCTGGCGGAGATCTTTCCCGGCGCGCGCATCGGGCGGATGGACCGCGATACGGTTCGGGGCCGTCACGCTCTGGAGCGCCTGCTGGCTCGTCTCCATTCCGGGGAAATCAATCTGCTCGTAGGCACGCAGATGATCGCCAAGGGGCATGACATCCACGGCGTCACGCTGGTCGGCGTGGTTGGCTGTGACCATTCCCTGTCGATGCCGGACTTCCGCTCCGCCGAGCGCGTCTTTCAGCTGATCACGCAGGTTTCCGGGCGTGCCGGTCGCGGAGAATTGCCCGGTCGCGTCGTGGTGCAAACCTACTATCCGGACCACTACGCCGTAGTCGCCGCCTCTACCCACGACTATGCGAGCTTTGCGGAGCGCGAGCTGAAATATCGCCGCTGGATGCACTACCCGCCTTTCGGCGTGCTGGCCAATGTGTTGGTGCAGTCCGAGCGGCTGGAGGAGGCTGTTGCCTGGTCAGGGGAACTGGGCAAGTGGTTCCAGCGCACGGCGCCGCAAGGTGTCCGGTTATTGGGTCCCTGCGTGGCGCCGGTGGCGCGCATTAAGGGCGTTTATCGCTTCCATCTGATTCTTAAGTCAGCAGCCAGGAGCGCGCTGCACGCGGCCCTGCGGGGCGCGCTTGAGCACGCGGAGCGAGCAGGAGTACCGCTCAAAAACGTCGTTGTGGACGTGGACGCACAGCGCCTGATGTAACCGCTGACCGTCCCCGGCGGGCGAGGAACCAGACTGCGGCGCTAGACCTTCGGCGCCGCGCCGTCACCCAACTGGTGCAGGTCCTTGCCGGGCTTGAAGCGGACTGCCTTGCCCGGTGTAATGCTCACTTCGGTACCTGTGCGCGGGTTGCGGCCGATTCCGGTCTTGCGGGCGCGAACGCTGAAGACGCCAAAGCCCCGAAGTTCAATGCGCTCACCGGCTGCAAGGGCTTCCTTCAGGCCCTCGAAGACGGTGTCCACTGCAGCCTCGGCCTTCGTGCGCGGCAGGCCCGTGCGCTCGATTACGTGATGGACGATGTCCTGTTTAATCAAAGCGGTTACCTCGCTGGCGCGACTCGAATGACTGTACCACGCCCTACCGGATTGATGGTACAGATTTTGCCGCGATTAGGGAACACCCCAATTGTCTCCACAAGAGTCATCCGTTGAGGAAAACTCCGCAACGATCCCGACTTCGCTGCATCCATGCCGCTCTTGGGCATGCCCTTCTGCACCTTCCTGGTTGTCTTTGCCCGCCACCTTTCGTAAGATGAAGCCTTTGAGTGGCCAATCAAGATTGAAGGCTATACCGGACCAGGGCCCGCGTCCGGAACAGGAGAAGCATGTCCATCCAGAGTGACCGTTGGATTCGAGAACAAGCCCTTAACCATCATATGATTGAGCCCTTTAGCGAAAAGCAGGTGCGTGAGGGCGTCATTTCCTACGGGCTTTCTTCGTACGGCTATGACCTTAGGGTTTCTGACGAGTTCAAGATCTTCACCAACGTCAACAGTGCGGTCATCGACCCCAAGGCTTTTGACGAACGCTCGTTCGTTTCGGTTCAGGCCAAGTCTGTCATCGTCCCCCCAAACTCGTTCGCCCTTGCGCGCTCGGTCGAGTATTTTCGTATTCCGCGGGATATTCTTACGATCTGCGTCGGAAAGTCCACTTACGCTAGGTGCGGAATTATCGTCAACGTGACGCCGTTTGAGCCGGAGTGGGAGGGGTTTGTGACCCTCGAGATCTCAAACACTACACCGCTTCCGGCCAAGATCTACGCAAACGAAGGTCTCTGCCAGATACTGTTCTTCCACGGAAATGAGCCGTGCGAAACCAGCTACGCGGATCGCAACGGAAAGTATCAGAAGCAGCAAGGAATCGTGCTCCCAAAGCTCTAGGGGTCAACAGAAAATGCAAATCAAAGTGCGGCAACCCTGACCGGCCTATCCGGGGGACTTCGGGTAGCTGTCTGTGGAACTGCCTCCCTGGATGCCGCATAATGCAAGAGGAATCCGCAGCAATGGCAGAATCCTGAGGCTCCATGGCGCTGAAGCAGAATCCGATTCCGATCCGCATCGGGCTCGTGGCCGGCGAGCCGATTCGCCTGGAAGGCCTCTCCAGCATTTTTGATCATCGGCCCGCAGCTGGCCAAACGCCGCTCATCCCGGTGAGCGGCACACTGGAAATGCTGCTGGCCAACCAGGAAGTCGAGTTCCTCGTCGTTGACTTGAATTCCGCGACGGGCCGCATGGACGTGCTTGAGAAGATTCGCCAGGAAAGGCCATCTCTTCGGCTGATTGTCATCGGACCGGAGGGGAACGACGCCCTCGTGATGGAGGCCATTGTGGCCGGAGCTCGCGCCTACCTGGACGTTATGGCCAGTACACGCACGATTCGCGAGGCCATTGAGATTGTGGTGGGCGGCTCCATCTGGGCGCCGCGGCGGCTCCTGTCCAAATTGATTGACCGTCTTCTTTCCTCAGCGAATGGTGGACTGACTGGGGTGTTTCCGCACCTTACGGCGCGTGAGCGGCAGGTGCTCGATTTGATTCTCACCGCACGCTCCAATCGTGAGATTGCCCAGGAGTTGGGAATTGAAGAGCGAACCGTCAAAGCCCAC
>Ga0307375_10004164_pt1 | contig 13963 bp, 12 predicted proteins | sample TR1MG_FD_202531 | JGI IMG/M metagenome (GOLD analysis project Ga0307375, IMG submission 202531) | Soil microbial communities from Risofladan, Vaasa, Finland - TR-1 | ecosystem: Environmental > Terrestrial > Soil > Coastal area > Acid sulfate soil | place: Finland: Risofladan, Vaasa | collected...
GCATGTCGGCAAACCGCCAAGTCGCATCCAGCGCGAGATTGATTGCATTGAACTCGATATGTGCCAGCGCGTGAATCAATATTGCGCGGCCTTCCGGCGTGATCATCGAACGGCGCCTGACCGACAGCGGCGACACCAGTTCCGGCTTGTCCGGTTTGCCGGGGACGGGTTGATGCGCGATCAATGGCGCATGCGTATCCAGTTCGATGTCACCCGACTGCCACGACTGTGCCAGCCGACGCACGCCTTCGGCCTTGCGTACCGCATCGCATTCCGCCAGCCAGAACAGTGCCGCATTCCGCAACTCCGGGGCGGGGCGCAATTGTGCCGGGGGTGTGGCTTCGTGATTCGGGGATGGAGTTTTCACGTTATATATCGGCACTGCTTGAACAGGAATAGACAAACAAGTTTATACCACCCAGTGCCGGACTTATCGTTGCATGGGCGATATAATGCAAACCGATTGTCATCCATCCCTACCCGAGCACCATGATCCGTTTGCGAAAAATCACCTTTGCCGGTTTGCTTGCCGCAATCCTGTTTGCCGGCGCGACCGCCAGCGCAGCCGAGCCCGCCGAAATCATCAGACAGCCCAACACCGGCGGCGACCCGGTCGCGGGCAAGACCGAATCCGGCTTTTGTCAGGGTTGCCATGGCGTGCAAGGAATCAGTTTCGTGGATTTGATACCCAATCTCGCCGGCCAGTCTGCACCGTATACGGCAAAGCAGCTGCGCGATTTCCAGTCCGGTGCGCGCACTCACCAGACCATGAGCTCATTATCAAAGTCGATCAACGCTACCGAGCTGGCCGATATCTCGGCCTATTTTGCCGGCATGAAAATGATGCGGGGCGACGGAAGCGGAAACAATCCGGCTGCAGAAAAATTATTCCGCAATGGTGATCCGGCCAGGAATATTCCGGGATGTGCAAGTTGCCACGGAACAAACGGCAAGCAACCGGTCAGCGCGACTTACCCGGTGATCGGCGGCCAGCACCGGGGCTATTTGCAGGTTCAGCTGTTCCACTTTCGCGGCGGCGAGCGCAGCAATAGTCCGGACGGCATGATGAGCCGGGCTGCAAAAAACCTGACCGATGCCGAGATCGGATCGTTGTCGGATTATCTTTCAGGTTTATAGCCTGGCAGGCTGGCCGAATCGTACTTCGGTCGGGCTGGCTAATAAGGCGGCAACACGAATTCCTGTTCGCGGAACAGGCGCAAACAGATATCGACGACGTCAGGGTCGTAGGCAGATCCCCGGCCGCGCTCCAGTTCAGTCAACGCCTTGTCGATGCCCAGCCCGGGCCGGTAGGGGCGATGCGAGGCCATCGCCTCGACCACGTCGGCCACCGCCATGATGCGCGACTCCAGCAAAATCTCGTCGCCCTTCAGCCCGTTCGGATAGCCGCTGCCGTCCATACGTTCGTGGTGTTGCAGTGCGATGATTGCGACCGGCCAGGGAAATTCCACGTGCTTCAACACGTCATAGCTGGCCTGCGCATGTCCCTGTACCAGCGCGTATTCGGTTGCAGTGAGCCGGCCGGGCTTGACCAGTATTTCTGCCGGGATGCTGATCTTGCCGATATCGTGTAAGAAACCCGCGACCTTGATCCCTTCTATGCGATGTTCGTCCAGGCCCATTTTGGTGGCGATCGCCACGGCAATATCCGAGACGCGGCGTTCGTGACCGGCGGTGTAGGGGTCGCGCATCTCGGACAGGCTGGTCGCCAGCTGCACCGTGCTCATGAATGTGGACTTGAGCTGGTTTACATATTGCAGGATGCGCTCTTCGTCGCGTTTCTTTACCGAGATATCCTGGATCAGTCCGATCACTGCCGGCTGGCCGTGATAGAAGGCGTAGGATGCGTTCGCGCCAAGCGTGATCGTGTGGCCTTGCTTGTGAATGGCGCGAAATTCCAGAGCGACGTTCGGCACTTTTTTGTCAAGGAGTTCGCGTATGTTTTCGACAATCTTGTCGTAATCGGCGTCGAAGATAAATTGTTTGAGGTCTTTGCCGATCATGTCGTTTACAGAGCCTAGTCCGACAATTTCGGCCGCGCGCGGATTCACATAGACAAGCTTGCCGTCCTGGATGATGTAAATGCCGGCCAGCGACTGTTCGACCAGTCCGCGGAAGCGTTGCTCGGAATCAAGGAGTTCCCGCTCCGCATGTTTGCGTTCGCTGATATCGCGGAAATACCAGACGCGTCCATAGTAATGGCCATCATCCCCGTTGAGCGGAGCAGAATAGCGGTCGAGCACCCTGCCATTTTTTAGCGGTATTTCTTCGTGGCTTTTTTCATCGTGGTGCTCGTAAAGATAATTTACCCGTTCGAGAAAGGCTTGCGGATCCAGGCATTGGTCAACAACTGACTGGAGCAGCGGTGCATCGTCACCCTTGTCGACGATATCCGCAGCGGGGGCCCACAAGTCAAGGAATTGCCGGTTGTAGGAAATGATACGTCTGTTATCGTCGACGATCAGGATCGCATCCAGCGTAGTTTCCTGCTGGGTTTGCAGGATGGTGTTCTTGAGCAATATTTCCTGTTGCGCCTGTTTGCGCTCCGCTTCGTGAACGAAGTTATCCAGTGCAAAGCTGATATCCACCGCCATTTCGGTTAGCAGCTTGCGCGCTTCTGCGTCGAACGCATTGAGTGTGTCTGAATAGAGCGCGAGTATGCCGGAAGGGGAGCCATGTCTATGCAGCGGCAACGCGGCCATCGCTGCCCATCCGGCTTTATTGGCACGTTCGCGCCACGGTTCCAATGCCGGGTCATGTGCGAAATCCTGGCACCAGTACGGCCGGTTTTCGCGTATCGTGATGCCGGCCGGGCCGCGCCCGAACGGATCGGCGGCATCCGCCGAAAACCGGATATGTTCAAGATACTCTGTACCGCTGCCGTAACAGGCGACCGGCCTGATCTGCCTGCTCGCCTCGTCTACCTGTCCGATCCAGGCCATCGTCATGCCGCCGAATTGCACTGCACCTTGGCAGATTTGTATGAACAACTCTTGCTCATTGGTGCTGCGCACGATGGCCAGGTTGCACTGGCTCAATGCGGAATAGACCTGGGTCAGCCTGACAATTCTTGCCTCGGCAGCCTTGCGCTCGGTGATGTTCTCCTTGATGGCCAGGTAGTGCGTCATCCGTCCATCCGGCTGGAACACCGGCGAGATCAATGCCGACTCGATGTATTCGCTGCCGTCCTTGCGCCGGTTGATGAACTCGCCTTCCCATGGCTTGCCGTTGGTCAGATGAGCCCACATATCATCGTAGGTAGACTTGGGGGTCTTGCCGGAATGCAGTAACTTCGGGTTCTTGCCAATCGCTTCTTCCAGGCTGTAACCGCTCTCTTTGACAAACGCCGCATTGGCGTACTCGATCTTCGCCTCGAGGTCGGTGATGACGATCGTGCTCGGGCTTTGTTCCACGGCCTGCGAAAGCTTGCGTAATGATTCCTCGGCGAGCTTGCGTTTGGTTATGTCGCGCGAGACGCCCAGCACACCGATCAGTTTCCCATTGGCGTTTTTCATCGGCGTTTTGATGGTTTCGAACAGACCGCGGTACCCGTTCCCGGCGAAAGTCAGCCATTCCTCGTTTATGCTGGGTTTGTCTGCCGCCATGGCCTGTAGATCGTGCTCGCGAAAAGAGTCTGCCCGTGCCCTGTCAGCAAAGTCGTAGTCGCTTTTGCCGATGATATCCGCTTCCCTGGCGCCATATAGCCGCTCGAACACCGGGTTGCAGCTCAGATACACACCTTTCTCGTCTTTCAGCCAGACCAGATCCGGAATGGTTTCGACCAGGGTTCGATATCGCAACTCTCTTTCCCTGATCGCCTCCACTGAACTGGCCAGCAACGCCAATTGATACGAGCGTTGCATCTGGCGGTGGTATAACAGCAACACGACGGCAATGAATCCTACGGCTACGAAGGCGATCACGCTGATCCAGAACAACATGTTCCAAAACGGCAGCATCACCTCGTCGCGGTCGATCTTGGCGATGAGATACCAATCTGTCCCGGGTACTGGACGGTAGGCCGCCAATACCGGCACCTGCCGGTAGTCCTGTCCTATTAACGCGCCTGACCTGTTCTCGCGGATGGCTACGGCGGCGGGAAGCATCAGGTTGTTCAAGGATTTGAATATGGTCAAGGGAGCATGGTTGCTATGGCGCAACGAGTTCAGAAACAGGACGGATTCGCCCTCGCGCCGTACCAGCAAGCTTTCGCCACTGGGACTGGCCGTCGGCCAGTTCTGGATCAGGGGATACAGAAATTTGTCGGGCATGGTACGCAGTATTATCAGAGCCACCGGACGCTTGCCATGTCGGTCCGAAGCGAAGAGCGGGACGATCCAGTCCAGGTGGACGCTGCCTGATTCATCGCGGTACAGATTGCTGCGTTCGATCTGTTTACTGTCAAGCGATTCAAGCATCAGATTCCGGATTGGCTCGGAAATACCCGCATTCATTCCCAGCGAGGTTATCAACCGGCCGCTGGTATCCAGCAACATGATGCTGTCAAAGGCATAGTCAGCCTGCAATGCGGCAAGCTGGGCCCTGATCAGCATGAGCAACCCTGCTTCGTGTTGCCGGGTCAGCAGGAAATGTTCGACATCGCGCGTGAAACCCGCATCGGCAATAAGCAACTGTGCATCAGCGCGCCGTTCCTTCAGCCAGTTTTTGATTTCTTCGGTCTTGAGCTGCGCAATCGAATTTAAATTATTGAACGTTTGCGCTTCGATTTCCGGTACATTCAGTTCGTAGACGACACCCGCGATCAGTGGCACGAGCAATACCAATGCAATGAATATCAGTACCAGTCGAATTAATTTGGGCGGCTCGGGGAGTTCTGTCTGCGCCGGATGCGCTGCATGGGACTCGCGCCAGTGATTGAGCAGCAGGTAAAGCAGCCCGCTGGTGACGGCGACGAAAGCCAAACCCTTGGCCAGCTCGATGCGGCTTTGCAGCAGCGGGTCTGCGACAGTGAAATTCAGCAGGCAAGTGGACAATATGATCCACAGCGCCGCCAGGGCGGCGTATATCAGCGCGATGCCGGTGGGTGTGTGCCGGCCGGCTTTCAGGCGGTTTAGGAACGATGGTGTCATCCTGTTGCCTTTACCCTGTTGCCTTTACGTGGTGTACTGACTTACCTTCAGTTGAACAATCAGATTGCCAATCTGGTCTGTTGTTAAGCAGGTTGGTCAGGCAGCTCAATCACAGTAGGGTGATTCTGTGCCTATCATTGATAGGTTGCAATAGCAATATCCTGCAACAGATTGAAACAACTAATATAAGGTGAGGTTCATTTGTGGCAGCTACGCCGCTAATTTGAACCGCAAGATATGGGCAGGCGTGTCACGGTTCGGGTGTACTTGCCGTGGTGCTTCTCCGCGTCAGGACAAACGCCGCACCTGTCTGGCGCTGCTTTGTCATTGCATGGGCGATGTGGTTTAATCGCTGCCATGAAATTTCCCTTCAAGAATGTTGCGCTGATAGGCAAACACAATGCCCCTGAAATCGGGGTGCCATTATCGGCTTTGGCCGCGTTTCTGACCTCCAGGGGGCTGACCGTGGTGGTGGACAGCCTGACTGCGGCGCATCTCAAGGACAGTCCCTATCAGGCAATGAGTCTGGATGAGATGGGCCGCACGGTTGATCTGGCGATCGTGCTGGGCGGCGATGGCACCATGTTGAATATCGCGCGCACCTTGTCGCCGTTCAATATCCCGCTGGTCGGGGTGAACCAGGGGCGGCTCGGATTCCTGACCGACCTCACGCTGGACAATATGCAGGACAGTATCGCCGCAATGCTGGAAGGCAAGTTCATCACCGGGCAGCGCCTGCTGATTTCCGCACGGGTGCTGCGCGACGATGTCGAAATATTCAGTGCCTCGGCTTTCAACGAGGTGGTGGTGCATCGCAACAATGTCAGCAGCATGATCGAATTCGAGGTGCGCATCGACGGCGAATACCTGTACAACCAGCGCGCCGACGGGCTGATCGTTGCGACGCCCACCGGCTCGACTGCGTATGCGATGTCTTCAGGCGGGCCGATATTGCATCCCGGCCTGGATGTGCTGGAGCTGGTTCCGGTGTGCCCGCACACCCTGAGCAACCGGCCGCTGGTGGTGAAAAGCTCATCGGTGGTGGAGATACTGTTGCATCGCATCGGAGACATGAGTGTGCGCTTCGACAGTCATACCAGCTATGAATTGCAGTTGCACGACAAGATCATCGTCACGCGCCATCCCGATACCGCCTGCCTGCTGCACCCGGCCGGGCACAGCTACTACCACACGCTGCGCGAGAAGCTGTTGTGGAACCAGACGCTCTGAAGGGAAACGGCACGGTCCACGAAAAACACGAAAGGCACGAAATAGATGGATGGCGAAATTTTGTACCGGGAAGAGTGTTTTCAGATACAGGGAGCCGTGTTTGAAATATATCGTGAGATGGGATGTGGTTTTCTCGAGGCTGTCTATCAGGAATGTCTGGGAAAAGAATTATCAAAACGAGGAATCCCATATGTGGCGCATCCTGAACTGAAGCTTTTCTATAAAGGCGAGCCACTGCGGCAGGCTTACATCCCTGATTTTATTTGCCATGATTCCATTATCATTGAGCTCAAAGCTCTTGCTGCTACAACAGGCGAACATAAAGCGCAGGTAATGAATTACTTGAAAGCAACAGGAATGCGCTTGGGGTTGCTTGCCAACTTTGGCTGCTATCCGAAAGCAACAGTTGAAAGGATTGTGTTGTGAAACATTTTGTAAGTTACCACACTATTGTTGATATTTCTGCGAGAACCGTTTCGTGCTTTTCGTGTCTTTCGTGGACAGTGATTAGCATCAGTTATTGAAATTCTCTGATCTATGCTGAAATTTCTGTCCATCCGCGATTTCGTGATCGTTTCCTCGCTGGAGCTGGATTTCTCTGGCGGCTTTACCGTCCTGACCGGCGAGACCGGCGCGGGGAAATCCATCCTGATCGACGCACTGTCTCTGGCGCTCGGCGAGCGCGGCGATGCGGCCATGGTGCGCAACGGTTGCGAGCGAGCCGAGATCACCGCCGAATTCGATATTGCCGGGTTGCCGCAGGTGCGGGCCTGGCTGAGCGAACAGGAGCTGGAAGGCGATACCGGCGTCTGCCTGTTGCGCCGGGTGCTGGACGCCGGCGGTCGTTCGCGCGGCTTTATCAACGGGCGGGCCGCCCCTTTGCAGCAGATGCGTGAAGTGGGCGATCAGTTGCTGAATATACACGGCCAGAACGCGCATCAATCGCTGCTGCGTGCCGATGCCCAGCGCATGCTGCTGGATGGGTATGCCGGCATGGCGGACGCGGCGGAGCAGATCGCCGGACTTTATCACGATTGGCAGGCATTGCGCCGCCGCCGCATCGGCCTGAGCGAGAATGCCGAAGCAGTGGCCGCCGAGCGCGAGCTGCTGCAGTTTCAGCGCAGCGAGCTGGACGGCCTGGCGTTTCAGGCGTCTGACTGGAATGCGCTGCAGGAGGATTATGCGCGGCTGGCCCATGCGGCGAGTCTGCTGGAAACCGCCGCTTTCGGTATCGAGACGCTGAGCGAAGCGGATAACGCGTGCATTGCGCAACTCAATGCGTTGACGGTGCGCCTGCGCGAGGGCATGGAACACGATGCCAGCCTGGGCGAAACGCTGCAGATGCTGGAAAGTGCCCAGGCGGAATTGCAGGAAGCCGTGTATGCGTTGCGCCATTACCAGCAGCGCATGGACACCGACCCGCAGCGTTTGCACGAACTGGAGCAGCGCATCCAGACCGTGCTGGATACGGCGCGCAAATATCGCGTGGCACCCGAGCAACTGGGTGAGGCATTGCAGGGTATTGTGAAGCGGCTGGACGAGCTGGGCGGCGATGCCGATGTTGCGGAGCTGGCACAGCAGGAAGAGGTCGCCCGGCAGAACTATCTTGCGTCGGCAAAAAAACTGAGCGCAGCCCGCAACAAGGCGGCCGTCAAGCTGGCGCGGGAAATCACCGAATCGATGCAGGCATTGGCGATGCAGGGAGGCAGTTTTGCGGTGTCATTGCAGCCGCTGGCCGAGCCGGGTGCATACGGCATGGAAGCCATCGAATTCCAGGTTGCCGCCAACCCCGGTGTGCCGCCGCGCAGCCTGGCCAAGGTCGCATCCGGCGGGGAATTGTCGCGCGTAAGCCTGGCGATCCAGGTGGCCACTTCCCAGTTGGCCAGTGTGCCGACGCTGATCTTCGACGAGGTGGATAGCGGCATCGGCGGTCGCGTTGCCGAAATCGTCGGGAATTTGCTTAAAAAGCTGGGCAAGGATTACCAGGTGCTGTGCGTCACCCACCTGCCGCAGGTCGCCGCTGCGGCAGACCGGCAGTGGCAGGTGAGCAAGGCGGTGGAAAATGGCGTCACGCAGAGCCGCATCGCCCTGCTGGATGGCAAACAGCGCGTCGAGGAAATCGCGCGCATGCTGGGTGGCGTGAAGATCACCGAGACGACACGCAAGCATGCGGCGGAGATGCTCGGTATGTCCGCTTGAGGTATCATACGGCGGCTTTGACACGGTGTTGCGAAGCATCCGGTGCGGGAAAAGCCGCCTCGCACCCGCTCCCGCAACCGGCTGGCTGCGCCATAACCAGCGACTTGGCGAGTATGTTTGGCTCGCCTAGTCGAATGGCTAGTGGTTTTATCAGTAACGTGTCACGGGATGCGCCGGCTTTGAATATCGATTAGGAATGTCATGCGTATTAAGATCATCGTTCTTTCCCTGCTGCTTTCATCGTGCACCAGCTTCTACATACCGCTGTTAACACCCTACAAGATGGACATCCGTCAGGGGAATTTCGTGACTCCGGAGATGCGCGCGAATCTGAAGATTGGCATGACCAAGCCGCAGGTACTTTTTGTAATGGGCACGCCGTTGATCCAGGATGTGTTCCAGCAGAACCGCTGGGACTACGTATATCGCTATGAACATGCCAGAAAAATCGTCGACAAACAAAGAATGACGCTGTATTTCGAGGGTGACAAGCTGGTGCGCATCGTCGATGACAGCGCCCCTGCCGTGGCTGCGCCGGCGAAATCTGACGGGCAAGCAAAAGGATAGCGCATGAGCAAAATCAAGATCGCCATTGCCGGCAGCAGCGGACGCATGGGCCGCATCCTGCTGGAGAACGTGTTTCAGTCGGATGACCTGGTGCTGCACGCCGCGCTGGAGCACGGCAGCAGCGCGCTGCTCGGCAAGGATGCCGGGGAAATGTTCGGCACGGCCTGCGGCGTCAAGGTCAGCGCGGATGTGGAGAAAGCGCTGCGGGGTGCGGACGTGCTGATCGATTTCACCCGCCCCGAAGGCACACTGCATCACCTCGAAATCTGCCGGAAACTCGGCGTGAACATGGTGATCGGCACCACCGGTTTTAACGCCCAGCAAAAAGCGCAGCTCGGTGCGGCCGCCCAACACATCGGCATCGTGTTCGCGCCCAACATGAGCGTGGGCGTGAACCTGGTGTTCAAATTGCTGGAGACGGCATCACGCGTGCTGGCGCAAGGTTACGACATCGAGATCATCGAGGCGCACCACCGCCACAAGGTGGATGCACCGTCCGGCACCGCGCTGGGCATGGGTGAAGTGATCGCAAAAACCCTGGGGCGCGATCTTGAAAAGTGTGCAGTCTACGGTCGCGAAGGCGTGACCGGCGAGCGCGATCCATCCACCATCGGCTTCGCCACGGTGCGCGGCGGCGACATTGTCGGCGATCACACCGTCCTGTTCGCGGGCACCGGCGAGCGCATCGAGATCACGCACAAGGCCAGCAGTCGCGCCACTTTCGCATTGGGCGCGCTGCGCGCCGCGCGTTTCCTCAAAGAACATCCGGCAGGGATGTACGACATGCAGGACGTGCTTGGCTTGAAGTGAGTGCCAACGCAGAGGTTCATTCAACTGACAGAAAGAATTCAAAATGGCAAACGACACGCAAACAGACACAGGCTGGAACTGGGCAGTACGCTATATTGCCGTGATTGTGGTCGCCCTGATACTGGCCGCGGCGATCGGCAGCATGGAGTTGTTCATCAAGACATCCGTCTTTGGCGGAAAGCTTAACGCATCACACCTGGTGCGGTTCCTGGGTTATGGCGCCGCGTTGGGCGCTTTCTGGATGCTGGGTCAGCGCTCGACCATTGCCTTGCAGCAACACGGCGGACGCTGGTCTTTCCTGCAGCATTTGATTTTGCCGGTGGTGAGCCTGATTGTTGTTTCAGTAGCCTATACGGTCGCGCTGTTGATACTGAACCCGATGATGAATGCCGCGCTGCACAATATCTACAACTGGGTGTTTATCGTTGCAATACTCGCCTGTGCACTATGGGTGCTGATGGCTGTCCTCGGTCAGTCGGCCTCGCTAACCTCGGCTTTAACTTCTGCCGCCGGACGATTTGGTTCATCGGGCAAAAACAAGTAAGTCCGCGTATCGGGCGTAGCTGCTGGGAATCAGAAAAGCTCTGCAAGCAGTGTGACGAAGAACCCGGAAGTTCATCGTAAGGGTGAGCCGGTTTTCTGAAGTGGTTTGGCTTATCGTTAGTTGTACATGCCGTAGCTGAACAGCACCGGCGTAAGATGCCGGCAAAACTAAACAAACAGCATCTTGATCCCGATCAGGATCAATACCACCCCGCCGAATATCTCCGCCTTGCTTTCCAGCCAGGTGCCGCTGCGTTTTCCTATCTGCACGCCAACCCAGCTGAATGCGAATGTTGTCACACCGATGATCAGGCAGGCCAGGTAGACATTGATGTTGAGCAGTGTCAGGCTGAAGCCGGCGGCCATCGCATCGATGCTGGTCGCGATGGCCAGCAACAGCATCATTTTATTGGTGATCGCAGCGATGTCTTCTTCTATGCCCTCGTGCATGCCTTCGTAGATCATTTTCGCGCCGACCAGCACCAGCAATCCGAATGCGATCCAGTGGGCGTAGGCATCCACCCAGCCCAGGATTCCCTTGCCCCCCAGGTAGCCGATGAACGGCATCAATGCCTGAAAAGCGCCGAAGAACATACCCGCCTTCATTCCCAGTCCGCGGGTATTTTCCTTGGAACCCAGCCCGATGGAAACGGCAAATGCATCCATGCTCAGCGCGACAGCCAACACAATGACTTCAAACATATCCGGTAATCTCACATAAGCGCCGCATTGATTGTGGTCGGCACACACACGGCCGTGGATTGTGACTGATAGCGACCGACGCGATGGCAGAGGCGGTCAGTTCGTGTCTGCCGCGTTGACACAATCAATTCGCTTGCGGCGCAGCTTGCGGGTCGACCGAGGCGTGATGTTCGACTAGCTTGTCGATAAAACCGCGCAGGAAGTGCAGCGGCTGCGCGCTGTGAAAGCGGGCGGTCTCCTGCCCCTGGCTGTAGGCGATCACCGTCGGAAAACCGCGCACTTTGTGCCGCCCGGCGATGCGCATGTTCTCGTCGGCATCCACCTTGGCCAGCACGAACCTGCCGTCGTATTCAATCGCGAGTTTTTCCAGCATCGGTCCCAGCACGCGGCACGGGCTGCACCAATCCGCGCCGATATCCAGCAGCACCGGTACTTGATGGGAACGGGCCACGACCAGTTCATCGAAATTTGCTTCTTCTACGTCATAGGAATGTTTGATCATTTTTGGAATGCGGATAAAGTTTTAAGTTAATTGTGTGTGATTATAAAACCCGGGCGGGGAAGTTGCCGTCCCTCAGCCGGCAACTTTGCCCAGCTTCCTGAACAGGGTGCGTTCGCTTATTCCCAGGCGCCCGGCCAGTTCCTTGCGTCCCAGTCCCGAATGGCGCAACTGCCATCCCAGATAGGCGCGCTCCATTTCCTCCAACGTCAAGATTTCGCCGACCCCCTGGCCGGAGCCCGCAGCAGTTCCCTTTTCATCGCAGGGTTCCGGAAAGTGCATGGGCAACAATACCTTGCCATCGGCCAATAAACTCGCGCGCTCGAGCAGATTGCGCAGCTCGCGGATATTCCCCGGGAAATCGTATCTGGACAGGCACAATAGTGCAGCGGGATGGATGGTCAGCTTGTGGCCGTGGCCAAAGCGTTTGAGCAGCGTTTCGACCAGCAGCGGCAGGTCTTCCATCCGTTCGCGCAACGGCGGCAGCAGGATAGGGAAGGTGCTGATGCGGTAATACAGGTCGCGCCGGAAAGTCCCGCCGGTGACCATCTGCTTCAGGTCGCGGTGCGTTGCCGCGACCAGGCGGAAATCGCCGCGTAGCGGTTCGATACCGCCGACACGGCGGTAGGTGCCGGTCTCCAGCAGGCGCAACAGTTTTACCTGCATGCCGAGCGGGATGTCACCCACTTCGTCGAGGAACAATGTGCCGCCGTTCGCCGCCTCGACCAGCCCCTGCTTGCGCTGGCTGGCACCGCTGAACGCCCCCTTTTCATAGCCGAACAGTTCGCTTTCGAACAGGTTCTCCGGCAGGCTGGAACAGTCCACCGCGACGAATGGTCCCTCGGTCCGCTGGCTGGCATGGTGAACCGCATGTGCCACCAGTTCCTTGCCGGTGCCGGACTCGCCCAGCAGCAGCACATCCGCCTGCGAAGGTGCGGCACGCGTGACCTGGTGCAGCATGTGCTTGAAGGCCGGCGAACGTCCGACCAGTGTGCCTTCAGCAGTGGCGCTGGCGCTGCGCACGGTGTGGATCATCTCGACGAAATATTCGATCTCGCCTGCCGCATTGCGGATCGGGGTCAGTTCCACGTCCACATGCTCGTCGCCGCGCGGGGTGTGGTGGATGTGCAGTACGCGCTGTGGCTGGCCGCTTTCCAGGCTGGTCTTCAGCGGACAGGATTCGCCTTCCTCGTCGCAGGGACGGCTGAAGCGGTGCGAAACTTCATGACAGCGCCGCCCGGCCACCGGCGCATCGCCCGCATGGTAATGGTCGAGGTAGGCGCGGTTGGCGCCGAGGATGGTGTAATCACGATCCAGCACGATGCGCGGCTCGGGCAGCGTGTCGAGGTAGGACAGCAATTCGGCTAATGCGCTATTGGTCATTAAATCCCTGACAAAAATGACAGTATGGCCGGCATTCTAGCAAATTTGACTGCCAGTTATGGCATGGACCCGCTTTGCAGGTTCAGCCACCAATATCGCATGAAAATTATATTTCCATTTATAACAATAGATTAGATATAGCCGGGAAAGTTGGCACGCATACTGCATTGCATAAAGATAAATAGATTACAGAAGCGTGAAATGCAGATGAAGGTTTTTTTCAACCATCCATTGTCAAGAAAAATCGCCATCGTGACCGCCATCAAGCTGCTCGGCTTGCTGGCGATCTGGTGGCTGTTTTTCAGCGGGCCAAGCGACAGCAGCCTGACGCCGGACCAGGTGAGCAACGCAATTCTGCACCCCATGAACAGAATCACAACGAACAGCAACCCAACCAATCCATGAGGAGGATGCATGATTAGCACTGAACTGGTCGACCTGTCGAGGTTGCAATTCGCGGTTACCGCGTTGTATCACTTCCTGTTCGTTCCGCTGACACTGGGTATGACTTTCCTGCTGGTCATCATGGAAGGCTCGTACCTGATCACGGGGCAGAAAGTCTACAAGGATATGACCCGCTTCTGGGGCAAGCTTTTCGGCATCAACTTCGCGCTGGGCGTCACCACCGGGCTGACGATGGAGTTCCAGTTTGGTACCAACTGGGCGTATTACTCGCATTATGTCGGCGACATTTTCGGCGCGCCGCTGGCGATCGAGGGATTGATGGCGTTCTTCCTGGAATCGACTTTTGTCGGCCTGTTCTTCTTCGGCTGGGATCGTTTGAGCAAGGGCCAGCACTTCATGGTCACGGTGCTCACCGCGATCGGCTCCAACCTGTCCGCGCTGTGGATACTGATCGCCAACGGCTGGATGCAGGATCCGGTCGGTGCGCAATTTTCATACACCACGATGCGCATGGAAC
>Ga0307375_10004166_pt1 | contig 13953 bp, 12 predicted proteins | sample TR1MG_FD_202531 | JGI IMG/M metagenome (GOLD analysis project Ga0307375, IMG submission 202531) | Soil microbial communities from Risofladan, Vaasa, Finland - TR-1 | ecosystem: Environmental > Terrestrial > Soil > Coastal area > Acid sulfate soil | place: Finland: Risofladan, Vaasa | collected...
AATAGGGCACAGCACGGTCACATTCTGGGGAATGTCACAAATCGGCACGTCCAGAAAGCGGCGCCTTGAGCTAACAATCCTTTGTTAATCAAGGACTTGGGTGGCACTTTCGTGGTGCTTGTGGTGGTATGGGTGCTCTCTAATAACACCAGGAAATCCTCGCTACTATGCGATTCTCCCATGGCATCAGGAAGCACTTGCCCCCATAGTTGCCCCCACAACTGTCTCACTTGCGTACGCCACGTGTGCCGACGTCGAAGTTTCTTAATTCTACGCTCGCAACGATGACGGCACCACTTTGGGCACGGCACTCTTGCCAGAGGCGCTCTCTGGGCGCAGAAAGACCATAATGACAACCTCGAAACCCGCAAGATCGACCGCCCCTCCCCACAGCCACGCAGCAAGCCCGAGCCAAAACAGCCCCTCCTCGTCTCAGGCCGTGGGCGGGGTGCTACCTTAAACTTTCCTACCCTGGGCGAATATGAGAAAACGATTCACCGACACTGAGATCGTCGAATTCCTCAATCGGACGAATGCTGGCGAGCCTGTCGACAAGCTGTGTCACGAATACGACTTCACTGAGGAGGAACTCGATAAGTGGCGGCAGCAGTTCGGTAACAAGTACGCCACCGCTACCCGCTCTCGACGTCCTACGTTTGCAGATCCCTATCTTTCACTCTCCGACCTGGCAGACGAACTGCATCTGCCGCTGGAGTCGGTTTTCTATTTGGCAGCCAAAGGTTACATCGAGATCTTCGCCTTTCGTCATGTGAGCGATGCGATGTATGTCTCAGTACACAAGGACTTTGTCGCTCCCCAGGGCCTGAACCTTCCTGCCGCCGTGATGGCACTGCCGAACCCACAGATGATCGGAATCTCACATCTAGGCCATAACGATGTGGTTGGTTTTTTTCTCGGCCAAGAGGATTGCAAGGCATTCTTGCGAGATGGAAAGCTGAGACAAAGCCTTTTCCCAGCAGCCCTGAGAAAGCGTTTCAATCACTATCGACCAGAGTTTCCACTTCCAGGATACTTTCCCATCGGCCGCCACCCTGAGCTAGATCCTGATGGATGGCGAGCCGCATGTTATCCCAAGGAAACATCCTTCGACCTTGATCCTGAAACAGGGTATCCATCACCTATTTCGCAGCTTTTTCGGCTGGCCTCTCTGTATGTTCTCCAAGAGGACATCGAAGCGTTCCTGGATGTCATTGACTCGGACGCCTTTCTTCACGACCTCATCGTCGAACCAGAAGACGGAGCACATCCCGCCACAAGCCATGTCATCGAGGAAAGGCCAGCGTATATCTCTGCCAAATTGATGCACCTTATCGACACGAGCGAGCGCTTTTGGCAAAAAAGGCCATCCGACGATTCGAATGAATACACAACAAAACAAGAAAAAGTTCGCGGCGCCTTAAATGACTCCGACTTTCTCGATTGCTTCAAGATGACCAAAGCATCGAAGAACTTGCTGCAAACCGCCGCTCAGTTCACCGAACCGCTATACGCGCGCAGCAACATGAGCGACGAAGGCAAACTTTCTGGCCACCCGTATCTGGCGCCAGAGCTACTCATTCTGCTTGCTGCAGCCAAGCTGTTTTGGTCTCCACCACACGTAGACTTTGACAATCCAGCCACGCATCCCAAGAATGAAGAGATCGAGGCCTACTTTCGTGTCCGGAACATCACTGGCAACGATGCCGATTACGCGATCACCTTGATCCGTCCAGAACAAGCCCGATACGGTGGCCATAAGCCATTCACCAGCCTATGGGATAAGCAGAACCCCTTTCTGCGGAAACCCACCCTTTTCCGTAGCCACAACGATACTTAGCTGTCAAGCCTTATAAGTGTAAAACTCCCCCCGCATCCCCGCTCTTTCGATCATGTGCTTGCTGCAATACGCAGCGTCGCTCGAAAGACCACCATGAATTCTGTAACAACTCCGAGCATGGGCAAGACCATGTTCGCTATGCATCCGCCCCATTCCATGGGCTCGATGCCTCACGTCGCCGACAATAGCTTCCTCTCCACGGCCACGCCCGGCGTGCCGCGCAACTTGAGTTCGCTGGAGGACATCCTCCGTGACATCGATCGTTCCCCCTCCTGGGCCTACCTGAAGGGCATCGTCCCGATGTACGACTTGGATGGTCGCCCCATCCCGGGCAAGAAGATTCCGCCGTGGCCGTGGGAAATCCTGCCTGAGGCCGTCATCAAGGTTGGCAAGAAGGCGTGGGCGAGCGAAGACATCGACGCCTGGTTCGATCGCATGAAGCTGCGCGCCTGCCGCGTCTCCAATGCCCATACCGCCCACGGCATGCCCTCGAAGGAGAACGACGATGGTTGATACTTTCGCCGGCGCTTCTGACGCCATCCTTGACGATATCGTCCTTGAGCTGGACATCCTGCAGCCCGACGAAGATACCTTGCTTCGTTCGAAGTACAGCCGCATTCACCACGCAGTGGCGGCCGCGGTGGCTCGCGGCGCCTCCCAGCGCCAGATCCTGGAACTGCTGAAGCTGAAGGGCCTGGAACTTCATCATGCAACGCTGACCAAGCTGTTCAAGGCAGAGCTGGCTGCGCGCGACGAAAGTGGGGCCCGCATGTGCTGTGTGACGTGCGGGCAGTCGTTGAAGCCGAAGGAGTCATCTCATACCGAAGCATCTACCCATAAGGTCGATGGCATCGACACCAGCGAGGAGGCCGCCGCATGAACTACGTCGCTTCCGACTACCGCTCGTCTATCTCGCGTACAACGTTTGGCCATGTGACGGGTCAGCACCCACTGTCCAGCTATCGCCTTCCGGGCTCCATTCCAAGCAATCTGGCGTGTCCCGACTACGTCTTGCCGGAAATCGCCTATCAGGTCTTCCTGGAACTTCGCTCGATTATTCACGCTCCCGACGAAGTGATCATGGCGGCCATTCTGGCCGCCATGTCCGCCTCCTGCCAGCAGTGGATTCGTGTCAAACCACCGCATAGGGACAAGGCACACGTCACCACGCTTGCTCTCTACACCGCCGCTGAAACCAGTGCAGGGAAGTCACCAGTAATTGACTTGGTCTTTGCGACGCTCCGCTTGATGGACTTTGCTCGCGCCGAAAAGCACGAGCACGGTGAAAAGCGGCGCAACGACGATCGTCTGCTGTTGCGTGCCAAACGGCGCGCTCTGCTTGCAAAGGTCAGCAAGCTCTACGGCAGCGACATGGGCGCTGATCCCGAAGAACTGACACAGGCTGAACAGGCCATCCGGGATCTGACGGACATCGAGTCCTCAGGCACGCAGCCCCACTACATGGTCAAAGGCGATATCTCGCCTTCGAAGCTGTTGGACGAGCTTCATGGCACCAACGTTTCTATCCTGATGACCACCCCCGAAGGTCGCACTTTCTTCGGGAAGATGACCGATGCAGACTTGGAGATGCACAACCAACTGTGGGACGGCGCCACGGTGACTTACGAGCGCCGCTATCACACCGTCATCGCACGCAACCCGCTGGTCACCTACTGCGCCATGACCCACCATGATGAACTTCGCCGGTTCATCAAACGGATCGGCGAGCAGGCGCGGGCTTCGGGTTGGCTTGGTCGCGGCCTGCTGTCCAAGGCACCTCCGCGAGGCCGCGATCTCGCTCCTACAATTCTCCATCCGAAGCTGCCGAAGACGGACATCTTTAACGCCCGATCGAAGGTGCTGTTGGAAGGTTTTGAACAGCTTATTGCCGACAGCACATTCGAGCCCGTCATACTCGAATTCGACGAGGAAGCCACGATGGAGTTCATGGAGATGCTCCGCAAGAACAACCAGCTCATGGCCTTCCGCGACGACTGGGGTTTGGTGCAGGACTTCGGTCGCAAGCATCCGTCCAACGTCGCCCGCATCGCCGCCATCTTTCACTACTTCGGTGAACAGCCCGGCACCCTTATCTCCAAGGACACTCTCATGCGCGCCATCAGTATTGCCGACTGGTACGTCGAACAGGCCAAGCAAATTTTGGTCACCGAACCCATGCTGCTCAAGCTGAAGAAGTTGGTCAGCTTTCTGCATAGCAAGTGTTACATCCAACGCAAGCATCTGGACTATACGGATCGCGGTCAAGCAGATTTGATCCCGTTGCGTTGGATCATGCAGTTCCACAACATCGAACGCGATGAGCTTGACCCCCTGCTGGATCTTCTCGTCCAGCAAGGCAGCATCGAGCGCAATGAGTCACACCTGGGCAAGCGCTGCATCTGGCTCAACCCGGTGCTCTTCGACACCTTGTAGTGGCCTGTCATACTGGCCGCGAACAGCATATCGAGCTGTTCGCGGCCAGTACATCTAGCCCGCCTTGGTCGGCATCAAGCGCCGAGAAAGCGCAGCGATGACGGGCTGAACGCTCAAGCTTCAGTCGATTCCCCACGCTCTCGCGCAGAACACCCCGACGTCGACATCAGCTTACGCTCGCCGCAAGCTAACCGCTCCGAGCCCCCGCGGTTGCCCACAATCCACATAGTGCCTCGCTGAAAGCTACTACATGCACTACGTAGTGCATGTAGTAGCTTTTGGAGTCCGCCAAACGCACATCTTTCAAGCACGCACATGCACGTAGGCGCGCGGGATGTTCCGGACAAGCCGAGGTTACTCGTGTCTCGATAGCCCATCACCAGCGCTCCCCGACATGTCGTGTACATCAGTGCATCTATGTATGCCGCCTGTCGCCGGTCCACATGTGGGCTCTTCGGTAATGTTCAGACTTGCAACTTGGTCGCCCACGCTAGTCAGGCGCGCCACGATTCCGACGACATGCACGAAGCGGCACCTTCCGGATGCTGCTTCCGGTTGCGATCGCACTCCATCTGGCTCTCCCGCATTTCACGGAACTGAGAGGCCCTCACATAGGGAACCGGTCTCCGGGTAATCCCTTGTTCGCGAAGGGTGCGATGGTCAATCCGATCATCGAAGCCATACGCGCAAAGTTCGTTGTTGATCGTTTCGGCGATGAGGCGTCGCATCTCGATGGTAGAGTTCTTGATGTCGGCGGGCCGTATCCCGCAGCCCATCTTCCTGCATCCACCCCTTTGGGGGTGCTTACCGTTATAACGCCGGAACGTCTGCTCCGGTGTGCGGTCAATCCCGTCATCCACTCTGCCAGACAACATCCCGTGCACATGAGGATGTCGAACACCCGATTGGAACGCGATCACTTCGTGAACCGCGAACATGTACGGCATGCCTCTCGCGATGGCTTCCATGATCTTGGATGCCAGACGCAGGTTCTCTTCGGTGCCCAGGCAATTGGGTAGACTAAAGGTCACAGCGATGAATGCAGGACTGTTCGCGCGCTCGTACTTCTCCGACGCCACGAAGAATAGCCCCGGGTCATCCCGTGCCCAATTCGGCATGTTGCCGTAATCCCATCCAACGAAGTCATCCCGCTCAGCGAAAATACCTTGTCGCATGATGTACCTGATGTGATCCGTTGTCGTGCCACGTGCTTTCGACACAATCTCGAAGTGCAACTGTTCCATGGTCTTATCCTTCTCGTGCGCAATAAAAAGCCAGCGAGATACATGCCTCGCTGGCTACGTAGCTGGCCAAGTTATTCCTAAATCACCGTTTCAATTGAGAAACGTATAGTGGACGTATGCTCTTCTACCTGTGAGTGAGTCCATGTAGAGGTCTGCTTTCCTCACCACTCTGCATCCATCCCAACAACTCAGTCTCGCCCATAGTCATAGGGACACGCACGTAGAAAATTAATAGGAATCGCACCAACGGATACGCAAATGGATCTGCGAACCCATCGGGTGGCATCGCCATGGAGATGACCTATTGCCTCATAGCGACGTGCCTGGAATGAAGCAGAGCGACGTTGGCCCGTATCCGCGCAGCCGCGTTCTTCGCCATCTGTTGGGGCTACCCCCGCTTTGGTATCGGGGCGACCATACGTGGAAGGCTGCTGGCCCAGGATTTGTGTAGAGTGAAGGAATGAATGAGAGTGCCTTCGCTGAACGCGACGCTATGGCTCCTGGACTCACCACGTCGATGCTAGTCCTTGGTAATGGGCAGAGACGGCTCAGCCCTTACCCCAGAGCCAAGGTTGTTTTCACGTTCAACGGTGAAGTTCCCCCTGAAGGACAAGAATTCCCGATCGCCGTCACCACAAAAGCACGCTCCACCGGCAGCGAGCCTCGGGTCATATTGGGTACAAGCAGTGAGTCACTGGAGGGTTGGATCCGGAGACTCTCCGTGCGAGTGAATGCCGCTTGTCATGTTCAGCAATCTGCCCTTGGCTCGGTTCCTTCATCTGGATTCGCCATCGCGCACGCCCTCTGGACAGAGCCTGGCTCGGTCTGTATCGACGGTATGCTTTTCGATCCATCCTTGAGTCGTCCACGCGAACTCCATCCACGCAAGCCCCTGCCGCAGATGTTCCATAACTGGCTGGGTGAGCGACGATTGTCCCTCTATCGCTGGCTCGAATCTCCAAGGGAGGGATGGTGCTGGCCACTCATCGAAGGGGATTCCGACCGTGCGATGCCTACCAATGTGATTGATCACGTGGAGCTACAGGAGGCACTTCGTGAGGCCCAGCGCTCGGGCTCGCTTGGCCGGATCGAGCAATTTGCCAAGAGATGCATCAAGCCAAGCATGGATCTGTTGAAGCCATCAGCGGTCGTGAGAGCCCTGGAAAGTTGCTTCCATCTCGACCGCGCCCACAGCGATACCTTGAACTGGTGGTTATATGAGGCTTCAGCCTCGGCCTGCATCGAAAGTTTGGCTGGGCGATTGAGACTTGCCCAGCACCAAGCGTTTTCCCTCGCTACCCGTGAGCCAGGGGTGCTTGGTTGAACAACCAGTTCTTCGTCACCAGTTCTCGATGCTTGCGGCTTGGGGAGTAAGCCTCCCGGTCATGGAGATACACGTAGGGGCCATCTAGGTACACCGGCTTTTGAGCGAGCTCCGCCATCGGCACCATGGTGAGGAAGTCGGTCAGGCAGTTGGTTTCAGGAGCGCCATGCCAAATGGTCAAGGGCACTTGATCAAAGAGAGACTTCCTGAATGCGCGCAAATGCGCCCAGACGTTTCCGCCCCCCTTGGCTCGAGGCTGGTCATAGCTTACGGGATAGAGTTGCAGTGGCTTGCTCGGTCGAAACATGGGGCCGTTAATTAGGTCAGCGCCGTCACGCCAAGCGGTCCAGATACGTTCGACTACATCACGCCCCATCAGGGCATCGTCCTGGTCCAGCACCACCAGCAAGGTCTCAGGTCGCTGACAAACACATTGCACAGACTCGATGAAATTGGCCAAGTATCCTGCGTTTTTTAGCCGCCGGATGAGCGTGAGCCTTCCTGCGAGCCAGCCCAGTTGGTGATGCAATCCGGCTGTCAGGTTCTTTTCACCGCCGTCGTCGATGAAGACCACGCCGAAACTCTGATCCGATTGTTTTCGAAGAGAGTGGAAACAACGCTCAAGCTTCTCGGAAGGCGAATCTCGACCAAAGACGAGGAATACAACGTCTTCATTTCGACTCGGGTACTTCCATCCGTCAGAAGCAACGAGGTCCCAGGACTCGGCTTGCTCGGGTGGGTAGAGCCCTTGACTGAACAGGTCGCGCACCCTTGGCAGCATTGACCAGCCTTTGTCTGCATTTTGTGGGTGGACGTAGCAACTACGACTGTCACCCCCGCGAACACTACGCATCCCAAGGAGTGGCTGAGCTTCCTTGAGCACTCGGTGCCACATCCACTGGAAGCGACCCTCGGAGACCGGATTTTCAAAAGGGCGGCGCCCAAGGATGCGAGGCAGGTTCAGAAGGCCGAGGCGCACCTCCGGCGCAAACTCACGAGAATCGCCACGATAAGGGCGGAAGCCGGCCTTGGCCTTCGGAATGTTGAATCCGACGCACCACACCGACTCATCACGCATGGCCTCCATCATATCTGCGACAACGTCGTGTGACGCGTCAGGAAGGCTTAGCAGTACATCCACATCCGCCTGCAGGACGTAGGGCGTCCGGATCCGACTGAACGCCCAGAGTTGTGCAAACAAGGGCGCCTCGAAGCTGGTATGTGTCTTGGCAACGTTTGAGTCGCCAAACCAACGTGAGTAGGTTGCATGGACCTCCTCCGGTGCGGTCGGCACGACCCATGCTTCGTCCAGCCAACCGTCCTCCTCCAAGGTTGCCGCCTCCTCAAGGAGTCGCGCCAGATTTCCTTGGGCGTACTGCCGGAGGTAGGGCCCCTCGTGCTGGTCGATCAACAGGATTACTTGCCCGAACGTACAGACCTGCCGCAGCTCGCCCACGATGTGAGCCACTTGCGTATTCAGGGAATCAACGTCCTGTGGACAGGCCTTGATGAGCAGTGTGACATCGCTGTGTCGGGACGGAACCAGGGTGCACAAACCACTTTCTTGCGCCAAGTCATGTTGATCGTGGATATCCATCACAAGCTGGCCATAGAACTCGGTGAATCCGGTGAGAGGCGCCAGCGCTCCGACCTGGCTCTGCGTGGACTTCCTGCGTGCGAGTTCGTGGTCCGACCATCCCAGCCAAGCTATGGCATAAAGCCGGGCCGCGCAGTCCAAAAACCTTGACGCGGTCAGGGGTACGACATCCCGACCGATATCGATGTATTGCAGATTGCCATCCTCGGTCAGCCGCAGGTTGTCTCGTTTGACATTGCTGGTGACCACCCGACATCGATACAGCTTGGATAGAAATCGTTGTATCTGCGGCAACGACAGGCGACTGGTCATGGGTTTCAAAGGCGAATCGTGGAGCTTGATCAAGGCACCAGGACTTGTTTGGGCCAACACGTCAAATTCGATTACCGCTCCTTCCGTCGAACTGGCCAGGCACTGTAGGTCGCGCAGTTCGTCTTCGGACAGTGAATACGGGTAGAACTGCTTGAACAGACCATTGGCATCCCGCCAGACGACACCTTCCTGTCCCCATCCCAGAACGGTTCTTGGACCTTGTACGAGGTTGAACCACGTGTCCGCCGCTTGGGCGAGGGCCCTTCTGGAGCGCAACCAAGCATCGCTTCGCCGACTGCCCAGGGTGGCAACACCGCCGAGTGAATAGATCGCATAGGTCGGTGTTGTCACAATGCACCCACGTTCTGGCATCTGCATCAGCAGGCCAGCCACGAGCCAGTGGTCTTCTGCACTGGCCGCAAGGGGGTAACGGATCCCTGTTCGGGTTCGGAGCAAAAGGTTGCAGGATGGCAGCTCGTTGACGGTCTCTTGCCTGCAGAAGGCCTGAATGAAACCATTCAATGAAGATCGATTCATGAGCACTGCGTCGATCGCATAATTCAGGCCCGGAAGCAAGCGCCTGCCCTCGCGCAACATGTTGCTACCAAGGACGTAGGCGCAGTCCTCACGTTCGCCGGCCTCGACAAGAGCACGCAAGCTACCCGCCTCGGCCAACAAGTCATCCGCATCCAGCCGAGCTATCCAACGGGTGGCAGGGAAATGTTCATCCACCAGATCGAGCAACGCATTTCGCGCCTGTGCTGGCGAGCCGAAGTGCCCGGTGGCAACGGCTAACCGTGGATCCTCACGCAATATTTCGTCGACACTCGACAGCCACCCCTCGCCCGAACTGTCATCAAGTACCAGGATCGCCAGCTCAGCGGCCATGTCTTGCGCCATGACGGACAGCAAGGCGTCCTTAAGCCCGTCGGGCTGGTTGCGATGTGAAATACCCACCACCACTCGTGCCCGGAGAGCATCAGGACTTGGTGGCTTGATGAAACGCATGGCGCGGCTGGTCAGGCGAACGCGTGGGATTCTGGGCTCTGACCAATCATGGTCAACCCCCTGCATGATCGGCCTCGACAACTTCCAGTTCCACATCGAATAAATCGCGAGCACGAGCCAAGAAGCGAGCGCGGATGTCAGGGGTCATCAAATGGCCATGCATGCGTAGGAACCATGCGAGCCCCTCGCGCTTCTCCGGTCCTCCACGCCGTGACAAGGCATCCGGCTGGGAGTCCATGTGCCATGAAGCGGTCATTTCGTTCGTGAACGCCACCGTGATATCCGGAACGGAAAGCAGGCGCACCGCCAGGTCCCTGTCATTGGCACTGGGCAAGCCATTGGTGAAGCCTCCCACGCGAGCCATGGTAGAGAGCTTGACGAAGGTGTTGGACCCTTGCCAACCAGGATTTCCTGCAAGAAAGTCTTCTCGAGAGACACGGGCGAGAGGTGTCCTGGAAAGTTCGGTACCGGCTTTCATCACCCGCAGGCCAGAGAGGACGATATCAGCACCTCCGGCCGCCACGCCGGTAGCCTCACAGCACTTCAAATGGGCTGAATCCCACTCGTCATCATCGTCGAGGATGGCGACATAGCCAGACCGTTCGGCATTCCTCAACCACGATAAGCCGGTGTTCCAAGTTCCGGCAGCTCCTGGCGCAAGTTGGTTACACAAGAGATGGAGATGAATGCCCTCTGCAAGGTCGCGTAATGCCGTCACCTCGCAGTCGGCGAAAGGCCGTTGATCGCTGACGATCAGCAAGCAGTCAGGCCGCCGGCTCTGTTTCAACACCGACGGAAGCGAAATCTCGGTCAGCGACCTCCAACGTGGCATGGTTGCAATGAGTGCGGTGATAAACGGCTGTCCGTTGCCTTGCATAGGCTCAAATTTCTCCCAGCGCATGTGGTCTTGCAGCGTCTCTTCCACGGGAATGCAATCATAGGTCGGCTGCCTATAGACTGCCGCCGGTCCCGTAAACACCATCCTAAGCTAATTGGACTGTCCCCGGGATCGTAAGCATTTCCCGCCTCTGAATGGACTGCGCGCGCGTCGGACCGACAGTCCTGCGACGATCAGCTATTGGCCGATGACTACCCTTGCAGGCGCGATGACTGCAAGGCAAGCTGCGACGGGCAGTGACCGACCCATCACAGACATGCTGGCTAGGGCAGTGAGGCTGCCGGCGACCAGGGAATCCCAAGGACGGCAAAGAAGAGGCACAAGGCGTCTAAGGAAGTGCCGGACTTGGTAGCAAAGACTCTCAGCGGAGCCGTCGCATGCGGACTCGATATTCGCCCGTAGCGGCCTCTCCCTGGAAGACCAGGGTCTTAAGTGCGTACCGCTTATCACGCTCGGCAACTAGCCGTCGGATGTATTCGCGGTCGCCGTCGGAAATACGCATGCCAAGTAGCACGGCAGTCAGCGCTTCAGGACGTAACTGAAAGGCGCGATTCGGCGCGTCAGGACGAAAGATGCGCCATTCTCGCTCGTACGCCCAAGACGGAGATTTGCGAAGCAGGGGCGAGAAGATGTCGCGCTTCTCCCGATCAAAGAAGTTTTCAATGATTGGGTACGTAGCATTGTAGTGGACTGGATGCGGCTGGAGGCTCATCGGGTCCAGGCTCGGTCGGTACTGAACAGCAATGCCTCGATGATTTTGCGCGTAGTGTGCCCAAAGCAGCGGATCGGTAGCGGTCTCCGCCAGACAGCACACGCCTAGCTGCTGCAAGAGTTGTTGGTGGTTCGCTTTTATCGACGCAGCAAGTGCCACGGAATCGTCCAACGATGCGTCAGCCACTACGCGCCGAGCAATGTGGTCGGAGGCACCCTGGGACCTCAGATAGCGATAAACTAGCTCCCGCAGGGCATCCCCCTGCTGCTTGATACGGTAATCTGCTTGGGCATCAAACGGATCATTAAACGTATCCGACGTAGCCGCAAACAGCTCGTTATTCAGCAGCATCTGCTCTAGTGCGTATTTCGGTCCATCGTGACCGGTCATTTCGCTAAGGCGTGACCGCTCGTTTCGGTAAGGCGTGACCGCCTGTTTCGGTTGATCGTGACCGATTTCCGGTGGCGACCGAAATGACCGGTCACGGCTTACCGAAACGCGATCTTCGTTGTGCATAACTTCAACGCACGGTCATCCTCCCCAGTTTCTGGAGGGGAAGATGCCGACACGGCGAGTGGCTATGCGCAAGATCAAGGAATGTCTCCGACTAAAGCTGGACTGCGACCTGTCGCATGAACGCATTGCCCTGGCTCTGGGATTGTCCAAGGGGGTAGTGAGCAAGTACGTGGCCCGAGCCGAGGCGGCGGGGCTGGACTGGCCGGCGCTGTCGGCGCTGGATGAGACCCAGGTGGCGGCGAAACTGTGCGCACCGGCACCGGCCGTCCGTGGCGACCGGGCGCCGATCGACCTGCAGTGGGTGCACCGCGAACTTCGCCGCAAGGGCGTGACGCGGCATCTGTTGTGGCAGGAATACCGCGAGGCAAACGCTGACCGGGCCAGCTACCAGTACACCCAGTTTTGCCAGCACCATCAGGACTACGCGGGGTCGCTGCGGCGTTCGATGCGGCAACTGCATCGTGCCGGGGAGAAACTGTTCATCGACTATGCCGGGCCGACCGTCGGCATCGTCAACCCGGATACCGGCGAGCTGCGCCGGGCGCACATCTTCGTCGCCGTGCTCGGCGCCTCGAACTACACCTACGCCTGCGCTACCGCGGGCGAGAAGCAGGTCGACTGGCTGCGCGGCCTGTCGCAGGCCATGGCGTTCTTTGGCGGCGTGCCGGCGCTGGTGGTGCCGGACAATCCGCGCGCGCTGATTGCGCATCCGGATCGGTATGAGCCCGAGCTCAACCGGGCCGCGCAGGACTGTGCGCGGCATTACGGTACGGCGATTCTCCCGGCACGGCCCCGCCGTCCCCAGGACAAGGCGAAAGCCGAGGTCGGCGTGCAGGTGGTCGAGCGCTGGATCCTGGCGCGACTGCGCCATCAGTGCTTCTTCTCCCTCGCGGCGTTGAACCAGGCGATCGCCGATCTGCTGGTTGACATGAACGCGCGGCCGTTCAAGAAGCTCGATGGCTCCCGCCGCACGTGGTTCGAGACAATCGACCGCCCGGCGCTGATGCCGTTGCCGGCGCAGCCGTACGAGCTGGCGCAGTTCAAACCGTGTCGGGTCAACATCGACTACCACGTCGACATCGATGGGCATTACTACAGCGTGCCGCACGCGCTGGTGCGCAAGGCGGTCGAGGCGCGCATCACGGACTTCACTATCGAAATCCTGCACGCGGGGCAGCGCGTCGCCAGCCATGCGCGCTCGGACGCGCGGGGGCGCCACACCACGGTGGCCGAGCACATGCCGGCCGCGCATCGCGCCCATCTGGAATGGACACCCGGACGCTTCCTTCGCTGGGCCGCGGACATCGGGCCGGCCACCTGCCAACTGGTCGAGCATCTGCTGACGAACCGGCCGCATCCGGAAATGGGCTATCGCAGCTGCCTGGGCCTGCTGTCACTGGCGCGGCAGTACGGCCATCCCCGCCTGGAAGCGGCGTGCACCCGTGCCCTGGCGATCGGCTCGCGCACACGCAAGTCGGTGCTGTCGATCCTGCAGGGTGGGCTGGATCAGCAGCCCTTGCCGACGGTCGTGGCGCAGACCGACTGGGTCAGTCCGGACCACGACAACCTGCGTGGCCCGGCGTACTACCTCGAACCATCCACCCCCCACTGAAAGGACACAAACATGTTGACCCATCCTACCCTCGACCAGTTACGCGTGCTCAAGCTGGACGGCATGGCGCGCGCCCTGGAAGAACAGCGTCTGTTGCCGGCCTGCCAGGATCTCGCGTTTGAAGATCGACTCGGCTTGCTGGTGGATCGGGAGCGCAGCTGGCGTGATGGCCGGCGACTGGAACGGTTGCTGCGATCGGCCAAGCTCAAGCACGCCGAGGCCTGTCTCGAAGACGTCAGTTACAGCGGCGGCCGCGGACTCGACAAGCGTCTGGTCGCGAACCTGTCCGGTGGCGACTGGATCCGGCAAGGTCAGAGCATCCTGCTCACCGGTCCGACCGGCGTCGGCAAGACCTGGCTCGCCTGCGCGCTCGGGCAACAGGCCTGTCGCCAGGGCTTCCCGGTGCTCTACCAGCGCGTGCCGCGTTTGACAGAGACGCTGCGCATCGCGCATGCCGATG
>Ga0307375_10004167_pt1 | contig 13952 bp, 13 predicted proteins | sample TR1MG_FD_202531 | JGI IMG/M metagenome (GOLD analysis project Ga0307375, IMG submission 202531) | Soil microbial communities from Risofladan, Vaasa, Finland - TR-1 | ecosystem: Environmental > Terrestrial > Soil > Coastal area > Acid sulfate soil | place: Finland: Risofladan, Vaasa | collected...
GTAATCGGGGACGGCAAGTCTGAGGTCAGTTACGCTCTGAGGGATGTAGGAAAAGAACGGCACAGCATCTGCTTGCTTAGAGCGAAATCGACCCACTGACAGGAACTTCAAAGTCAAGTCCAGGCGCAGAAGAGAGGCAGGAAGATGCTCGAAAATGCGGAGCGTCGTGCAGCGGTCCGTGTGCTGGAGTTCCGTCAGATGTGGCGGCCATGGAATGGGATCAGATTGAAAAGTAGACATCTCGCATTTTTCACAGACGACAGCCTCCAAATTCGTGGGAAGATGGTACAAAACCGAGTCGGAATGGCCAGTCGACGTCGTTCTCACCTTACGAAGCACCAAGCTCTTCAAGTTCGGAGGAAGGGGACCAATAGAGTGGAAGTCATCAAACTCCATCTTATACAGGGAGAAGTGCTCCAGCTGGGAGAGATGCGACATCACAGAAGACAAGAATTCGGAAGTCGTCTTGAGATTACCAAGATGAAGCTCTTTCAGGCTTGTAGGAACAGTAGATAGGTCGACATTCTTGATAGGCCATAGAGCAGACTTGTACTCATGCTTCAGAGAGAGGCAATAGAGATGGGAGAAGTACTTGAGCAAGGAAGAGGGGAAGAAGAAGGGGCGCAGAGTTCCGAACGTAGAGCTGATGGTTTGGACCTGAATGAAGCGTTTGTGCAGTGCTCCAGTAAGAAAGAGGGCTTCAATATCTCGAAGATCGCTAAGGTATGACACAATCTCAGAGATGATGTCGAGAGGGGCAGTACTGAGCGAAGCAAGCTGAACCGACATGATCGCGACTTTTAGACTATTTCGTGATCCAAACAACGAAGTTATGACTTATATGGGAAGAGCAGTATGCGGCGCATGCAGTATCAATTGTAAGATGGAGGACAAAGGGGACGTTGAAGAGCAACGGCCACAAGACGCACTGACTCAGCTTTCCACCCTTCCTTGCCCACCCTCAGAAGTCAATGGTATCCCTCCATTCTGTATCGATTGGAACTATGAAGAGTCCCCTACTGCTGGTATCCCAGCTCATGGTCAGTCCAAGATCTGGGTTCACAACGCCTGACCAAAGAAATAGGGGAAATGCACCCAAAAGTAGGACAAATGATGCCAAAGAACTTCCATCGTCAACTGTACCGTGCTAGAGGTCACGTATCAACAACACCTGGTCTTAGGATGTATATGACAAGGTACGTGATTGATTGTCATGTGTTGTAGTGCTCGTGTAAGCATCTGTGTCGAACAAACCGGTGAGCAAATGAGATCCACTTTGCATGCCCTTTTCTCCTCTTCCACTTGCGCAATATGGTGTGTTGCATAGAGAAGCTATTCTGTTCCACTTGTTGGCAGTGCCCTTTTGGCGTTTGAGTGGAATGAGTGTCCGAAATCAACGTGCTGACGGTGAATTACCCAACTTGTGCTGTAGAAACGAGTACGATCGTGGTGTTAACACCTTCTCGCCCGAGGGTCGTTTGTGGCAGTTGGAGTATGCTATGCAGGCCATTAAGGTGCGTGTTGGTTGCAGTCTGTGGTCTTGAATTGGTTGTCAAAGTCTGTTCGACCCTAACCCTGTTTTCTGGCCTTCTCTTCCTTCTTTTGGTGTGTTGTTTAGCTTGGATCTACTGTCGTTGGAGTTCAGACTGCGGAGGGAGTTGTATTAGGGGCAGAGAAGCGTATGACGTCTCGTTTGATGGATCGCGCGGCGGATAAGGTTCGTGCCTGGTTTCAACCTTGCCCTTGTGTTGCCTTCCCCTCCTTGGTCCCCATATTGACCGGTTTGTCTTGTGTTAGATTGTTGAGATCGATTCACACATTGGTTGCGGCATGTCAGGTCTGGTTCCAGATGCGCGCACTCTGGTTGATCATGCACGCGTAGATGCACAAAACTACACCTTCACATATGATGAACCTATCCCGATTGAGTCTGTGACGCAGAGTATTTGCGATTTGTCGATTCGTTTCGGAGAGGATCGCGGCTCGGATGACGTGATGTCGCGTCCGTTTGGAGTGGCGTTGTTGGTCGGCGGCGTGGACGAGCACGGCCCCGTCCTCTTCCACACCGACCCTGCCGGCAACTACACGCAATACCTAGCCAAAGCCATTGGCAACGGCGCGGACTCCGCACAGACCCTCCTCGAGGCGCAGTATTACAAATCCATGGACATCCAAGCCGCCAAGATCATGACCCTCACCGTGCTCCGCCAGGTCATGGAAGAGAAGCTCACCTCCGCCAACGTAGAGCTCTCGCTTATTACTACCACCCACAAGAAACTCCTTCATTTGACCACGGAAGAGATCGATGTACGTCCACTTTCGCTTTGAGACGCCTCGCCGTTTTCGCCCAACTCAAGTTGCCCCTCCCCCTCCTCTCACTGACCCCACACACACTTCCACCTATCACACACGCAGGCTCTGCTCACCCAACTTCCTCCCCCTGATGTCGAGGGCAAGTAAGAGACACATACACTCTGAAATCACCCCAAGTACACCTCCGAATGAAACCTTGTGCGAATACGTTCGATTCCACTGTACATTCACCTCCTTTCGTCCTATACATCTTGAATTCCATTTACAAACAGGGGGGTCTTCCAGCACGGAGGGAGTCACTACCGCTTGACGGGATTGTAGCCAACAGCCATTGAGTGATGTGCGTCAGGATCTGGGCCAATGTCCTTGCTGCCTATACAGGCCTCGGCAATGCATTCAGAAGCGGAGGAATGTTAGTATCGAGGGAGATGAAGCGGTTTTCATCTAAGGAAGGGAGAAAGAGAATGGAAGGGCAGCGTACCGCTGTTCAAAAAGGCACCGCGAATGTTGTGACCACCGGGGAGGCTTTGCTCGGCCGTTCGCGACATGGTATCCTTGGAGAAGAACTGGAGATACACAAGGGGGTAGAGGAAACCGCCAACAACAGCAGCAACCACGCCACCGATGACCAGGTTGTTGCGGGTACGAACGCGCATCGTGAAATGGACTTGGTGATCGAGCTCGCCACTCCGCCGATTTGGGTGACTGATCTGCGTCTTGTTCAAGCGTCCGTCCATTCCACCCTCTGCTCGGTAATTGGGTGTACATATCCATGATGATACCTCCTAACTTCTAACAAGAGCGCATCCACACTGAGTACGCCACAAACAATGCGAAACGTCGGTCACGGCAAGGAATTCTCCTGGCCCCTCTCTCTTGAAAGCGTTTGAGAGCGTCGAAGATAATTCGAGTCCGGACACCCAACAACGCACGGATGCTGGAATGCAAAGATGTGGAGAAGAATTTCGTGATCTGAGCATTGAAAGGGACCAGACTTCCCATCAAGCAGCTCAACATGCCGAGTGCATGGTGCTGATTCTCTGCGCGCTATCATCGATGAAACCTTCCCGAAGGCTGTTTTGATCAAGGAGAACACGTATATTGTCCAAGGTTAGCAAAAGGATGCAGATGCGCCCAATCTTGTGAGAGAGTTCGACAACGATAACAACAAGAGCGAGCTGCCTGCTCGTTCAATCCTCGGCACCCTGTTTGTTGGACCTCAAGCACCATTTTTCACAATCAGCAAGCGGTTGTCGTACCCTTGCTATGTGATTGACCACTGATGTTCGTTTGCGCTCCATAGGGGCTAGAAATTAGAAACCCTGAGACGGCCCTTCTCTGCTCGATCCACCCCCAGTTTGAGTTTCTGCAGGCACCTTTCTTCAATTTAGCCAGCTAATTAGGTCAAAAATCACTTATAGATCACCAGAAGGGCTCTTATTCTGCACAATGTATGTATTGACGACAGATTTCCGCCTCCAATGTTGCACCCGATCCCGGTTGACCGCCAGGCTCCCAGTTGCACCCGATCTCATCCTTGAAGTACTCGGAACCCTGTTATGATCTTTAGGAACATGAGATTCAGCATGTGGGGCTCATCCTGTCAGCTATGACCGCTTTCTCCGCGGTTCAGCCAGTTGCTCTCTTGGCTCCCTCCAACCGACTGCCCTCTCTCTGCTTCTGGTTCTGTACATCCCTCACTATCGTTTTTCACTGGATTACATGTGTTAAGCCATGTCTCAAAGGGACGAAGAGAGCGGGAAGCCCGTCACCAGGCCTCCTCTCAAAGATAGCTTCGCCTCTGAGCTGTGCGTCCCTCTTTCCCTCTTTTCCAGCGTCACAGCGATCAACAACTCGCTCTAGAATTGACTTCTCCCATTTGTAGCTCATACTGAGTTGGAGATGTCACCCATTCGCCCTTCTACCTTCTCCAGTTTCCTCCCTGTTTGAATTCTGACTTTCGAGCTTGTTTGATTGCGGACTGAAGTATGGTCATCTCCTCAGTAATCTCCTTTTACTTCGTCATCTCATTGTCCATGGTGTTCCTCAACAAGATGGTCCTATCGGGCACATTCCCGTACCCTCTCTTCCTAACGTGGGCCCAACTCGTCATTGCCCTTGGTCTGTGCTGGTGTGGCAGCAAGGCTGGTCAATAGTACGTAGAATCTAGAATATGGTCTTTGCCGGTCTTTCTCTACCCATTTGTAGCGTTTTGAGTCAGAAACATCCGATTCATGGTTGTTGGATCTTGCCCAGTCCCTTCCTCTTGTTAACGCTCCTCTCGTGATTCTTCTATCTTTAGCATCCCTGCCTTGTCTATGTTGCCCAGAATGGAGTTTGATACGAAAGTTGCGAAAGCTGTGGCGCCTTTGACGGTTGTGTACTTGGCGATGATCGTGTTCAACAACCTTTGCTTGCAGTATGTTCAAGTGTCGTTTTATCAGGTTGCGCGATCTTTGACAGTGTTGTGGACTGCGTTATTTGAGCGAGTGGTCCTTGGCAAGTCTATTTCCAAGCTTCGCATGGCGGCGGTAGTTGTCGTCTTCTTCGGCTTTGTCATCGGTTCTCGCGGCGAGGCTGAGTTCGATTGGGTTGGTTTGTTCTTTGGCGTGTTGGCGTCCATCTTCGTCGCACTCTACGGTATCTATGTGAAGAAGGTACTGCCAGCAGTCGAGGGCAATCAATGGCGCCTGCTCATCTACAACACCACCATCGCCATCGTCTTCCTCTTCCCCTTCGTCATCCTTACGGGAGAAATCTCACTCCTCGACCCACTCAAGACCCTAGATCTCGACTTTGCCACCTGGATGGGCATTCTCGCCACTGGCATCACTGGATGGCTCATCAACATCGCCATCTTCATGCAAATCAAGTACACCAGCGCTCTTACCAATGCCATCAGCGGAACTGTCAAGGCAGCAGTACAAACTCTTCTAGGCGTACTACTATTCAAGAATGTCATCACGGAAATGGTACGATACGATCGTTGTTGGAGGTGCTTGGAAACTAGAGATAGATGTCGTGTCCTTCTCTATCTCCATCTTTCTCTATCTGTCTCTCGTTCCCTCTCGAGTTTGTCTCTTGTCTCTCTTTCTCTTTGTCTCCATGTCTTCCTCTCACCCACTTTCCATGCACTGACATCTCTCTTCCTCTTCTTCTTCATCTTTTCCATCGCCGCCCACTCCTACTCTCACTCTCTCACTCTTTGCTGACCATTTTCCTATGAACAGAACTTCCTCGGCATCTGTGCAGTCATTGGAGGAAGTTGGTGGTATGGACAGATTGGATTCAATGAGATGAGGGCCGAGCGAGATGCTCAGGCCGCCGCTGCCAAGTGAACGCCTTCCTGCAAGCGCGGCACAACATACCCTTGTTACTACAATCCATTCGAATGATGAATTGGATCATAAAACGAGACACATCGACTTGCACTCAGATCACGCTGCCGTGTCCCCTCCCATATCTCTCCTCTCTCTGTGCCTCTCGTTTCGTGTGCATCTGTGCAGAGCCAGAACACCGTCGCTTCTCTCTTACTCTCCATTTCCTCAGTCTGCTCTGTACGTCCTCTCGATTCTTTGGACTGTCTCGTGTTCGCATTACACGGTCCTTTAGGAACATGGACCAAGAATCATCTTTCAGTCCCTCAGAACTCTGTAATCGAGGCTCTTTTAGCCAGTGTTCCCTCCCCCCTCTCTTCATCGTTAGGAGTGCTTCTTTCTGCAATTTTCTATCCACTTTGGACATTAAAGCTCGGATTAACATGCAATTTAGTTGCTTCTACGCGGTTAGGACCTGGAGAATCGCATACTGACCTCACTTTGTGTCCTGCTGCGTCTGTTTCTCCCTCTACCTCCCCTCGCACTTCTCCTACTACCATGTACCCGATCATCTCCTCTCGCCAGTCTCTTTTCCATGTCTGCCGCCCCAAAGAACGCAGGATCGGATCTGTTCGACGACGACATCAACATCCCGGTCGATTCCGCAGTCCAGCGCGCCCCCAAAGCCCCCACTTCGGTTGTCCAAACTGTTGCCCCTCCTGCCACTGTTGCCCCTGCCTCGAATGCTAACACGTCAACTGGAAGCACTGCCGCCATGAGCTCATTGAGAGCGAAGTTGAGCGCTGCGGCCGCCGTAGAGTATCGTCCAAGCCAAGCAACGTACACCTCCTATGTGCCTTCCCAATCTGCGTCTGATAGTGCGAAGCCCTCGTTTGGAGAAGATGACTTTGACCCCAACAACTTCAACCCGCTGACGGGTTCGGGTGCCTTCCCTCCGGAACTCGACCTGGGCGACGATGAGGACGTCCCCTCAGACCCGGAATCCGACGACGTCATGTCAGATGATGACACCAGAGATCTGTGCAGCAACCCATGCATCAAGTGCGGTGCTGTGCCTTCATACGTCGTCTACGAGTTGTGCGCCAACTGTCTGGATCAGATCGGTCCTCAGTGACTCTATCTTCATCTCTCTCTCACTCTCTCTCTCTCGCCTGTAGCTCGGAAGTGTGTGTGTGTCCTCCTTCTCTGACTTTGTCAAATAGTATGTGGTCAATGTAACATAACGTAGTACACCGTTCAAACCCGCACGGAAAGCAGAGGGGCCTTTTCGAGCTCTCTCTTGCTTCATTCACCCAAAAGCGATCATGGGAACTGGAATTCACTCAAATATGCACATGTATTGCTTGAAAGAGGGTGGTTTACTCGCCATTGAGAGCATCAATGAGGGCGCCGTCCGCCTGAAGCTCCTTTACAATGTCCAGGCCTCCGACGAGCTTGCCATTCACGTAAAGCTGCGGGTACGTCGGCCACGAGGAATAGGCTTTGAGTCCCTCGCGCACAGCATTGTCTGAGAGAATGTCGAAGGTGGAGAACGGCACCTTGGTTTCCTTCAGGATCGTGAGGATCTTGTTTGAGAAGCCGCAGCGTGGCTCGTCTACGGTGCCCTTGATGAACACCATGACCTTCGCATAGTTTACTAGCGCCTTCAAGCGTGCATTAAGGGCCTCCTGAGGATCCTGAGCAGTCGTTTCAGAGCTGGGAAGAGATTGCGAGAGAGCCGCCACGCGCTTCGTCAATTCGGGCGGGTTTGCACCAATCAACGTATCCATAACGGAGCCCTTGTTGAGGATTACAAAAGTAGGTACAGATTCGACATTGTAGAGCTCTGAGACATCGGCCACTTCTTCAGCTTCGACCTAGAAAAGCGGGTTGCACGTGCCGTGACAAGAGGGTCAGCTTCTACGTCAATTTCCATGATCAGAACAAACCAAAAGCAGAGTATTGCAATAGTGAGGCAGTGGGCCATTGTGTGAAGAACATGCATATGGTACGAACCTTGGCGAAGGTGATGGAGGGGTGCTGGAAGGCGAGGGTGGAGAAGACGACATCCAATTCCTTCGAAATATCGGACCAAGGGGCAAAGAAGTCGATGATGACGACGCCATTAGAAAAGGCAGGCAAAGCCTTAAGTTGAGACAGGGAAGTGACGTTCACCAAGTTGGACGACATGACGGTGGAGAGGAATCTGAGAGCCTGAGAGAGGCTCTTGCCTGCAATCGTGCCGTCCGGGTATCTGCCCTTTTAGCCGCTGAGCTCTCGGCGCGCTCGATTCCCGCTTCCCACTCTTGACTTGAATAACGTTTGGACAATTTCGCCGCGATCACATGAGGCTACTGTATTGCGCAAGTTTTTGAGCGTTTCCCATCTCACTTGGCGTACGTAGGACTGAATTCTGCCTTTGCCTGCAACCCTTCGTTTGTGGCTCTCTCGGGCACCGGAATAGCGTCCCCGGTATAGTAAAGCATAGTAGAGGCACTGAAAGAGATGGATTCCCGTTCGATTGCTGGGTAGGTCGCCAAAGAAGCAGAATAGGTGTGGCACAAAGTTGAGCGACTCAAATAAGCCGCGGTTTCGCCTCTCTTTGAATGGCAACCCTCCTCACTTTGTTTGGTTTATAGCACTGTCGCTCGATTCACATCTGATTTGCAGTATTTCCCCGAGTTTCGAACATACTGCTGTTGGATATCGTGTGCACAAGTCTCGCTGACCAAACTTCCCTGCTTTCGTGCATGTGTGCCCCCTTTCTCCGTACAGGCTCGTGAAACGCCTGACATGGACATTTTAGAATCTGGTATGGCCACAAATACAAGTTCCAATGACATGCCGATCTTGATACAGGCGCCAAACTATCTCTCCGAGTCTCTCGTCTTGAATGCCGCCTCTTCTGGTCTGGGATTGGATAGTTCCAGTAACACTACTGCCGAAAATGACGATATCGATGATTCTGAGCCTATGCACAGCCCCGTTGCGACCCTCCCCGATTATTCCGATGATTCGTCTGTTGAGCGCTCAATTGAGGAGATGAATGAGCAACCATTCCTGGAAATGATTGGTAATGGTGAAGTTGACAATGAAGTGGAAGAAGTAGCTGAATCTGAGCATATGGAAATGGAAACGGAGCCGATCGAATTCATGGTCGACACTAACTTGCCACCCCCGATGCCTATTGAGGTCTCTTCATCCTCCCCCGATGCCTCTAGAAAGAGATGTGCCGAAGATGATATACCAATGGAATGTGACGCACCGCAAGACAAGAAGATGAAGTATACTGAATTCGAGAGATTGGACGTTGTGCCGACCTTGTTGCCTCCTTTCTCCTCATCTTCCTCTATTTCCACTACTCCACTAGACGTTACATCCTTTTCACCCACGGATACGAGTACCGTCAATGAAGAGAGTCCTACAGCGCAGCCTTCAACGCCACAACCGAAAAAGACGCCCTCGCGCGTCAGAGGCAGTTCTGTCATCATCAACACTCCGTTATCTGTAGTGACAAGAAGAGGAGCCATGTCATCATCGACTTCTGGAGGAGCAGAAATGATCGTGCCAGAGCACAGCCACTCGGTTCCGAGATTTATGCCTCGTGCGCCTGTTCGTGCCATTGAAATTCCCGTTTGGCATATGAGAGATACTTATGATGCCGAGGAGGATCTGCGAGCGCAATACCAAGCTCTTTTTCGCACAATCACCAAGACTGCAGCAGTTCCAAATCCCGACACTTCGTCTGCTCTTCGCGACCTTGAATCGAAGTACTTCTCGCTTATGGACCGATCAACGTCTTTAACTGCCCGTGTTGAATCAGAAACGACAACTATTCCAGAACAACCGACGTCAATGGACTGTGGAGGAGCGAACGCAACATCTACATGTGCATCAGATCCTTCCTCAGTAGCGTGTGGTGAAGAAGACATTGTAGGAGATGACAACTACTACGCGGTAAGACATTATTCGCGCGAGATTGTCGAGAGATTGAGATGGGTGTCTGGACCTGGTGCCGATCGTTTCAAGAAAGAGGATCGCCATATGACCGTCGATCAGTTTAAGTGTCACCCTCTTGCCTCCACATATGTTGCCAGCACTGCCAATGCCACTGGGCGCCTGTTGCCAGAGGAGAAGTGGGCACAGAATATGGTTCACGAGCGTCCGAAACCGACGCGCAAGGATCGTCGCTCTCCTGCTTCCAAATCCTCTCAGCCTAAGATCTCAACCGTATCAACACCTTCACCTTCATCATCATCATCATCATCATCGTCGTCACCTTCATCGGTAGTAGTAATAGCAGCAGCAGCAGACAGTGCTCTTCCCAAGAGATTCGTGTTCAAGATCAGTACAGCCAACAGCACCAGAATCATCACCACCATGGCATTCCAACCGCATTCCAGACCAAGCTCCTCCTCCTCCTCTGCTTCCTCTTCTTCTTTTGCAATCACGACGAAAAGCCCTTCACAATTTAAGACTCCTCCAAAGAAGGGAGGGCGAGCACAACCAGCGCCATCATCAGCTCCGCCACACACTGTCAAGAGAGCCGGAACGCCTTCGCACGGCAACATCAATACCTCGACTTTGAAGTCCGCTCATCTTTCCTCATCAGCATCATCTTCCTGCCGACCTGTCCACCGTACTACCCCGACTATTCCGATTACTCTGACTACTGCCACTTCTCGGACTTCACCACCACCATCATCATCCTCTTATTCCCAACAGACTCAAGTTGCAAAGAACACTTCACCTGCAAACAACAACGCCAGCACCATATCGCCACCGAAGACAACTACGAAGTTGGTAGTCAAATTCGGAACCAAGACCTTCAACTCTCCTCCCTCTTCCACTGCTACGACTACTACTCCCACTACTCCTGCTCTTCCTGCTACTGCCGAGACCACATTAAGCACCTCTTCCATCTGCGCCATCGCGCCTATCAGCATCATCAACAGCAACAACGATGCAGCAGCAGCAGCAAGAGCACAGGGAACGAGTCCAAGCTGACGCCTGTACATACTCTCCAGCTCCCTCTTTGGGGAGTCCTTGTCCTCCACAACCACACACCCTCACACCCTTGTATCATTACATCCCATGTACATACTCTCTTAACTTATCCCAATACCACTGATACTAATCGATTTGGATGATGGGGGAACTGATGCGAATTCACTCTCACTCTCATTCGCTGTTCGTTACACTGACTGTACATATTCGGTAAAATTCTGCTTCGCCGTGCTTTTTGTTTAGATTCGGACGATTTCTACGAGAGTGCGCTGAACTAGAGAGGTAGAAGCGCCTAGGGGTGTTTGGGCGATCTTGACCTCAGCAAACGTTCCAGGCTGTCCGTGTATGATAACTTTGCCGATATTGATGGCCAGCACGCCGTTGATGGTACGGACGAATGGGTGGATGGTTGACGTGAAGATGAGGGCGTCGGGCAAGGACGGAATGGTCAATCCCTCTTCTGCATGCGGCATGTCTATAGGCACTTCCGTTGGCGGTGGATAGATGGGAAAGAGTGATTGTTGGTTGAGTACGAACGAGGCGAGTGAGGAGTGCAGATCTGAAGATTGAGGTCCTGAGATGAGGGAGTTGCGTTCGAGGTGGTGTAGGACGTCTACCGATGTAGTAGCGAACTGCAATGCGTTGATGGTGAAGACTGCGGGGTTTGGGAAGTAGGAGAACTTGGTTCCAGCGGTGGCGGGCAAAGAGGGCTGAGGGAGAACGCATTGATGGGTGACGTCTTCGAGCGCTGGCAGGACGATGACTCTTGGCGGGTTCGCAATGCCTGCGAGGTACTCTTCTATCTTTGTCATTACTCCTTCGTGAATTTGATCGAATGTGAGGTGAGTGGAAGCGTTTTGGATCATGGGGTGATGTTCGTCGACAAAGGGTCCAAGCAACACCAACACGTGCGGTTGTCTGACCTTCACTTGCCTCAAAAGCTCGGTCAAAGGCTCGTAGCTAAGGTCCTCATTCGCAGTGAAGGGTCCAGAGGCGAACATGAGATGAAGTTCACGACTACGCAGCACATTATCGGCGTCCGAATGGAGAAACACGTCCGGGTTCACGATGGAGTAGATGGAATGGGCAATGTATCGCGTATGGGGTCCATTATTCACTCCTTCCACAGCAACCACTTGGCCTCGAAACAGACTCACGTTCTCAATAGCCAAGAGATCCAACTTTTTCATCCCACGACTGGCCTTAGACTCCCTATTATGCTCTATCAAACACACGTCACGACGATCAATGTGGACTGAATTCTCATTACCACTGGCAATCACGCCAATAATAGTGTCCTGAAGGCCGTTATCCACAACGTCGTCATCGTTTTCGGCTCCTTTACCGACTCCTTTACCAATTTTGCTAGCACCACTGCCTTTAACATGTTTGCTATCGATGGTCATATCCTTCAAACGATCCAAAAGGGCAGTTGAGAGCCGAGAAACACGAGAATCCAAGGCGGAGGCAATGTCTCCCAATGAGTTGTAATTCCAGCGATAGCCATGTTCAAACGGACGCCAATTCTCATGTAAATCAATCGCCACTACTAAATTCGACTTAACAGTGAACTTGTAGGATTCGATGCCACTATACGATGCCACTACCTGGCCATGACCAGAACGCCCAGAAAACGCCGAATTGCTCTTCGCATCCTCGATCAACGAAGCTCGAGATCTCTTTTTTGTATTCACATCTCCAGAAGGAAGCGACACATCCGCATCCATACTCGAACGAGGGGCATTAGCATGAGAAAGAGAGGTAGAGAAGTGGAAGGGCGCCGGTTCCGCTTTGATCGCCACTGCTGCTCCTGACCTGGCCTTTCCGGGCTTCGATTTCATTAAGTCACTTCTAAACTTCTCCAAGTTCTCAACAGTCACGTTTTTGACACTCTTCTTCATAGTCCAAGCCTCCCAAGCATCGAACAACTCCTCCTCACCTAAATTCAACTCCACACTGAGTTCCGAGCCTTCAGCCGCCGATTCAATGGGAAAAGAGCGTTCAAAATCATCGTTAGATACAAGTGCGAGTAACGAGAGGGAACGGTCAAGGGTAGAGACGAGAAATCAGGGGTAGGCGTACACTTGTTCAAAATGAGCGGATCTGAGCTTCGAAAGTGTGAGAATCTCGAATTTGACGACATGATAGCCAAGAAGAAATAGTAATGCGACTAGAGAAGATACGAGAGTAGGAAACACTCGATCATCAGGTCCAGAAGGAGGGGATTGGTCGAAAGGAGCAGGCAACGGGCACGCAGCGAAGGAAGGGAGTGGCGGGCCTCAGAAAAAAAGGGCGGCGGAGACGGAACGGCGTAGCGTTCCTTTTTTAGCGGCTTATATCTTAGCTCCTTGTAGTACTACTCAATGCTATATTTTAGCTGCAATTCATGCTCAATGTCTGCACTGGAGCGCCAAAGGCGCATAGCACAGTGCCTATTCAGAGCTCCTTTTTCAGCTTTCTTATAGCTAGTATTAATACTACAAGGAGCTAATATATAAGCCACTGAAAAAAGGAACGCTACGCCGTTCCGTCTCCGCCGCGCTTTTTCAGATTGAGGGCAGGTCTCCATTCTCCAAGACCGTTGATGTTCTTCGCCTCTGAAAGGCTGAACCCAAGCCGGACTCCATTAGCCTCAATCGGTTCGTATTGAACAATCAGAGGCATTCCATTCTGAAACCTGGCGTCACAGAGACACGCAGAGGGAACGGGCACCTGGGGAGAACGAGGCGAACATCATTCATTGCTCTCCCATCTTAGGACTCACTCGCCCCTCCATGGCCTCTCTCAGCATGCAAACAAACCTAATTTCCCAACAAGGTCCCAATGGATGATGCGCTTAGGATGGGATCGACTCCCTCATTCGGCTCGACGAAAGATTCGGACACATCCACCCTCTGCCAAATACGAGTACTGCAGCTTTCTGCTAGTCTGCTTCAACATGATATGATCTACCTGCTTCATGAGATGTTATGGCACGCAAACGTCATGGAACCAAGGTACGCCTAATTTCAAATTGCCGCCCAATTACGACCCCTCTCGACCATACCTACCGCCCTAGTGGATAGGTTACGGATTCAATAGCACATAGTCACACCTTTTCAGTTGATAGCTCCCTACAGATTGTTGATGAACTAAAAATGCAGACTCCCAAATTTCGCTTCTTCACAACGTTCCTGTTGCTATCAGCACCTGTCTACCAGCCTCTAACGTTGAGTTCCTCTCTGTATTCACGAAGGATGTCTGAATCAATGCTTTATTCCTCATGCTCGGTGGTTCCATCTCTCTCTCCTTCCTGGAAATTCTGGTCATCGGGAT
>Ga0307375_10004168_pt1 | contig 13946 bp, 8 predicted proteins | sample TR1MG_FD_202531 | JGI IMG/M metagenome (GOLD analysis project Ga0307375, IMG submission 202531) | Soil microbial communities from Risofladan, Vaasa, Finland - TR-1 | ecosystem: Environmental > Terrestrial > Soil > Coastal area > Acid sulfate soil | place: Finland: Risofladan, Vaasa | collected...
TTTTTCAACCTATGGCACCTGGTGGATACGGCAGGCGATCATCAAGAGCCTCGCGGACAAGGGGCGCGTCATCCGCATCCCCATCCACATGCTCAACACCATCAAGAAATGCTATTTCGTCGCCAAGCAACTCACGCAGGAACTTGGCCGCGATCCCATGCCCGAAGAGTTGGCTGACAAGCTGGGCATGGATGCGAAGCGGGTCAAGGAGATCATGAGGCTTTCCCAGGAGACAGCCAGCCTCGACACCACGGTGGATGATGACAATGTCACGCACCTCTCAGATCTCATCAAGGACGAGACGGTGGCTGAGCCCTTCGAGGAGGTCTTTTCCCTCGCCCTGCAGGACACCCTGGGCAATGTCCTCAAGAATCTCTCCCAACGCGAGATCACGATCATTCAGCTCCGATACGGTCTCAACGGAGAGGGTCCCCGCACCCTCGAGGAGACCGGCAAGTTCCTCGGAATAACCCGCGAGCGAGTGCGGCAGATCCAGGAAAAAGCCATCCAGAAGTTGAAGGACCTTCGCGAACTTTCCGAATACCATACGATTACCTGAGGCACGCGGGACTGCGGACGATCGATCCAATCGCAGTCGGCGCAACAGGCAAAGTCGAGCCTGAGGGAAAGAGGATCGTGGTGAGCCTGCTGTTTCCCGCCAGTAACTCTTTCCGCTTTCTTACCCAACTTGCCAGAGTAGCGTAGCATCCTCCGCCAGGGGAGTTACCCCGAATCCGAGTGCTTGGATTCCACTTTTTAGGTCCGCGCAATATTGCTCGAGACACTGGCCTTTCAAGGATTCGGCCTAGGCCCAGTTAAGTATTTGTTTCTGCGATATGGCGAGTCTCCCCACTCACCTTAACGCCTTCGCCTTTATTCATTGTATATTGTACCGATAAACGCGACGGACATCCCATGTCTTCTCCTTGTAAAATGTCAAAGTTTTTCTCTCCTTGCCAGTTGATGTCCCTCAAATAGCCCGCAAGAGCGGCCGCTGCGGCGCCCGTAGCGGGGTCTTCATATACACCGCCCGGAGGAAAGGGATTTCTGGAGTGAAATAGTTCATTTGATTCCTGCCATAGCATGTTAATTGTAACTAAGCCTTCCTTTTGCATCAAAGCCCTCAAGCGCTCAAAATTATAGGACATATCTGAGAGCTTCTTTCTATCTTTCAAAATAAAAATAAGGTGCTTCGCGCCAGCAAAGGCGAAGCGGACTGGATAATTCGCATCGAGATCGTGTGCCGATAAATTGAATTCCCCCAAAATAAGACTTACATATTCTTGAGGCGCGGCTTCAGACCAAGTTTCGGGAGATTGCAATGTCGCGATAGTGGCGCCGTTTTTGGATCTTGAAACCTCGACACTTATTTCTCCTTGATTAATGTGGAGTCTGTAGGTGCCCTCACCAAAACGTTCTCCCAATGCTGCGCCGCTGGCAATAGTGGCGTGACCACAAAACGGAATTTCCATTTCAGGCGCAAAATAGCGAATTCTCCAACCGTCATTTTCTCGTTTTAAAAATGCTGTTTCCGAATACCCGATCTGTTTTGCGGTTTCGAGCATTTCTTTCTCTGTTGGCATCTCGCTGCAGACTACTACACCTGCTGGATTGCCACCTCTATTGTTGTGGGAAAAAGCCGCGATTCTTAGAGCATTCATTATGTTTTCTCCTTGCAGATCGATATTTTGCTTTCGGCGGAGTCGCCTTGCAATTGCCGGGTCGAGCAGGTAATTTAAAATCGCTACGAGTACTGCGCAGCTGCCTTGACGACTTTCCATCGCGACTTACGAAGAAAATTATCAGGCCCTTTGCGCGCTCCAATATTGAGATTCTCGGCATGATTCGATATCAGATAGTATCGCGATCCTTTCTTGATTTCCGGCAAGCAAAGAAACATCAATGCAGGGCGATCGAAACCGACGAATAGACCAGAAGCAGAGCCATGACAACATTGAAGGCGAGGTGGAATGAGGGTCTGGCGAGGATGCCGGAGAGGGCGCTTCCTACGAGGTTCCAGGTCGATACTGACGTGAAGGAAATGGCAGCGACAAGGACGGACGACACAAGGATCCTCCCAAGGCTACCGGTTAGGATGGCCGAAAATGACGTAAAGAGGGTGATGCCGAATAAAATTCCCTTAGGGTTGACGAACTGAAGGAGGAATCCGGCAACATAGCCATCCCTGAAGGAAACGGGCCGGCCCTGCTTCTTCGGGGAATCGATGAAAAGGGAGATTGCGAGCCAGGCCATGTAGAGTACGCCGATCCATTTAAGCCAGCGTGATATCAACGAGTAATTCCTCGCCAGAAATTCAGTGAGGAGTCCCCCGGAAAGCAACAGGAGAAGAAAGCCTGTCGCAATTCCGAGCAAATAGGGAAGACTACCTCGATATCCCATCCGGAGCCCGAGGGCAGAGGCCGACACATTATTAGGTCCGGGCGTAAAAACCATGAGAACTACGTAGCCTATGCAGGGCGCGATAAGTTCATTCATTCGGCGGGCCTCCTAACTGAGATGATGCAGCTGAGCGGACTTGGTGAAAAGATTCACGCCTCCTCTTTCTCTCGAGATCAGGTAATTGCCCTGAATGGCTGTGTCCCTGAAAATGTTAATAGCCTGTGTCTATCGCACAGGTTCTTACCGTGGTAGGCTCTTCCCGTGGAATGGAAATCCGATTCGAGAAGTAGCCACGAAACATTGTATTCCGAAGTCGCTGAATGGCTTGTATCCCGCATCGCCCAAGGAACCTACGCCATCGGCGATAAGGTACCCTCGATCCGTTCCCTGAGCGAAACGCTCGAGGTGTCGGGCAATACAGTACGTCGGGCCTATGATCTCCTCGAGCGCCGCCGCTATATCGATTGTCGGCCGCAATCTGGCTATTTCGTGCGCAAAGCACCGCCGCCTGAGCCCAAGGAAGGCGGATCGATATCAAAGCTTAGTCCCTCCGAACTTCCATTCTGCAAGATATATGGCGAGATACGGGACCGGAGCTCCTCGCCGGAGGCGGCCGCGATGGGTCTCGCCCTCACCTCCCCCGACCTCCTGCCTAGCGACCGCCTCAGCGCGCTCATGGCTGATGTCATGCGGCGCGAAGGCCCGAGAATGCTCGATCTTGGCGCCGGTTCAGGCGATCGGGAGCTTCGAAGGCAGATCGCGCGCCTCCAGGTCGACGCCGGCATTTCGATACCGGCAGACGGGGTCATCGTTACCAATGGTTGCAGCGAGGCTATTTATCTCGCCCTCAGCGCGGTCTGCGCGAGAGGCGATATAGTTGCCGTGGAATCGCCAGCCTTCTTCAACTTCTTCGAAGTCTTCAGGGAACTTGGCCTGAAGTCTTTGGAGATACCCTCAACCCCTCGTTACGGGCTCAACCTCGACGTGCTCCGCTTCGCAATAGACCATCATGCTCCGGCCGCTTGCCTCGTAACGCCCACCTACTCGAACCCTAGCGGCGCCTGCATGGAGGAATCCGCGAAGCTTGCGCTCGTCCAAATCCTCGATCGTGCGGGCATACCTCTCATCGAAGACGATGCCCACGGCTATTTGTCCTGGTCAGGCGCGAGGCCGCCTTCGTGCAAGGCCTTCGACCGATCCGGAAATGTCATCTACTGCTCGTCCTTCACGAAGACTCTTGGTGCTGGACTGAGACTTGGATGGATGCTCCCCGGACGCTTCTCGGAAGATGTAGCCCGGCTTAAGTCCGCACTGAACCTTGCCGGCCCTGGCGTTACCCAGGCCGCCGTGGCTCGATTCCTGGCCGAGGGCGGATGGGCACGGCACATGCGGAGACTGCGCGCGTTGATCGCGGCGCGGGTTGGGGCAATGCGCGATCTGGTCGCCGAAACTTTTCCGGTAGGAACGAAGGTCTCACGGGCGGGCGGCGGCATGCTTTTGTGGGTCGAACTCCCCGAGGGGTCCGACGCAGACACCCTCTTCGAGGCCGCGCTGCGCGAGGATATCCTTTTCGCTCCAGGCTCCATCTTTTCCGCGTCGGGAGGCTTTCGCGGCTTCCTCCGTCTCAATGGAAGTCTATCAGGAGCCGAAACCGATCGTGCGGTGCGGAGGTTAGGGGAGCTTGCGACCAAGATCTAGCCCGATTAGCTGCAACTCGCGAGCATCCTGGGACCGCCAAGGACTACGATGCTGGCTTGCCCCCAGGGCAGCAACACATGAACTGGAGGAAAAGAAGCTCCCTAATGGCCTTCGTCGGGAAAAGAGAATGAATCTTATGGTTTTGCCAAGAAGGCGGTTGTCTCCATCTTGCGGCAGTGTTGAAGAACCAGATTATGCGTACCATGTATGTTCATTTTTTTGGCGACCATCCATCCCATAACAGCCGCGCAAAAAGGTGCCACCATGTTAGCAAAAAAAAGAATATTTGAAAGTTTCGAGCTGCCCGTTCAAGCGCTACTGCGCGTCAGGGGATACTTGCCGCTCCATCCAGGTCAATGCGAACCTGGAACGCCATCGGGGACAAGCCCGCAAGCGGCTCAATTCCGAAACCGGGGACGAACTCCGCAAGCGCCTATCGGTTGAGGTCGAATCGGTATGGGGACAGATCAAGCACGATCGATCTCTCCGGCGCTTTCTGACGCGGGCTCGCCAAGGTAAAGACTGAATGGCGGCTCGCAGCCCTCGCACACAACATGCTCAAAGTGACCGCACTCCGCGCCGGATTCTGAAGGAAGGGGCCAGGAGAAGACTTACGCGTCCCTCCATCCTTCCCTTCTTTCGGGCTGAACAGGCCAAGCTTCAGCCAAGGGCGTGAAAAAGGGGCCGCCAAGAATTACTTCTTGGACAGCCCCAATCTGGCTAGCCTATTTCAGCTTTGCCGCCAAGTCGGCATTGCCGCGCTTTTGCGCCACATCGCTCGGTGATTCCCCGAAGATGTTCTTGAAGGTCTTGTCAGCTCCCATCGCGAGAAGGGTATCTGCCGCCTGACCGTTGGCGGCCATGGCCGCATAGGCGAGAAGGCCATTGCCGAGCGGGTCCGTCGATTTGATCCGCGTCTGGCCCGATACGAGGGTGGTCAGCGCCGAGGACTTGGGCATCGCGAGAAGGGCTTGCAGACTATCCGTACCCTTGGCGATGGCGATGGATGCAGGCGTTTCCCCGTCGGCATCCTTTGCGTAGAGATCAGCGCCTGCGCTTGCGAGGAGGGTAACCGCCGGAAGCTCCCCTGCCTTGAGAGCCGCATGGAGGGGGGTGGTCGAGCGCTGATCTCGGGCTTCGAGGGCCGCGCCTTTTGCGATCGCGAGCTCTATCGCTTCGACGCTCGCGCCGGCGTCGACGAGGACGCGAAGGGCGTTTCTGCCCGTGCTGTCCCGGCGGTTGATGGAGATCGGAGCAAGGAGGACATCGAGTAAGGGGAGGCTCTTGGCAGCGGCGGCGGTCACGGGCGAGAGGCCAGTCGCGGAGACGGCGAGTATGTCCGCCCCGGCGGCGACAAGCGCCCTTGCCATGTCGGAATCATTGGCTTCGACGGCCAGGAGAAGAGCTGTCTTGCCATCCATATTCCGCGCATCGACCTCGGCGCCGGCAGCGACCAGCTTTGCCTCGACGTCAGCGCGACCGGAGCGTGCGGCGACGGCGAGTGGCGTATCGCCGCGATTGTCGCGAGCTTCCAGGGGAGATTTGCGGGCAAGGAGAGCGACGACCCCGTCGAGATCTCGTTTCTTGACGGCATAGTGGAGCGGCGTCTCTCCGGAGAAGTTGCGCGCGGCCGAATCCGCGCCTGCATCGAGGAGGAGAGGCAGGGACTTCTTCGCTCCCCAGAGCATGGCCGCGTGGAGGCTGGTGTCGCCCATCGCGTCGCGAACAGAAGTTGACGCCCCCATCGATAGGAGGGCTTTGACAGATTCCCATGCGTCCGATTCGACGGCTACCGCGAGGGCTGACTTGCCGTCCGCATTTCGCGCGTCGATCTTGACGCCCTTCTCTCCGAGGAAGGCGAGGGTCGAGAACAGGTTTCGACGCGCGGCATGGTGGAGAATGGTGTCTCCGTTGCGATCGCGAGCCGCGATGACCGCGGAATTGAACAACCATTCGAGGGGGCCGCCCGGAGCAGTCAAGCCCAAGGAGACTGGCGTCTCACCCTTGGCGTTCGAGGCGAAAATATCGGCCTTTGCGGCGAGCAGCTCTTCACCTTGGATCCTGAGCCCCCCACGCACCGCGAGATGGAGGGGCGTATCACCCGCGTTGTCCCGGGCGTTGATGTCGCCGCCCTTGGACACGATGAGATCAATGACGGGCGGCGTCGCCTTGAGCATGACGGCGATCGCGAGAGGCGTATTGCCTTGGCTGTCGCGCGAGATCACGTTCGTGGGTGTCAGTAGGGCAGCGAGCACGGCCATGCCTGAGGATGACGGGCCTGCCTGGGCGGAGCTCGCAGTCTGGGCGCTTGAAGCTTGAGCCGGCGCGGCCGCTGATGATGCCGCGTTCGCCGTCCCTGTCGCGGCAGGCGATCCGGTGGCTGGGCTGGCTGCCGGGCTCGGTGCGGTCGTATCGGAGCCCGGCGCGGTGGATTGGCTGTCGGCGGAGGCGAGGCCGATGGCGAGGGAAATCGCACTGTCGCCATGGAGGTTCGCCGCGAAGATATTTGCTCCAGCCTTGAGTAGAACGGGGAGTATCTCTATGCGCTGCAGACGCACCGCGAGAACGAGGGGGGTGTCGCCTTCGGAATTCGCCACATTGGCCGGGGCTCCCGCGGCGAGAAGCTCTCCGATGATCTTGGCCGAATATCCCACTTGAATCGCGACGTGGAGGGGCGTGTTGCCGTTCCGATCCTTGTACGAAGGATCGGCGCCCTTCGAGAGAAGGAGGGTAACTCCAGCTTCGCGGCTGCCTGGAGGCAGGGCGATATGAAGCGGCGTGTTGTCAAAACTGTCACGGGCGTTCGGATCGGCCTTGCCTGCGAGGAGAAGGGCAGCTCCGTCTATCCAGCCAGCCCTAATAGCCTCATGGAGGGGTGTGGATCCCGAACCGTTTCGGGAATTCGGATTGGCGCCCCTGGCGAGGAGGAATTGGACGATTCCGCTGGCTTTCATGTCGACGGCCATATGGAGGGGCGTCTTCCCGTCGTCGAATCGTATTGAGGTGAAGTCGGCAGCCCTGATGGCCTGGGCGAACCATGACCAGTTGCCTATTGTAGGATTGGCGCCGCGCAACACCAAGGTTTCGGCTATGCGGCCCGCCTCGATTCTGTCGGGGTGGAGGAGGGCGAAATCGAGGGCTCCCCTTCCTGAATTGTCTTTGACCATCGGGTCTGCGCCTGCGGCTAGGAGATCGCTTACCGCTTTTTCCGAGAGCTTGTCCGCCGCGATCATAAGGGGCGTCTTTCCGTCGGGGCCCTTGGCGTTCAAGTTCGCCCCGCCGAAAACGGCGAGAAGCATGTCCCCGCCCTTCGCGATGGCCGCCTCCGCTACAGTCGTCCCTCCCGCGTCCTTGGCGAAGAGGTCGGCGCCCCGTTGCGCGAGGACCTTCGCGTCCCGCGTCTTCCCCTCGTCGACGGCGAGTCTGAGCGGCGTGCGGCCCTGCTTGTCGATGGGGTCAACCTTGGCGCCGAGTACGAGAATGAGCTCCACGATGTCGGGAGCATCTTGCTCGACGGCGTTATGCAAGGGGTAGTTGCCGTTCGAGTCGGCTGTATCGAGGGCGGCCCGGTTCGAGAAGAATTTGCGGAGGGCGGAGGTATCCTTCGAACCGATCATCTCGGCGAGATCGGGGGCGGGTTCGGGCGCTGGCGCGACGACGGGCTCGGGCGCCGGTTTCGGGGCGCTCGAGCAGCTCGATAGGACGAAGGTCAAGGCAATGGCGAGTACGCTCGCGAGCGACATCGCGCGCCGCGCCGCATTTCCCATGTTCATCAATGGCTCCTTGGATCGCTCTGGGCATCTTCCGAGGCCCGATGTCTTCTACTCATTTTCGGGTCTTTTTTCCCCGCGATCCATTGTATTATCCGGCGAATCGCCTGTCTTCCGCCTTTGCGGATACCTGACGACGAGGCGACTTTGATAAAAACGGACCGGATGGGGGTGTCAGGTGAAAATAGGCGCGCTAGTACCAACCGCTTCGCAGATTTGGGCAGGGGAGATCGAAAGACTCAACAGCCTCTTCCCGGACGCCGAGTTTTTCGTGGGCGAGACGGAAGTGCGGAAAGCCTTTGATAAGATCGAAGCCCTGATCGCCTCGAGACTCACCGAAGAGATGGTCGGACAAGCCCCCTCCCTCAAGGCCTTGTTCTTGCCGATAGCGGGCCTCAATGCGATTCCCCTCGAGCTACTCGCGGCACGGGGAGTCCGAGTCTTCAATGTCCATGCAAACGCCGAATCGGTCGCGCAAAATGCTCTCGCGATGATCCTCGCCTGGTTCGGTCGGACCATCGAGTATCATAACGATCTCCGCGCGGGACGATGGCACGGATTCTGGGTGGGCAAGGGGGCTGAGGACGAGTGGGACACGATTTTCGATCGACGAGTGGCAATTCTCGGCACCGGCGCGATCGGTTCCGCTCTTGCCGCCCTCCTCAAGCCCTTCCGTTGCGAGATCACCGGCTGGCGACGCCGTTCCGATCTTCCTCCGCCTCCAGGCTTCGATCGCGTCGAAGGCGATCTGGCCGTCGCGGTCACCGGCCGCGATATCGTAGTCTCGACCCTTCCCCTTGCCGCCGCCACGGCAGGGGTAATAGACGCCAGAATCTTCGAGGCCATGCGCGGCTCATTCTTCGTCAACGTCGGCCGAGGCGCGACGGTCGATGAGGAGGCCCTTTGGACGGCCCTGCGCGAGCGTCGCATCGCCGGAGCCGGTATCGATGTCTGGTATCGCTATCCGGAAGTCGGCGCGACGAGCGGCCCCCCCTCCCGCTTCCCCATCCACGAACTGCCGAACGTCGTTCTATCGCCCCATGTCGGAGGCTCGACCCATCAGGCTTCGAAGGCGGCTATCGAGGCGAGCTGCCGGAATCTCGCCGACTGGATGGCCGGACGCGAGGCCGCGAACGAGGTCGATCTGCGTAATGCGTATTGAGGATGCTTAGAGCGGAAACTCCAGGACAAAGCGAGCTCCTGACGCCCTTTCGGCGCGGATTCCCCCTCCGAGCTGCCGGGCGAGGCCTTCCATGAGCGTCATCCCGAAACCCTCGCTTTCTTCGATGGCGAAGAGAGGGGGTAAGCCTCTTCCGTTGTCCTCATAAGTAAGTGCAATCGAGCCTGCTACGATCTCCAGCTTCACCAAAATCGTGGGATCCTCAATGCCGTCGAAGGCGTACTTCACAGAATTCGTGATCAATTCGTTGAGGATGATCCCAAGGGATGACAGGCGTCCTGCGTCGAGTCTAGCCTCGGCTATGGTTGTGCCAATCCGGATCGAGTCGCCGCGCCTGAAGATCCTCAGCATTTCGTCGACCAACTCAGGTAAATAATCGACGAGGTTCACCTCGCCCTTCAACCCCGACCTGTACAGGCGATCGTACATGAAGCCCATGCCCTCGACCTGAGAGATGGCCTCGGTAATGATAGCCTGGGCGCAAGAATCCTCGCAGCCGTCCGCCTTGATTCCGAGCAGGCTCGTGATCGAGTTCATATTGTTCTTGACCCTATGATGGACCTCGCGGAGGATGAGATCCTTCTCCCTGAGAAGGCTTTCGACCCGTGCCTCGGCCTCCTTCTGCAAGGAATTGTCGATGAGGGTCGAGCGGCTCATCACTATTTCTCCTCGCTCGTCGCGGATCCAATTTCGCGACACGAGCACCGGAAAGGTCGTGCCGTCCTTTCGGCAGAGTCGCAGGTCCAGATTCGCGATCGCCTTCGGCTCTTCACCCTCGGGAAAGGTCTCGCGAAATGCCTCGACCCAGGAGGGAGCCACGAGATCGACGAATTTCGCCTTGCCGACGAGCTCCTCTCGTGTGTAGCCGAGCCACTGGAGTTCGGTGTCGTTGATCAAGAGAATCCTGCCATCGCGGTCGAGCGAGTGATAGCCGCAGGGGGCGCTGTAGTAAAAGTCCTCCGCCGTCTCCGCCTGGACCTGGAGTCGGGCATTTGCCTCGAATAATCTGAGCGCCATCTTGATCGAAGCCTCGAGGACGAAGATGCCCGATTTCTTGAGAACGTAACCGTAGGGCGAGGTTCTTTCCATCCTCTCGATCGTTTCCTGGTCGGTGTGCGAGGTGCTGAAAATGATGGGGATGTTGCGATCGCGGAGAATCTCAGCCGCTGTTTCGATCCCGTCCTTGCCGCGACCGAGCTCGACGTCCATTACGATGAGGTCGAAGCTGTGGTTCATTTCCCGAACGATGTCCAAGGCCATCTCGCCGCTCGGGGCGTGTGAGACGCTGTAGCCAAAGCCCCGCAATTGCCCTTCCACCACCGAGGCCAAGAGGAACTGATCTTCGACGAGGAGAATGCTGCGGGCGCCCGACTGTTTCATGACCCTCCGCTTTGAGAAGACCGACATCCTTCGAAAGGGACCGCCGACCGAGGTAGATCCGCAACCTGCCTCGCGGCAGGCCCGGTCTTTCATCGTCGCGGCCCGATTCCATGATAAGCCGGCGCCCGAGGGCCTTCAAGGAAGCTGGGGTATTCATTCCGCAAACGAAAACGCATCATCGCATCGCCCGTGCAACGCGACGCTCGCTATAGCTCCCGAAGAATTGTGGCCTTGGTCCAGAAATCCTGACGAGCAACGCTCGCTGCGCTCGCTATAGCTCCCGAAGAATTGTGGCCTAGGTCCACAATTCTTCGGGAGCTTCGACCAGCATGTGGCGGAAGTCGGTGTAGATCATGAGGAGTTCGTAGAGGCGGTCGAAGGGGAGGGCGTCGCGGTCGAAGATGACGAAGGGGAGCTGCTCGGCCAGGCGATCGGCGTTGAAGCCGCCCTTGCCGCCGACGACGAGGCAGGTCTCGAGATCTTGCGCCTCCTCCATCGCGCGGTAGGCGAGGCTCGGGTTGCGCGTCGCGAAGAACATGCGGGTTTGGTAGCCGGCCTGCGGGTCGAGCGAGAAATATCGTGACAATTCATAGTAATGATCACGGTAGGCGAAGGCGTCGGCGAGGCGGAGAACGAGCTTTTCCCCGGGGACGCGCGAATCCGAGCGGAGCACGATCTGGTACAAGGCGAAGGGATTGTCCCGCTTGAGGTCGCGGGCGACGCGCGCGAGTCGGGCCATGCCCTCGGGATTGTCGGCATCGACGAGGAAGGTCACCGAGTGGGCCAACTTGGCCGGATTGAGGCGGATCCAGTCGAGGTTTTCCTCCCTCCGCGCGTCGACGAAGGCCCGATAGCCGTTTTCGAACTCGCGGAAGTGGGGCGCTGGCGGAGCCGTCCACTCGACGTCGAAGCCGTCCTCGAAGGCGGCGATCGCGTCCGAGATGTCGTCCTGCGAGATCCAGTCGGTGCTCGTCACCCAATAGGGGGGCCTGTCCATCCGCGTCATGCCCCAATCGTCGGCCTTTTCGCGTACGAGGGTCCCGGGCAGGAGGGACAAGGGATACAGTTCTGCGTCTTGGCCGAGACCGGTCATGCCGAGGAAATCGAGGGTCGCGATCACGTCCTCGTAGCCGTCGAAGGGGAGGCCGAGGATGAGACCCGTTTTCACTGTGACGCGGTTCTTGGCGAGGATTTCGGCGCCTCGCTCGAAGCTCTTGCGGTCCCAGCGCCTGCCCACAGCGTCGAGTGCCTTGGCATTCATCGTCTGGAGTCCGACCTCGGCCGAGGCGAGGCCGGCGGCGGCATAGAGGCGGCCCACTTCCTCGTTGATCGACTCGAGCCTGAGCTCGGCGTGGATGGACAGGCCGGCCGAATTGGCCTTGGCGAGGGCGATCAAACGCTCGGGAAGATCCTCCGTCGCCTGGAACGAGGGGTCCATGAGGTAAAGCTCCGAGACGCCTTCCTTCCCCGCCCGCTCGACGACGCGGTAGACGTCCTCGCGCTTCATCCGCCTGACGCCGTGGAAATTCTTGCCGTAATAGCAGTAGCCGCAATTGGCGGGGCAGCCGCGCATCGTCTCGATATGGACCGGTATGTCCGCCTCGAAGGGTATGATGCCTTCGAGGTAGGGGTTGGGGAGCTCCACCAGATCGAGGTCTCCCTCGGCCCGGTAGCTTTTTTCGAGGGGCTTCCCTCGTCGTATGTCGTCGAGGAGGCGGGCGAAGGGCAGCTCGCCTTCGCCTTCTATCAGCGCATGAAAGGGCGAACGCGAAAAGATGGGCATGCCGTGAACGACTTCCGGCCCTCCGGCGATCAAGCGCGCCCGGGGCAGTACCTTTTCGAGCTCGGTGGCCAGCCAGGCGCTTCTCTCGAGATTCCAGAGATACAGCGAAAAGGCCACGAGGTCCGGCGCTCCGGATTCGCCGGCAGCGACCTTGTCGGCGAAGGCCGAGGCGATGGCCTCGACGAGGCCCCTGTCAGAGGCATAGTCGACGATAGTGCGAGGCAGGATGCGCCATTCGTCTCGGGAGAGGAGGCCGCATTTTTCGGCCCAGGCGGCAAGGTAGCCTGCGGCCAAGGGGACATTGGAACGCGTGCCCTCGAAGGAGGGTTCTTGGACTGGCAATTGGACGAAAAGAATTTTCATGAAGGGCGCGGTTGCTTCCGTGAAAGAGAATTTCCCGCCGGTTCCTTCATCCGTTCGGCGAAGGCGGGAAAATCGGGGAACACGCTCCCCCAGTTTCCCCGTCTCGTCGGCGCGTCAAGGGCGCGGACGAGGAGGGCGAGGTAGCTTTCGCGGCTCGTCTCCCCGGCTCCGAGACCGGCAAGATGGTCAGTATACACTTGCGAATCGACGAGGGTGAAGCCCTGGCCCTCGATATAGCGCACGAATGGCGCGAAAGCGACCTTCGAGGCGTCGTCGACGAGGCTGAACATCGATTCTCCGAAGAAGACCGACCCGAGTGAGACGCCGTAGAATCCCCCGACGAGCCTTCCCTCGAGCCTGACCTCCACCGAATGGGCGAAGCCCCTTCGGTGCAACTCGATGTAGGCCGCGATCATGTCGCGGGTTATCCAGGTCCCCCGCTGTCCCCTGCGCGGAATCGCCGAGCAGTGCCGTATCACCGCCTCGAAATCACGGTCCAGGGCCCATTCCCAGGGATGTCGGCGAATGATCTTGCGCAGGGTCGCCGAGACGTGGAGGCGGGCAATCTCGAGCACGAAGCGAGGCTCCGGCGACCACCAGAGTATGGGCTCTCCCTCGCTGAACCAGGGAAAGAGCCCCTGCCTATACGCCGACAGCAGCATGCCCGGCGAGAGATTGCCTCCCGAGCAGACGATGCCCTGCTCGTCGGCGCTTCGCGGATCGGGAAAGGGGAAGTGCTCGTTCTCGTCGAACCAGGGGAAATAGGGGCGGCGAGGCTTCATGGCTTCGCCCCCCTCGTCGCGGCCCCAAGCGATCCTGCCAGACGGGGATACAGGCGCCAAAGGAGAGGTTCCAGGAGGAGCGTCACGGCGATCCCCCCGAGGATGTCGGTGAAATAATGGGCATAGATATACACGGTGGCCGAGGCGATGAGGAGGAATGCGGGCACATAGAGCCAGAGGAGTCGCTTTGACAGTCTCATGGCGTAGATCGTCATGAGGAGGGAAAAGGCGACGTGGGTGGAAGGGAAGGCTGCGCCGTCGAGGCGGGTGCTTCGAAATACGTTCTGGAAAAAGTTGACGAAAATGCCGCCTGAAAACTCGCTATAGCCGGCGCTTCTGAGATCGTCGAACCAATACTTGGGACCCTCGACGCGAAAAAAGAGGTACCAGATGAAAATGATCGCCATCATCGAGACGTATACGAATATCTCTCGCTCGGCTATGTCCCGGCGGCCGCGGAGCCAGGGCAGCCAGGGCGTGATGGCAAAAAGCACATAATACAGAAAATACCCGCCGAACATCATTTCGTTGATGGCGGGTATTCCCGCGAGGCTCTGGTGAAAGCGGCGAGAGGGCTGGAATCCGAAGAG
>Ga0307375_10004169_pt1 | contig 13943 bp, 13 predicted proteins | sample TR1MG_FD_202531 | JGI IMG/M metagenome (GOLD analysis project Ga0307375, IMG submission 202531) | Soil microbial communities from Risofladan, Vaasa, Finland - TR-1 | ecosystem: Environmental > Terrestrial > Soil > Coastal area > Acid sulfate soil | place: Finland: Risofladan, Vaasa | collected...
TGGGACTGTTCAAGACCGAACTGCATCGCAACCCGGCCGTCCTCGCCGACAACGGCGGCCACTGGAAGGGACTCGACGACCTCGAGATTGCCACGTGTGCGTGGGTGTCATGGTTCAACGACGAGCGCCTGCACGGCGAACTCGACGACCGCACGCCGGCCGAAATGGAGGCGGACTATTGTGACTCAGATCAGGCCAAGGCGGCCTGAGACATCCAAGCTCGGAAGTCTCCAGGAAACCCAGGCCGGTTCACTTCCCCTTCTTGTCCAATGCTCGTTCGGCAGTTCGACGAGTCCAATCCTTAAATCCTTCAGTCGTCTTAAGGAAAGCGACACTGATGCCCTCAGGGTATTTCGCCAGCATTTGCCGGCCAAAGTCGGTTATCTGAAGGTGACCCCGCTTGGGTCTACTAATCGCACGGGCTTGAAATAAGTACTCGCAGGCGAAATAGGCACGGCTTATGGCCCGATTGCTACCTCCCCCCAACTTCTCTGAACGTTCGGATTCAGGAAGGTTCAGTCCGTCTATGACGTGCTCGTAGAAGTCCTTCGCCCGCCACTCTTGGCCATCAGAAAGGTCTTCAAGGACTTTGTTAAAGAGTTCGTTGAATTTGGGAATCGTCATGGCCAGAGGATAGGTCCAAATACATGCAGTCCCCCGGGTTGACGGCGCCGGCTTTCATTGGTAATTAGGCTCTGCCGTAACCATGGCACCGAACCTCAAACCTGAAGAGCGGGCTCGCGACCTCATTGACGAGCAATTGATCAGGGCTGGCTGGTTCGTGTGCGACCGCAAGGACATCGACCTGTTCAACCATCAAGGGGTGGCCGTGCGCGAGGTCATCATGGCTACTGAGCACGGACGCGCCGACTATCTTCTCTACGTCGATAGACAGATAGTTGGTGTCATCGAGGCCAAGCCTGTTGGGACGACTCTGTCAGGGGTACAGTGGCAGTCCGCAATGTACGCTGAAGGTCTACCCGAGACCTACCGTGATGGCGCTGTCCTGAGAGACGATCGCTTGCCCTTCGTCTACGAGGCGTCGGGCACGGAGACCCAGTTCACGAATGGCTTCGACCCGTACCCACGGGCCCGCAAAGTTTTTAACTTCCAAGAGCCTGCAACACTCGCCCGGTTCATCCGTGACAGCGTCAATGATCCCAATGCTCCAACATGGCGAGGCAAGGTCCTATCGATGCCGTCCTTCGACCACTATTCCCTCCGCCCAGCACAGAGAGCGTCCATTGCTGCGCTGGAGCATTCGCTTTCGTCGGGTAACCATTCACGTTCACTCGTCCAGATGGCGACTGGTGCTGGAAAGACTCGAATGGCCGTGACGGAGGCGTACAGATTACTTCAGTACGGCGGCTTCAATCGTGTCCTGTTTCTTGTCGACCGCAACAACCTCGGCGACCAAACGCTTAGAGAGTTCCGTGACTTCACGACACCCGAGGATGGACGCAAGTTTTCGGAACTCTATAACGTCGATAAGTTGACCAGCGCGGGTTTAGCGCAGTCCAGCAGCGTCGTGATCTCCACCATTCAACGCGTCTTCGCTGGTTTGAGGGGCATGGAGATTCCTGAAGACGACGACCCACAGATCGACGGCTACGTGCCGCCTGCGCCCGTCGCGGTTGAATACTCGGCCGCCATGCCGCCAGAAACCTTTGACCTCGTCATCGTGGATGAGTGTCACCGCTCCATTTACGGTCTCTGGCGTGGGGTGGTTGAGTACTTCGACGCGCACGTCGTTGGGCTGACCGCAACGCCCACCAAGCAGACTCTGGGTTTCTTCCAACAGAACTTGGTATCTGAGTACACCTACGCCGAGTCGGTCGCCGACGGCGTGAACGTCGACTTCGAGGTTTATCGAATACAGACCGAGATTACGAAGAAGGGTGCGACCATCGAGGCTGGCACCATCGTTCCAAAGATGGACCGACGAACGCGACAACAACGTTGGGAAGCCCTCGACGAGGACTTTGACTACACCGGAAGTGAACTGGACCGTGCAGTCACCAGTAAGTCCCAGATTCGTCTCGTCCTCGAAACGTTTCGCGACCGGCTTTACAGCGAAATCTTTCCCGGTCGTTCCGTAGTCCCGAAGACGCTCATCTTCGCCAAGGACGACAATCACGCCGAAGAGATTGTGTTGATGGCCAGAGAAGTGTTCGGTAAGGGTAACGATTTCGCCGCCAAGATTACGTACAACGCCAAAGATCCCAAGGCGTTGCTCCAGAAGTTCCGAAACTCGCCTGACCTGCGCATCGTGGTCACGGTGGACATGATTGCGACCGGCACCGACGTGAAGGCCATCGAGTGCGTATTCTTCATGCGCGACGTCCGCTCGGGTACCTACTTCGAGCAAATGAAGGGACGTGGCGCACGAACCATCAACGATGCCGACTTCCAGAGCATCACGCCCGACGCTAAGCGTAAAGAGCGATTCATCATCGTCGATGCAATCGGTGTCACTGAACATGACTTCGTCGACGCAACACCACTAGAGCGCGCCAAGACAATCCCACTAGAGAAACTCTTGGAACGCGCGGCAAACCTCACCATCACTGTCGACGAAGTGACCACGCTGGCTTCTCGCCTGGCTCGTCTCGAACGAGAGATCACACCGAAAGAGGAGGTCGAACTCACTGACCTGGCGGGCATGTCGCTAAAGGACATCACACGACGGCTCGTTACTGTCGCTGACCCAGACGTTCTAGCGGGTCTGGCCGAGAACACTCCAAAGGGTGCAGACGGTGAGCCTGACTTGACTAAGGCACTTCATCAGCACATCAATGAGATGGTCACACCACTAGCGAGTAACGCCGCATTGCGACAACGACTTCTGGACATTCGTTCTCTACACGATCGCGTCATTGACGAGGTTTCTGCTGATGTGCTCCTGAACGCTGCAGGTGTCGTGGACTACGACAAAGCCCGACACGTCATTACTTCGTGGAAGCAGTTTCTCGAAGACAACAAGGACGAGATAACTCTCATCCACTTGCTGTACTCGCAGCCCAAGGGCGCGAAGGTGACGTTCCGCGAGTTGAGCGACCTCGCCGAGCGACTCAAGCGACCGCCATACATGTGGACAGTCGACCTCATCTGGGACGCGTACCAAGCCCTGGAGAGTGACCACGTCAAGAGAACCGACAAACACACTGCCACGGACCTCATCACGCTCGTTCGCTACTCCCTTGACCTTGAACGCGAACTGGTTCCGTTCGCCGACGTCGTCGATGAGCGCTATCAGGGGTGGCTGGCTCAGCAAGAGCAGTCGGGAACGACGTTCACCGAGGCTCAACTGTGGTGGCTGGAGCGCATCAAGGACACGATTGTTCAAAGTGCGCAGTTCAGTATTGACGACCTTGACCTTGCACCATTCACTGAACGAGGTGGGTCCGACGGCATCGGTCGTGATCTCGGGTCACAGGCACAGGCCATTATTGACAGCATGAACGAGGTATTGGCTGTATGACCGATTTACCGTATGGGTGGGTAAGCAAACCGCTCAGCGAAGTGCTCGAAGAATCCATCGGGGGGATTTGGGGCAGTGAGCCCGGAAGCGCAGAAGTTGACGTCAGCGTTCTTAGGGTGACTGAAATGAAGGCGGACGGTCGTTTAGAGCCGTCAACCGCTGCGCGTCGCTCCGTTTCAGCCAAGCAAGTGGCATCCCGAGAACTTCGAGTCGGGGACATCATTCTTGAAAAGTCAGGTGGTGGACCAAAGTCCCCAGTAGGCAGAGTAGGGATCATCGACTCAACAACTGCAGGTTATTTGTTTTCCAACTTCATGCAGTTACTTCGTCCTGCCACCGAAACGGTGCAGCCAGACTTCCTGTTTCAGTACTTGGTCTATTTCCAAGCAACGGGCCAGACCGCTCCAATGCAGACCGCAACTACAAACATTCGTAACATCAAGATGCCCGATTATCTGGCATCTGGAGTTCCCCTTCCGCCCCTCGCCGAGCAGCAGCGCATCGTCGAAATCTTGGAAGAACAGTTCAGCCGCCTCGATGCTGCTCTCGCGAGCATCCGCACGGTACGGGAGAAGGCTGCGGCATTTCGACGGTCGCTGCTTCAGGCTGCGTTCCACGGCGCGCTTGCCGGTGACAGCGCAGTGTCCATCCCATCAGATTGGAGTCTCCTCTCACTTGACGAGGTCAGCGAAGTCCGCTTGGGCCGACAGCGGTCACCTCGTAATCACTCGGGGCCCCAGATGCGACCCTATCTTCGAGCCGCGAATGTGACTTGGCAAGGTCTCGACCTGACCGACGTCAAGGAGATGAACTTCAGTGACGAGGAACTTCGTGTCTTATGCCTCAAATCGGGCGACATCCTTGTCGGCGAGGCGTCAGGCAGCCCAAATGAAGTGGGCAAGGCTGCGGTCTTTCAGGGAGAAATTGAAAACTGTTGCTTCCAGAACACCCTGCTTCGGGTGAGGCCACTGTCAATTGATACTCGGTACCTCCACTATTTCCTGACAGGCACCGCGATGTCGGGAGCGTATGCCAGAGAATCGAGGGGCGTCGGGATCAGCCACCTCGGAAGGGCGAAATTGGCTTCGTGGCCCGTTCCGGTCGCTCCGGCGCCGGAGCAGCAGCGGATTGGAGAGATGCTTGACGAACAGTTCTCGCGGCTAGATGCCGCGCTAGTTGTCGCAAATCAACTTGAGGCACGATTCGCTTCAGAGCGACGTTCGATATTGCATGCCGCATTCGCTGGAACCTTGACCGCACAATGGAGAGAAACCAATCATGGCTGATGCACGCCAACTCGTAGACAAACTTTGGTCGTACTGTTCGTTGCTTAGGGATGATGGGGTCTCGACCATTGATTACACCGAGCAACTTACCTACCTGCTGTTTCTCAAGATGGCGCACGAGCGGGCCACGCGCCCAATCAACCCCGAGAAGGTAGTCCCCGACGACTGTTCATGGCAGCGCCTACTAGACGAAGAGGCGACAGAACTGGAATCGACGTATCGGTACATTCTCGAGACACTTGCCAAGCATCCCGGCACTCTGGGTGTCATCTTCCGTAAGGCGCAGAACAAGATTCAAGACCCCGCAAAACTAAAGAAACTCATTGTCGAACTCATTGACGCCGAGAACTGGTCGGCGACGGGCGTAGATATCAAGGGCGACGCATACGAGGGCCTGCTCGCCAAGGGTGCCGAGGACGTTAAGTCCGGTGCGGGTCAGTATTTCACGCCACGGGAACTCATTAAGGCGATGGTGGACTGCATTCAGCCAACCGTGAAGGACACCGTAGTGGACCCAGCGTGTGGCACCGGCGGGTTCCTACTGGTCGCGTACGAATACGCCAGCCGAGAGGCCGAGAACCTGACGCCCGACGAGAAGGAACACCTGCGAGATAACTTCATCTCGGGCACCGAACTCGTGGACGGCACGGCGCGACTTGCCGCCATGAACATGCTGCTGCACGGCATCGGGAAACCAGACGGTGAGAGTCTCATCGAGGTTAAAGACTCTCTGACCGCTGACCCCGGTAGGCGGTGGTCTGTGTGCCTCGCCAACCCACCATTCGGCACGAAATCTTCGAACACGATGATTGGGGCTGATGGGAAGATATCCCGGGACACTCTTGAGATAGTTCGCGACGATTTCTGGGTGACGACCTCCAATAAACAACTGAACTTCCTCCAGCACATCAAGACGATTCTCGACATTAACGGTCGAGCCGCTGTTGTCCTTCCTGACAATGTCCTGTTCGAGGGTGGGGCCGGTGAGACACTGCGCAAGCGGCTGTTGAAGGAGTTCGACGTACATACGCTGCTGCGGTTACCGACGGGCATCTTCTACGCAGGTGGTGTGAAGGCGAACGTGCTGTTCTTCGATAAGCGACCTGCGGGCGACAAGCCATGGACCACGAAACTCTGGGTCTACGACCTGCGTACCAATCAGCACTTCACGCAGAAGCAGAATACGCTGCAGCGCCATCACATGGACGACTTTGTCGATTTGTATATGCCAGGTCGACCGAGAAGTGAACGTGTCGAGTCTGAGCGTTTCAAGTCGTTCACGTACGAGGAACTCGTTGCCCGTGACAAGGCGAACCTCGACCTGCTGTGGTTGAAAGATGACTCGCTCACGGACGCTGCCGACCTGCCCGCACCCGAGATTCTCGCGAGAGAAATCATCGAGGAACTCGAGGCGGCTCTGGAGGAGTTCAATGCGATTGCCGAGTCGCTAGAAGCGTTGATCGGTAAGTCAGATAAGTGACACAACGTGGTTTGGCTGGTTTTGGCGGCTCAATAGTCGTCGCTGTTTTGGATGCGCGTTGACACACAACGTGAACGCTCTGATCGCTCTGGCGCGACTCACGCTCAGTGGTCAGCGCCCGAAACTAGCCATTTGAACAACAGGAGAGCCCAGAAGTGCCACCACGCACTGACAGCTTGACGTAATTGCGTTTACAGAGGCTCAAGTTCTGCTGCCCGCTTCTAGCCGGGTCACCTCCGCCATTCTGATTGCTTCTGCCAACGGGTAGAATTCGCCGAACCCGGATGAGGTCCTATGTCCAGTTGAAGGAACTAAGTGGATCGTTCAGAATGTGTCGAACTCGGCTTTATCACGAGGGTCGATAACTTGGCGTCAATTCTTGAGTTTGGTATTCTTTCCTACAATGTGGCGGTCACCGTCGATCATCAATCAGTGGCGAACGAAGAAGTCCAGGGCCTTCGAGCGGCCGTAGTAATACCGCCAGGTCTGAATCTTCACGACTATGCAAATCTCTACATCAACGCTCGAAACCCGATGATGTACTTCCTACGCAATCATCACACTGAACTGGTGGTGCTCCGCGTCGATGCGTCAGTGCTGGAGTTGCCTGATGTAGTTTTGAGTGACATGAACGCAGCGCGCAACATGGTCCGCTTCGGACCGCCTGACGAGATGCTCCCTCGTCTTGACCGCAACCGGATATTTGCCCGATATTGGAACCACGATGATCCGATGGAAAGTTATCGGCATAAGGGCGAAATGTGCGCGGAGGTCCTGGTGCCGGGTTCGGTTCCCCCTGATTACATAACAGGAATCTACGTTTCCTGTAAATCGACCGAGCATTCGGTGTCACAGGTCTGCGATACCGTTCCTATTGTCATCGATGCTTATCGATTCTTCCAAGGAGAACCCGGATGATCTCAGTAACGACGGGAGACATCCTCAAGTCCCAGAAGCATGCTCTAGTAAACACCGTCAACTGCGTTGGCGTGATGGGAAAGGGGGTTGCTCTGGCTTTCAAGAGGAACTACCCAGCGATGTTCGAGGACTACGTTGCCCGGTGCCAACGAGCGGAAGTTCGTCTGGGCCACCCATACCCGTACGAAGCATCCGACGGCCATGTGATCATCAATTTCCCTACCAAGGATCATTGGCGAGCAGTGTCTCGACTCAGCGACATTGTTGAGGGAATTGATTTCATCCGAGAGCACTATCGAGAATGGGGGGTGCGGTCAATAGCCGTTCCACCTCTGGGTTGTGGAAATGGTCAACTAGAATGGAACGTCGTCGGCCCAACTCTTTATCGTGAGCTGTCGAAGCTCGATATCGAAGTCGAGTTATTCGCACCTATCGGGACGCCACCGGACGAAATGCAACTCGATTTCTTCTCAGAGATTGCCCCACCAGCGATTTCCACATATATCGAACCTGCATGGGTCGCTCTGATTGAGACGATCCGACGAATCGAGGCGTCCACGAACTACTGGCCAGTTGGTCGAACTCGATTCCAAAAGCTCGCGTATTTCCTCGCTTCGGAAGGACTGCCGATGGGGTTGGAATATGAACGAGGCCAATATGGACCCTTTTCTTCGCAACTAAAGGGCGTCGTCTCAAAGCTCGTTAACAATGGGATTCTGGTTGAGGTGCAACGAGGACGAATGAGTTCAATGGAGGTTGGATCCACCTTCGACGACGCGCGCAAAGCATTCGAGACTGAATTGAAGTCGTGGAATCATGAGATCAACCAAGTGGCCGATCTTTTTGTTCGGATGAACACTAACCAGTCCGAAATCGCCGCAACCATTCACTTCGTCGCCAAAGAATTGCATGAGCAATTAGGAAAAGCGCCAAGTGACCGGCAGATAATCGATGAGGTCCTCGATTGGAAGCCATTACGGGGAAACTTCACTCGAGAGATTGTTTCAACCGCAATTGAATCACTCGCCGTACTCGAATGGATTCAGATCGAACCTTCTAGCGATTTATTCACCAAGGAAAGCGATTTAGCCAGTATCGCCTAGTGGTAACTGCAATGCATTTTGCGGGTGAGCTGGAACCATACAGAACCCAGAGACCCCGGGTCATTGTTGTCTTGCTTTGTCGTCTCTATTCCCGAGCGAACCATGGCAGGGAGCCGGAAGACTGCCGGTTGCGCTGAACAACTCTCGCCAGTTCATCTGGACGGGCATAGAAGGTCGTCCCGTCTCGGCGCACGTAGTACTCAGGTTTATTCTGATCAAGAGTCAGCCCGTGTAGGACACCTCCGCTCGCGGAGACTTCGAGTACGAGAATATTCCTCCCGTCCAGAGCATGGGCCTCGATACGTACCTGGGGCGACGGGTCGACAAGGTCTCGTATGAGGTCGTTCACGCGACGACGAGCCTCAGGCAATTTGTCGAGGATGCCGAGTAACTCACCTCCGTCACCAACACCGAACAACATGGTGCCACCATCGCCGTTGGCGAAGGCGACGACGGTCTTGAAGACGTTGCGTTTCTCCCCCCGACCATCAGGAAGTTTCTCTTTGTACTCAAGGCGAGGACCTTCGCCCTGAGCCGCCAGGAGGCTGAGCTCTGCAACGGGGTCCCGGGGTAGTTTAGTTTCGACATTCGGAATCCGGGCACCTTCCCAGCTAAGTGAGCGGAAGTCGCGCCATTCGACCCCCTCTTTGAGCCAGAGCCAGGCGTCAGAAGGAAGGCCGGTGGCGAGAGGGAAGGAGATCCGACCGGCCTTTCCTAGCTCGACCGAGGCCCTATCCTCTGCTCCGTTCAACTCCAACCGGGCGCCACGCAAGGCGCGACCGCCGACCCAGACCTCGAGCGACGTGGGTCGGATGCGCACGCGTCCGATTCGCGCTCGACCGTCGATGAAACGGACGGAGACCTGACCGAGTTGTGGACTGTTGGTACCCGACACCACGAAATTGCCGTGATGGAAGGCGTTGTACGCCGCTCCAAATGTCGGGAACGAGGGAGCATCTCCTTCGCCAACTAGATAGCCGCTTGGAGGGAATGCGGAATCGCGATTGCTCAAGTTGAAGTTGTATGCCACGGACGGCCACGGCAACATGAGTTCGTCGTAAAGAGCGAGGCTGGGCTTACGGACCCAACTCACATTGCCGCCCATCGGTTCAAGAACAACGAGGACCGAGCCCAGCGTGAGAGCAGTGTCGCACTCGGGATCGAGAGCCGATGCCAGCCCAACATTCGACAGGGCGGTGGAAATGAAGGAACATTCACCGTAGGTCCACGTCCGCTCTACCCAGCCTTGCGGGCGAGGCCCGACGACAACCAGTGCGTGGAGCAACGGCGCAACGCCATCAACAGAGCGGCCGATCACAGCATGAATCCAAGTTCGACCTCGACGACTCCGCAACTCTTGCCGCAGGTCTTCCGCACCAATTATGCCCTGATCCACGATTTCAACGCTAGCCGGGCGTGGCTCTCGGCGGCGTAGCTGCGCGGACTGACGCCATCTGTCTCGCGTAGATCGAAACCTTCTTTCAATCGAAGCCCAAACACCCGAGGAAGTGAGGCATCAATAGGTGCAGAGCCGACAACCCTGTCACGAAGACATTCGAAGTGGTCCGGCGGCGCTGTCGGGCTTGACTCAACTCAATTAAACCGGTCGCAACACTTTTGCCGTTCAACCGGCCCGCGACGTTGCTGTCTGGCAAGCGCGACATCGGACTGGGCAATTGGAGTTCGGTGGCAGTCCCACGTGCAATATGCCATAGTCACCGTAAAGTCCGGCCGGCGCGACGAGTACCTGAGGTGACTCCGGAATCACACCTACGGCATGAAGCAGAAGTGCGCGTACTTGAAGGAGCCCAGCCCAGAACGAAACGAATGAGACAGTTGGAATCTCCCCTTCGGCGTCACTGTCGGTTGGATGAGCACATCCCGCGCACGGGTCGCCATCGAGGTGAGTCGATACGAGTGCAAGCCAGAGGTGACTAGTGGCACCAACACAGCACCACGATGGAGCAGCTCGCTGGACTGCCCAACGAGACGGAATGTGGTCCACGCCGACGAGGACCGTCGGAGAGAACGGTCCGTGCTCACTTACCCACCCGTCGGAGAACATTACGGGCACACCATCAATTACTAAATTCGACGTGCCGTAGCCGCTAAGCAAGTCGACCTTGTTTCGGCCAACGTCTGACCTACGACCGAACATGTAGCGATTCAAGTTAGACAAATCGAAAGTGTCCCTATCGAAGACGCGAAATCGTCCCTGGACGTTCACTAGACGTCTCATGCAGTACAACACCGCCGACGTAATCGCACCCGCGCTCACAGCATCCACGACGCCGACGTCAACCGCGTCCGTCTTCAGCAATGGATGGCCGAGATCGACCCGTACGACCCTTTTGAAGTCGATGGAATTTCGAGGTAGGGAAGATATGGAGATTCCCGAGATCGCTGAGATCCCACCTAGTGCGGCACGGAATGCCTCCGCCGCCGACGCGGCCGCGCCAGCGAGAGCACCTATTGCCATTTCGGCGGTCCAAGGGGAACCGCTTGGCCTCTCAGATAACTCGAACGACCAGTCAGTACCGGTGAGTCTGAAATAGCCGGCTCCTTCGAAGGGGCTTGAGCCAAGAACGATAACTAGGTCGTCGGTCGTCCTCGCCTCGTCAATCACGGCCCCAGGGACCATGTCTGCTGCGTACTCTTCGAGGGCCGCGACAAGGTGAGTCCCGCGAAGTGGAGGCTGCGCATGAAGTAAACGAACGTTTGGCATATCGAGGGTCACGCGGATGCCCATCATCGCGATTAGCCCAGCGAGGGCGACCACGCAGGACTGTCCAGCGTGTGACGAAAGGTTCAGGTCGTCGGCGACAATACGGACCGTCGTCGCTCGAAGCCCTTCGAGGATGTCGCGCTTAAGCTCTGGGTCATCGCCGCGCGCCTTGTCGAGCACGTCGTCGGCGATGAGAAGCACTGTTCGAGCGAGTGCCTCCTCGGCGTCAAGGTCCTGTCCCACTAGCGAACCTCAATATCGGCCACGTCGCACTCCACCCAAGTACCGGAATCGCTCATGCGATACATCGCGGCGCTTTCAAAGCCGACTCGACCGTGGGCAAAATCTGGAATCACAATTGAAATGAAGCCCGGGGCCGGCACCAAGGAATGCTCATCGTCAGTGACGGAGTGGAATGCGGCACCCGGATGAGTGTGAATCTGTGCGCGCACCGAGCGGCTCTCTTTGTACAGGTCATGAAAGAACGTCGTTAGCCAGTCTGAGTCGACCGAGTAACCGAACTCATTACTTTCATGATCCGGGTGATGAAGACGATCAATAACACTTGCATCACCTCGCGGACCCGTCCAGTAGGCGACGCACTCAAGTTCAGCTCGACCGCACGACCGAAACACGTCGAAAGTGCGGTCGAGCAGATCTTGGGTCACGACAATTGCTGCCACGAGCCTCCCTTGACCTCACTCGTTCGAAGGTAGAGCTCGTCTCCGGCCTTGACGCCTGCGGCGCATAGCGTTGACGCCTCATCCTTCAGTTCAACGCCGCTCGACAAGAAGAGACTCATCGTGTGAGGGTTGACGGTGACGTTGAACGCGGACAATGCTTTGTCAAGAAGAGACTTCACTCTCTCGTCCCTCTCGTAGCGAAAATTCTTGCCTTCACCATTGAATACGACAATCACCTCTTTGCGACGTAAGTTCAGGACCTCTCCAGCCTTGATCCCCGCTTCATGAAGAGTGCGGGCGTCGGGAAGTTCGTCGCCACTACTCGCGTAAAGCAAGGTGACGTCTCGGTCATCCCGCACTTCAAAAGCGTCGAGCGCCTTGTCGCGCAGTGCCCCTATGGTCTCCTCGGGTTCAAAGGGGAAACCTCGGTCCTCGCCCTTGTAGTTGACATCAACGTCAAATCGCTCGTGTCCGTTGTTTTCGGCCTCCATTGAGAGACCTCCTTCCGCCGACCCAGCGCCGACAATTCCATCGTAAGGACTCGAGGTTCGTGTGTCAAGGATGCTCACGTTAAGATATTCACAATGTTTGCTACACTGACTGTCAGGGTCCTTGACATCTCGCCCTGGGTGGTGCAAAATGGTGGCAAATGGAACCGATCTACGCCGAGTTCGGGAAGCTTCTCCGCCTCGCCCGCAAGCGAGCCGAACTCACGCAGGAAGCGCTTGCGAAGCGGGTTGAGTTGAGCAGGACCTCTGTCACCAACATTGAGCGTGGGAACCAACCGGTCGCCCTGCACACGTTCGTGAGCCTTGCTAAAGCGGTAGGAGTCCCTGCCGCAGACCTTCTCCCCGCCGACACTGCCGATGCTGAACTAACGTTCTCGGACTTGTCCAAATCGCAACAACGCGCAGTACATCGAGAGCTCGAAGGGGCCGGCGATGAAGATCGCAACCGCATTATTCGAATAGTGACCAGTAGAGAGCAGAGCGATGGCAATTCAGTCGAAAGTTGAGGAAGCCGCAGAGGAACTGCTTCGTGAACGCGGAGTCGAAACGGCACCAGTTCCCGTGGAGGACATAGCTCGTTCTCTTGGAACGCAGCTTGTTTTCGACAATTTTGACTCCGATCTATCTGGAATCCTCTATCGCGGCAAGGGTGCAGTGATAATTGGGGTTAACTCGACACACAGTGCGAAGCGTCAACGATTCACAATCGCACACGAACTTGGTCATCTGCGCCTACACGAAAACCAGGTGATGTTCGTCGACAAGGCGGTCCGCGTCGATCGGCGCGATACAAAAGCATCTGCAGGAATTGACGATCGGGAAATCGACGCTAACGGCTTCGGCGCTGCGCTCTTAATGCCGAAAACGATGCTCATAAGCGAGATCGAGTCGCTCACCGACTCACAGAAATCCGATGCAGAAACATTGATCGACCTGCTAGCGGAACGATTCGATGTGAGCTTTCAAGCGATGAAATACCGCCTAGCAAATTTGGGCATTGCGATGCTTTCGGAGTAGCGGTGGACTGGTTAATATCAAGGGTCTTAATGCCCGCAGAGTGCCCGGTTCATCTCCGTTAAGGAGCTACAAGTACGCGATTGCACCTTTGATTAGGTAAAAGGGGTATCCATGTCACTGCCACCAAACCTAGAACCTGTCGGAACATCTTTCGATTGCCATAAGCCATAAGTAGGCTCATCTGATGACGCTGGAACTTCGACCATTCACCATGGAAGACGAAGACGCGGCGCTCCGCGCATGGCGGGACTTTCAGGGGAAACGCTTTGTGTTTCTGACCTCGTACTACGAGGGGCAGCCATGGCCTGAGTATCTAGAACTGCTAGCAAACATCCGAGCCGGTAGAAACCTCCCGGAAGGTCATGTGCCCGGCGCCATGCTGGCCGCTGTCGTGGATGGGTCCCTCGTCGGCCGGGTGTCAGTCCGTTTCCAACTCAATGAGTACCTGGCGACGTTCGGCGGCCACATTGGCTACGCGGTTATCGAGGAGCACCGTCGCAAAGGGTACGCAACAGAGATGTTGCGCCAAGCCCTCCAACTCGAAACGGCGAACGGCATCTGTTCCGTGCTCCTCACCTGTGACGATGACAACATCGGCTCGGCCGCTGTTATCGAACGTTGCGGGGGGATCTTGGAAAGCGTGGGACCGGACGAGAATGGTGTTCTCTTTCGTCGCTACTGGGTGCGATCCTGCCGCCCTTTGGCCATTTGATAAGTGGTAGTGACATGGATACCCCTCTT
>Ga0307375_10004170_pt1 | contig 13942 bp, 13 predicted proteins | sample TR1MG_FD_202531 | JGI IMG/M metagenome (GOLD analysis project Ga0307375, IMG submission 202531) | Soil microbial communities from Risofladan, Vaasa, Finland - TR-1 | ecosystem: Environmental > Terrestrial > Soil > Coastal area > Acid sulfate soil | place: Finland: Risofladan, Vaasa | collected...
CGCCGACACCATCCGCAAGATCAAATACGACACCGCCCTGCTCATCACCATCCTCGGCCTGGAAAACCCCTCATGAACAGCACAAACAACTTTGCGGGTCACCCTGAGCCCACCGATGAGACGCATCTTTCACAATTCATGCACTCCGAAGCTGAATTGCCCGTATGCCTCGACGTGATCATGGACACGGTGGAAGCCTATCTACGTCGGCTGTGCGCCGACATGGCATCCTCCTGCGCGCCCCTGATCACGCGGGCTGCGGGAGGGCTGTCCCATCTGGATCGGGTCGCAGGCGACCCGGCGAGGTTCTCGCGTCTTACCTTCGACGACGCGGTCAGCATCCTGAATGCCGATCCTCGCTGGATACGAACCGACGACGGGTGGCGGACTCTCACCCGCGCCGGCGAGCACGAGCTCATGGCCCGCTGCGGGCAGTTCCTGTGGGTCACCCACTGGGACCACAGAGCCGTGCCCTTCTACCAGGCCGTCGATGAGGCGGGCCGCGCGCTGAACGCCGATCTGCTGTTCGGACCCGGTGAGGTGGTTGGCGCCGGGCAGCGCCATGCGACAGGCGAGCAGGTCGTCGACGCACTCCGCACTCACGGTGTCGCTCCCGAAACCTACGGCTGGTACATCGAAATGAAGCGGGCAATGCCGATGGAGACATCTGGGTTCGGCCTCGGCATCGAGAGGTTCCTCATGTGGCTGCTTCAGCACGATGACATCCGCGACATGCAGATTTTCCCGCGGGAGAACGGACGCCAGATTTCACCGTAAAACGACTACCAGCGATGGAGGCAAGGATGCAGCGGCTCCGGAACTCTGCCGATGCCGTCGGCGACATCGAGGTGCTGCGCTGGCGGCTGGTCGCCGACGGCTATGTGTTCTTGCCCGGCTATCTTGACGTGAACCAGATCTCGGATGTGCAGGGCCGGTTGCGTGAAGGGTGGGCCTCTGTCGGCTGGCTCACCTCTCCGCAGACCCTGACTGCGGCAGGCCGGGACCTGCGGTTCACGAGGGACTCGTTTGCCACCGTGTATCCGGCAGTGCAGCGTGTGGAGCAGTTCCACCGGCTTGCCCACGCCGATCGCCTGGTCCGGCTGGTATCGGGGCTCCTTGGCGGCGAGGTGTTCTGCCATCCGGCGAAGGTCGCCCGTATCTCGCCTCCCTCGGACGGGTCCCGGGCATTCACCCGCGCCCACCAGGATTTCGTGGCGATGCACGTCGCGACCGATGTGCTCACCGCGTGGATCCCGCTGACGGCCTGCACACCAGACCGGCCGGGGCTGCGGATCATCCCCGGTTCCCACCTGAACGGCTTCCTGCGCACCGCCCCGTCGATCCCTGGGGCGCGCCCGTTCTACTTGCCGGTCGGGGACGACGATCCGCGCTGGGCCACCAGCGACTACGATCTGGGCGACCTCGTCGTGTTTCACAGCCTGACGGTGCATGGAGCTGGGCCGAACATCACCGACGACGCCCGGCTCTCCGTTGACGTGCGCTATCAGCTTGTCATCGACCCCATGCGCGCCGAACTCTCGCACCCGCATGGATGGCCGCGGATCCCCGACTGGGATGAGCTGTGCGGTGACTGGACCGACCAGCGCTGGGTGCAGGCACCGCCCCAGGTTGATCTCATTCCGACCGTGCCTGACGCTGACCTTCCGCAGTACCTCACGACGCTGGTCGCACCACCATCCCGATTGCTTCACCCCGGTCGGCAATCCGGCAACAGCCCGACGAGGACGCTCTGATGACGCTCATCAATGACCGGCAATTCGACGAGTTTTTCCGTCCGTACTCCGCCAACGTGGAAGGTTTCTACCAGGCTGCCTACTGGAAGCTCTCCGACGAGCTGATTAAGGAACTGATCCGGCGGCACTTGGCGGTCAAGCCCGGCGACCGGGTGCTCGACGCTGGCGGAGGGACAGGACGCTGGGCGCTATGGCTCGCCTCCGACCAGAACGTGCAGGTCACGGTCGCTGATAAATCCGGGGCGATGCTGGAGCGGGCCCGCCACAACCTCGCCACCGCGGACAAGGCCGATCAAGTCGAGTTGCTGCAATGCGACCTGCATGATGCGCCGCATCTGCCCAGTGGCGTCTTCGACGCTGTGATCTCCACATACGGCGTGCTGAGCTTCCTGGATGAGCCCCAGGCCGTGTTCCACACGCTATACAGGGCCATGAGACCGGGCGCGGCCGGCCTGCTGATGAGCCACTCCCTGTCGACGGCGCTGAGCGCGAAGCTGAGCCGCGACCTCGCATCACCGGATGAGCTGCGTGAGCTGGTGGCGCGGAAGGTGGTGCGGTGGGCACCAGGCGTGCCGCCCCTGAGGGCCTTCTCGGCCCAGGATCTGACTGACCTCGCGACCACAGCCGGGTTCGCCGTCGATGGAGTCTTCGGCGTCACGACGCTGGTCGTGCCTGGTGCGGAGGACTTCGGGTACCCCTACAGCGAGATCAGCCAGGTTTCCCGCGCGCTGGAGGACGCTGAATTCTTCCGGACCGCGCTTGAGCTGGAACTCGCGGCCAGCGAGAACCCAGGCTGGGCCGAGCGGGGGGTCAATCTGATGATCAAGATGCGGAAGCCCGAGCGCGACTCATGACCGCTCCATACAGCGCGCTGGCCAAGGTCTACGACCGATGGACCGCACGCAACGACTACGTCCGGTGGGCAGACTTCATCCGCAGCCGGCTCCCAGATCCTTCCGACGGGACCGTGCACATCCTTGACCTCTGCTGCGGCACTGGCAAGATGACCCGGCTGCTCGGCGGTCACGGCTACCTGGTCACCGGCGTGGACGCCTCGGAAGAGATGCTGGCCGTGGCTCGCGCCGCCTCGCCAGCCGCACGGTTCCGGCGAGCCGAGCTGCCTGCGGACAGGCTGGGCAACCCGGGCGAGTTCTCCACCGCCCTCTGCACTTTCGACAGCCTCAACTACCTCGTCGAACCCAGTGCGGCACGCACCTCGTTTACCCGGATCGCGGATGTGCTGCGGCCTGGCGGCGCCTTCATCTTCGACGTGAATACCGAGCACAAGCTGCGGACCGTGTTCGGTGACAGCCACTACGGCGATGACCTCGGCGAATTCGCCTACGTGTGGCGCAACCGCACCGACTCTGCAACCCGGACGACCCGCTTCCTGATCACCCTGTTCACCCGGCAGCACAGCGGGTTCTTGCGCGAGACCGAGCATCACGCCCAGCGGTGGTTCAGCCAGGCCGAGCTTCGCGCCGACGCGGCTGCCGCCGGTTTCACCGTCGAATCGATCACGGACGACTACACCGACCAGCCGGCCAGTGATCAGACCTTGCGCGAGACGTGGGTGTTGCGCCGCGAGCACTAGACCCCCACGGGTCACCGGGAGGTGAGTAGATGTCACGGAGATGCGAGCCGGGCACGTTACGGCGACCGCCGAGGCTGCAACGCGGGGACCGGATTGCCGTCGCCGCCCCATCCGGAATCACCCAGACTTCTGGCCGGCTCACCCGCGGTGTCGCGGCGCTGAAGAGCCTTGGGTTCGAGGTGGTTGTCGGATCGCAAGTGATGGCTGGCGACCCCGGCAAGCGCACCGCCCAGAACCGCGCGGACGAACTCAACGGATTCCTGCGCGACCAGACAGTGCGCGCCGTAATCGCGGCGATCGGCGGGGACACCACCAACGCGGTCCTGCCCTTGGTCGATTACGCTGCCCTTCGCCGGGACCCAAAGATCATTTGCGGTTACAGCGACATCACGGCGTTGCTGCTCGCCTGCCACCAGCTTGCCGGCATGGTCACGTTCCACGGGCCCACCCTGCTGCCGGAGATCGCTGAGTTTCCGGCGGCGCAGCCGTACACGCTCCACTATCTGAAATGGGCCGTTGGGCGGGCGCGACCAGTGGGCCGTCTCACGCCCGCCGAAGCGTGGACCGACGAGTTCCTGCTCTGGGATCACCACGACGACCGGCCTCGCGCAATGCGGCAATCGGGCGGATGGCGCTGGCTGAGCGGCGGCAGCGCCAGTGGCCCGCTGCTGGGAGGCAATCTCGAAACGGTCAGCGCGCTCGCAGGCACTCGGTACTTCCCCGACTTCGCCGGCGCCGTGGTGTTCCTGGAGACAGCCAGCGACAACATCGACCTCATCGAGCGTTCGATGACTCACCTTGGCATGCTCGGAGTGTTCACGGCCGCGTCGGCCGTCCTGCTCGGGCGCCCTTTCAGGGCCGAAGCAGAATTCGGAAACCAGCTATCTGAACTGCTGCTGCACCACATTGCCGGCCGGCCGATTCCTGTCGCCGCCGACGTTGACCTCGGGCACACGGACCCGATGCTGACCCTGCCGATCGGTGTCCGGGCAGACGTGGACGGTGCCGCCCGGATCGTGGAGATCGTCGATGCCGCAGTCAGCTGAGCGCGCGCTGAGCGTCCTGGCCGAGCGCGGATTCGAGCGCATCCTCGCGGTGCCCGCGCTCCCGGCCGCCAACTGCACGGAGCACAGCTATGCTACGGCGATCATCACCGACGGCGGCGACAACTGGTCGGTGCGCTCGTTCGGCACGCAGTTCAGCCTCGTCGCCCGGGACTGGCTGCGCTCCGGCATGACTCGCTGCTACTCGGTCGGCTGGGGGCTCGCAGCGACCGGGCCGACGGCCGCCCTGCTGCTCGCCCAGGCGTTTGAGAGCGACGAGACGACCGCCATCCAACTCGGCGCTCAGCTCGAAACGGTGCTGCGTCCGACCGCGGAGCAACTCGCCTGGCAGGTGTCGGAGGTGTGGGGGCGGCCGTGCCTACGGCTTGCCGCCGACATTGCCGGGCGCCAAACATGATCGACTCCGCGTATCTGCAGGCGCTGGCCGCGGCGAAGATGGTAACCGCAACACCAGCTGCCAGAGGCATCCCGGTCTGGCGGGAACGCGGCCTGGTCACGGCGGAACTGCTTCTCTCCGTCTTCGTTGAGCGGGCGCGCCAATTCTGGACCCCAACCGTGATTGAGCATCCGTTCCTTATGCCCGCGCCCCCCTATCAGCGTGTCTTCGGCGGCTATACCAACACATACACCGCCCGGGTTCCGGGGCTCGACGGAACCTGGGTGCTGCACCCGGACAACCTGCACGTTAACACCGCCCACTGTGGCGGTACGCGTCAGCGCCATCCCATCATCGCCACCGGAGGGTTGCTCCGGGACCTGCGTGGCGGCGCCGTGCCCTTGTTCCGCGACCGGCACATCTGGCCAGCGGTGCAGGCCAACCATCTCGTAGATCCACCCGAGGGACCAGCAGCCCTGGAGCTTTGGCGGCAAGCAGTCGAAGCAACCATCGCGGCGGCCGGCCTGCCTGTGGTGACCGTGGAGCCAGCCGCGCCATCGCCCTACGGCAGCACCTGCCTGCTCGCGGTGTCCTGCCTGCCCGATGGCCGGCCCACCGTCCTCGCGACCCTGTACATCCTCAGCGACACCTACCGGCACGCGCTGGGAACCAACGCGGCTGTCATCGACGTCGGGTTCACCGGGAAGATCGTCGCTGTGGCGGCCATGCACCACCGCGACCAGCACGGGCTTGTTCTGCCGTCGGTGATCGCCCCGATCCAGGTCGGGGTGGTGTCGGCCTCAGCCACGAACCGGGCGGCAGCCGACGAACTGCGCGGCAAGCTCTCCGCGTCTGGCGTCCGTCTCAGCGTTGCCGAGGTCCGCGACCGCACCTACGCCCGCTGGCGGGCCGAGCAGCGCCTGCACCGGGAGGCCATTCCCCTCGTCATCAGCGTCCCCATGCACGTGCTGGTACGCCGGGTACCAATGTGCCGCGAGCCCATCAGGGGCGACGCCGGCACGTTGCTAATAGCGGCTGAACTGGAAGCGCACGACGCGCGGCTGGCAGCCCGCAGCGCCCGCCGGTTCGACCGGGGGCTCCGCCAGAGCGGGCTGCTGCGCGTGCTGTGCACTGGCTGCGCCGCAGCGGCCAGACCGCCGCTGTATGGCTGGACGCGCCCCCCCAGCGTGGGCGCCTGCACGTCGTGCGGCAAATCAGGTCAGCAGGCCCTACTCAGCGAAGTGTCGCGCATCTACTGATGGTCGGACGCCAACGACCCGGCACGGCGGGACGGAAGGAGACGATGGGTGAGGTTGCCACAGTCCATGCTGCACGATGGTCTTGTCGACGTGACGACCACCTCAGTCGGACGCATCCTGATAGCCGATACCTACACCAGCTTCTTGGACCACGTCCACTTCACAGGCCGTTTCCGGATGATCGTGACGATCGACCCGGCGTACAACGTGGACGGCGCTGAACTCGCCTCCACACGCGCGTTCCTGGCTGACCTTCGCGGTCACCCGATGGTCGCAGAGGTCATTGTCGAGGACTTCCAGCACCGGGCGGGCCTGGCTGGCGCGCTGATGGTCCTCATCTCACACGCCAGGACACCGATCGGGTTCCACCTCGAGGACGACTGGGTCATCCTCGACACCATCGACCTCGACGCGATGATCGCGGACCTCCTCGACCAGGACAGCGCCCAGATTTGCCTGGCGAACACCCACGTCGCGCGAGGTGGCACGTTCGACGCGCCCGGCGCGGTGGAGCACCTGACCGGCACGCGGGTACCGCTGCTGCGTTTCACCGCAGCGAGCTGGGCCGCGCCCTACCTGCCGTTGTGCCCGCACCTGCATCGGACCGACCGGTGGGCGCCGACGGTCGCGCACGCTCTCGCGACGTCGGACCCTCTGCGCTGCCCGGATGAGCGGATCAAGGAACACCTCAGCTCAGGGCAGTCGGTTGCCAGCCACAATGTGCTATGGACCCGCCAGATCCTTGCCCGCGACACGGGGCGACGCTGGCTGGCCGAACGTGGCCTCGCGAAGTCGGTGCACCCGGCCCATGCCGCCCAGCCTCCGCGTGCGGAACTGCCCGTTTCCGGCCATGTAAGGCGACTCGTGGCAGCACGATCGGCCGACATGATGCGGGTCGCCGCGAGAGCGCAGCCCGGATCTCCCGTGCACACCGCCGTGCCCGGCAAACGCCTGTTCTTCGACCGCGGCCTGGGCGCGATCGTCTGGGATATCGACGGCAGCGCCTATGTCGACTTCGACTGCGGAAACGGAACGGCGATCCTGGGCCACAACCACCCCACCGTGACCAGCACCATCCGGGAACGTGCCGCGAAAGGCGTACGCCTTCCCCTGGGCACCGCGAGCGCGCTGACCGCCGCGCAACTGCTCGCCGACGTTGTACCTGGCAGCCAGGCGGCCCACCTGACATCAACCGCCGAGCAAGCCCGGCGGTTGGCGGTCAACCTCGCGCGCCGGGCAACTGGCCGCGATCGAGTTCTCTACTCGGGAACAGGCACCGGGCGGGATGAACCGGCCGCGGCGCACAGCGCCCCGCTCGATACGGCTGAGGCTGCCCTGGCGCTGCCGGATGTGGTGGGCGCCGGCCCGTGGGCCGCCGTTGTGGTCCGCCCGCCGCTGTACTGGACACTCGGCTCGGCGGTTCTCCAGGGATTGCGCAGGGCCTGCGATGAGGCCGGCTCATTGCTGGTGTTCGACGAGACGGACACGACCTTCCGGGCCGCGCCCGAGGGCCTCTGCGCGCTGCATGGCATCACCGCTGATCTCGTGTGCCTGTCTACCGCCGTCGCTGCGGGTATGCCGCTAGCCGGGCTGGTCGGACGAGAGGACATCTTGCGCCATCTCTCCGGGCCATCTGACGACGAGCTGGGAAGCCCCGACCTGCTGTCCATAGAGGTAGGGAAGGCCGTCCTGCGCGATCGCCGGCGGCAGCCACACCACGACCACATCTCACACCTCGGCAGACAACTCAGCGACGGGATCAACGAGCACGCCGCCCGGTTCGGATGGCACCGCCTGGCCGCCGGCTATCCAGGCATGCCGTCTCTGCGTTTCTCAGCCGATCCTCAGCCGCAACGCGCGCTGCTCGCACGGTTCACCAGCAACATGGCCGCCCGGGGCGTCCTCATCGGCGGCGATGTCCTGTTCGTCACGGCCGCGCACACCAGCGACCAGATCCAGTTCGCCGTTGACGCCGCCGCCGAGAGCCTGCAGGCAGTAGCCGCCGCCACCAGCCGCTCCGGGAGGTAGCCATGGGTGTGTTCACGGATCACCAGCCCATGTTCGTCGAGATCGAGACCACGACATACTGCAACCGGCGCTGCTCATACTGCCCCAACAGCATCTACGACAGGGGCAGCCGGGCCAACGAGGTCCGTATGGAGACAGAGCTGTTCCACCAGATCGTCACCGATCTCGGCAACAACTTCTTCTGCATGCAATTCTCACCTCACCGCTACGGTGAGCCCCTCGCCGATCCGCGGATGCCCGACCTGCTGGAGTATGCCCGCAGCGCCATGCCCCTCGCCCGCATCGCTCTGTACACCAACGGCGACTTCCTCACCGCCGAACTTTTCGACCGGCTTAGCCAGTCGGTTGATCACTTCAACATCACTCAGCACGGGGACACCATGCCTCCAGGGGTCGCGAAGATCCTTCAAGCCGCTAGTGGCCGTCATCCCAAGATCCGGTACAAGACCAAGGACCAGATCGCGCTGAACGCCTCCAACCGCACCGGACTCATTCCGATGACCTTCCACCCACGCAAGGCGTGCGGCGTCGTCATGAACGAGCTGCATATCAACGCCCACGGAGAACTCATGCTGTGCTGCGAGGACTACCTGGGGCAGAAGGTCTTCGGCAGCATCCGCGACATGACCATCGAGGACGCGTGGTCGATGCCAGGGCGAATGCAGGTCCACCGCGCCAACGTGCGAGGTCAGTTCCCGCTCCCCCAGTGCCGGACCTGCGGCTACGGCAGGATCTTCTGATGACGGGGAAGCTGCTGATCGTGCAAGCGGACGATTTCGGCGCGTGCCAGGCTGTGACGGACGGGATCATGGTTGGTTTCCGGGAAGGCGTCGTCACTCAGACATCCGTGATCATGCCCGCATTCGACTCCGCGCGGGCGATCAGGATCGCGCTCCGGGTACGGATTCCCCTCGGTGTCCACCTGACGCTCATGTGCGAGTGGGAGTCGGTGCGGTGGCACCCCCTGACGCCAGCCCCGTCGCTGCGCGGCCCAGATGGGGCGCTGCTGCCCGGCCTGGCCGAACTCCGGGCAGCGGCGACGGCAAACGACATCGTCAGCGAGCTGACGGCGCAGGTCGCCGTCGCTCAGGCTGCCGGAGCGACCATCACCCACATTGACTCCCACATCGGTGTCTGCGACCCCGACGCCGTCGCGGCCGTGGCGGCGGAGTTCGGCGTCGCCTCACGCGACCCTGTACCCTGGCCTGGGAGCACTCTGGCGCTTGACTCGATCTGGCACTTGTCGCTCCAACCGGACTCCACCAAGACAGACGATCTTGTACGGCACGTTGAAGCCCTGCCTGATGGCGTGCATATGATTGTTTCTCATCCCGCGCTGGACCGGCCTGAACTCCGGGAGCTGTGCTCACCCGGCTCACGGCGCAGGAAGTGGGCGGTTGATATACGCTTGTCTGATCTTGGTGCCCTGCGTGATCCTCGTTTCCGGCGCGTGTGCGAGGCCAGTGGCGTGACGTTGACCTCGGTAGCTGCGCTCGGATGGGCAGATCACGACGAGACCAGCGCCCCGGAGCGGTCATGGCGTAAGTTCGACGCGCCACGCGGTACGGTACCGGTCGACGCAGCGGAAACCTGAGGGAGATCATGGGCGAGACGGCCTTCATTTCGACGACCATTCCGTATGTCAACGCGCGCCCACATCTCGGACACGCGCTTGAGTACGTGGAGACGGACGCGTATGCCCGGCACATGGCGTCCACAGGTGCTGACGTATATTTCCTGACCGGCTCGGACGAGAATTCCCTGAAGAATGTTCTGGCTGCTGAGCGCGAGGGCCTGTCCCCACGCGAGCTTGTCGACCGCAACGTGGCCCATTTCGAGCGGCTGCTCGAAGCGCTGAACATCCGCTACAGCCGGTTCATCCGGACCTCAGTCGATGCTGACCACCTCGACGGCGCGCGGCTCATCTGGGAGCGGATGGGGAAGGCCGGTGATATCTACCTGCGCGAGTACGAAGGGCTGTACTGCGTCGGCTGCGAGCAGTTCTACACGCCCGAGGAACTAGTCGACGGGAAATGCCCCGAGCATCTCGTGGAACCTGAACTTGTCAGCGAGACGAACTACTTTTTCCGGCTGTCCAGGTATGCGGAGCCGTTGCTGAAGGCCCTGGACGCGGGCGAGATCAAAGTTGTGCCGCAGACCCGCTTCAACGAGGTCACCAGTTTCATCCGCGCCGGCCTGGAGGACATCAGCATCTCACGTTCCACCGGCCGGGCTCGCGGGTGGGGCATCGAAGTGCCGGGCGATCCCGCGCATGTGATGTACGTATGGCTCGATGCCCTGACCAACTACACCAACGCGCTCGGCTGGTCGCGCAGCGCCGACGAGTACCGGCGCTACTGGGAGAACGCCAGGCGCCGGATCCATGTCGTGGGCAAAGGCGTGCTCAGGTTCCACGCCGTCTACTGGCCGGCGATGCTTCTCTCCGCTGGCTTGCCGATCCCCACTGAGATCGTCGTGCATGGTTACATCACGGCGAGCGGCCGGAAACTCAGCAAGAGCCTGGGCAACGCCGTCGACCCGGCCCAACTGATCGAACAGTACGGCGTCGACGCTGTGAGGTACTTCCTGCTCGCCGACTTCTCGCCATTCGGAGACGGAGATTTCTCCGAGGAGCGGCTGGTCAGCCGCTACAACACCGATCTTGCCAACGGACTGGGCAACCTCGTCAGCCGTGCGACCAGCATGACCCTGCGCTACCGCGACGGGATCGTCCCCGCAGCCGCCGAGACGGGGCCACCCGAGGCGTCACTGGCCCAGCAAGTCGTGGCAACCGAAACCGGCTTGCTTGAAGCGATGGCCGGCTATGATCATAAGCTCGCGCTGACCCGTATCTGGGGCCTGGTGCGGCGCACCAACGCTTACGTGGACGAACGCGCACCGTGGAAGCTGGCAAAGGCAGCTGAAGCGGGCGACGCCACCGCCTCCGCCGCGCTGGACACAACGCTGCATCATCTCGTCGCGGCTGTGCGCCAGCTCGGCGCGCTCATCTCGGCGTTCCTACCTGGCCCCGGAGCCGCGATACTTGACACAGTCGGCTCATCAGCGTCGTCCGTGCCCTCAGCGACAGCTTGGCTGAATGGCATTGAGGGCAGCAAGGTCATCAAGCCACCGGCGATCTTCCCCCGGATCGAGGTGCAGGAGCCTTAGCATCCCCGGGCGTGACAGGCATCTGACCGCTGAGTTCGGCTGTTCAGCCACGCCAGGAGCAATCGCTGCTCTTGGACCGGGTCCAGGCCGAGCGGGACTTGCTCCGGCCTTTCGCTGCGCAACCGAGCCCACGTATCGGCGATGGTGTCGCAGAGCAGGCGCCCAGCGACGTTGTTGGTCGAGCGAGTGGGGGGGCGGCGAACGGCTGAGCTGGCGGATGATGACGGATCGTGTTGATCTTCGTAACCAGCAACCCATCCTAAGCATGGTCATGGGGCGACCCCCGTGCGGAACGCAGGGGACGCGTCTGCACGATGGTTGCGCTTGCTGTCGCGCTGAGCAGGGGGACCACATACGGGGATTCTCTCATCTGACCCGATGCCTGCATCCCTGCTCAGCGCGACGCGCTATGGCGTGAGCACTGCCCACACGACTTTGCCGACTGGCACGCGGTAAGCGCCCCAGTGCTCAGCTAGGGCGTCAACGATCACGAGCCCTCGGCCGGACAGTCCGTCAGGGTCCTCTGTGCGTACGGGCATCTAGGGGACGGATCACCAACCATGATCGCTAAAGATTCCCTGTCTGAACGGAGCCAGATTTCCACCGTGCGCCCGTGCGCGTCCATCACGGAGTTGGTGACCAGCTCCCTGTTTACTGAACTACCTATCGGGGTTTTCGCAGCTCAGAGGACATGCCGACGGTTCCTGTGTGCGTGACTTTTACCTGCGGGCTGGCTACGTTCTGCTGTCATGTTCGAGGATGCTGAGGTCGCCCGGGACCTCGTGAGCCTGGTCGTGCCGCAGCGGGGTGCCCTCGTTGCCACTGGCGAGCGGCAGGAGCCGTTCCGGCTGGTCGATGGCGACGGGCGTGTCGTGGCTGCGGCTGCGGGGTTCTTCTGTGACCTTCAGGCGGCGGGGCGTCCTGACTCGACGGTCCGGTCTTACGGCCTGGACCTGCTGCGGTGGTTCCGTTTCCTGTGGGCGGCGGGGGTCTCGTGGGAGAGGGCGACGCGCACGGAGGCGCGTGACTTCTGCCGGTGGATGATCGTGGCGGGCAAGCCGGCGCGGGGGCAGGGGGCGGGGGCGCCGTACTCGGTGGCGGTGCGGGCTCATGCGGAGACGGTGCTGCAGGGGTTTTACGGCTTCCACCGACCCTGGTGGCTAATTCGTCATGAGACCAGTGCGAGTTCGAGGCGGGCGAGGTGGCTGGTGCGGGTCCGGTCCAGCGGATGGCCGTTCCGCCAGGCGTGGAGCCGGATCAGGTTGAGCGCGGTCGCGGCGGTGGCGTGCTCGAGCCGGGTCTTGTCCAGGCCGCGGTAGCGAGCGTGCCGCATGCCGCTGACGGCGACGCCCTGGCGGATGGTGCCCTCGACGCCGGCACGTAATGCGTATCTGGCCTGGAAGTCTTTAGTGTCCCGGGCGGCCCTTGCGGCGAGCTGGCTTCGCGGGCTTCGCGGGCTTCGCGGGCTTCGCGGGGGTGGACGGTGAGCTGACGGCGGCCGGATGCCGAAGTCGTGCACTGGGCACGGGCGGGGCATGGCCCGCAGGTGCTCTTCGCGAAGGTGATCACGATCGTGTCCGTGCCGCGCTGGGTGACGGGGTTCCAGTAGCTGCTGGCATTGCCCTGCGGGCAGGTGGCCCGCCGGGTACCGAAGCCGATGGTGAAGGCTGCGCGGTCGTACCCGGCTCCTGCCCTGGCTTGCGGTGAAGTATCGGCCAGCAGCGGGGTGACCAGCGCGATGCCGTAGCTGGCGAGCGAGGACACCAGCAGTTCCGCTGAGGGATAACCCGAGTCCAGGTAGTGCTCGGCCGGCAGCAGCCTGCGCAAGCTCTGCACGCAAGCGGTCCTGGCCGAACTCTTTGCCGTCGACCGCAGCAGGATCACCGAGACCGTAAGGGAAACCCGCCCGCTCCTGGAGGAATACGGGCACGCCGTCACGCCCGCGACCGCCCGGTTCCCGGCACCCGCAGACCTAGCCGCCTTCCTTGCTGTCGTAACTAATGACGAGTCGGCAACCCGGAAACCTGTGTGTTAATAATTCGCAAGCCCTAACGGACTTGGTGCCCCACTCTTTCTCTGCCAGTGAGGGCCGGCGGTGTATTACGCGGATGTGCTGGCGTCGGTGGTGGGCCTGGCGGTGCACGCGCCGGGCGGGCCGCCGCTGGATTCGGCGGATTCCTGGCGCGGCTGGATACGGGCTGGCTGGCGGGAGCGTGGGCGGGTGTCGCGGAGCGGTCGGGTGAGGTGCGGGCGGCTGGGCCGCTGGTGGGTGATGTGCGGCTGCGGTTCCGGACGCTGTTCGCCCGGCTGGACCCGGGGTTCGACGGCGCGGCGGCGGTGACCGATTTTGATGCGCTGTACTGCGTGGTGGAGGGCACGGCGTCGACGGCGGTGGGTGAGGCGCAGGCGCGGGCTTTGACGGAGCTGTTGGCGGACGCGGCTGCTAGCTGGTCGGGGGATGGCCGGCGGGCGGGTTTGCTGGTGCTGGATGAGTTCAGCGCGGTGTCTGGGCGGGTGCCGGTGCATGAGCTGGCGGAGCGGTGCCGGTCGCTGGGCCTGGCGGTGGTGGTGGCGGCGCAGTCGTGGGAGGGCCTGGCGCCGGATGAGAGCAGCCGGGCGGGGCTGGCGGGGGCGGCGGCGGGCGGGGTAGTGGTGATGCGGTGCGCGGACCCGGACAGCTTGTGCAGCCTGGCGGGGAC
>Ga0307375_10004171_pt1 | contig 13941 bp, 8 predicted proteins | sample TR1MG_FD_202531 | JGI IMG/M metagenome (GOLD analysis project Ga0307375, IMG submission 202531) | Soil microbial communities from Risofladan, Vaasa, Finland - TR-1 | ecosystem: Environmental > Terrestrial > Soil > Coastal area > Acid sulfate soil | place: Finland: Risofladan, Vaasa | collected...
AAGTGCAAAACTCAAGCTTCTCGCACCTCCACCTACGAGCTCCTTCTTCAGCTCTCTCGTCTCTCTTCCGAGAACAAGCTCCAGCTATTGACGCTATTGAGCGCGAATCATTCAGGCAACTACACGCGCGTTCAGTCGTGGGACTTCCATCCTGGTAACGAGGACAAATCCGCTGCCGGTTACGTCGGTCTGGTGAATCTTGGTGCTACTTGCTACATGAACTCTCTGTTGCAACAGTTCTACATGATGCCTCAATTGCGACGCGATTTGTTGGCTGCGCCAGTCGTGCTGGGACCTGAGGAAACGTTGAAGGAGAACATGGTCTACCAGTTCCACCAGCTGTTTGGCAACCTGCAAGAGACTGCGAAGGCCGCGCATAACCCGAAGGAGTTCACTGGATCGTATAGAGACATCGAGGGCAACCCTGCGGATGTCAACATGCAACAGGACGTGAGTGAGTTCTTCAGCGTCGTTTGTGGCACTCTCGAGAACCTTCTGAAGAACACAGTGGACGAAAAGCTTCTGCAACGCAACTTTGGCTGTGTACAGGTGTCGCAAATCAAGAGTATGGAGGCAGAGTATCCGTTCTTCTCCGAGCGCGAGGAGGAGTTGTACGCCATCCCTCTGGACGTGCGCCTCAAGAACAACTTCAACGACGCCATGGACCTCTTTGTGAAGCAAGACGTGTTGGAGGGCGATAACAAGTACAAGTGCGATGAATACGGCCGCCACATTGTCGCGACGAAGGGCAATCTCATCAAGACGATGTCCAACACGCTCATCTTCCATCTCATGCGTTTCGACTTCGACGTTGCGACGTACCGCAAGCGCAAACTGAATGAACACTTCAACTTCCCCATGCGCATCAATATGAAGAAGTGGACCAAGTCTGGACAGGCGCAGCTCGCCGCGGAACAGGCCGGACAAGCGCCGAATGCAGAGCTCACCGCGGAGTTCCCCGAGGAGTACTACGACTACCAATTGACTGGCATCCTCGTGCACACAGGCTCTGCAGATTCGGGACACTACTACTCGTTCATCAAGGAGCGCGATACGCCGCACAAGTGGTACCAATTCAACGATCGCGTAGTCTCCGAGTTTGACCCCAACTCCATCCCCCACGAGTGCTTCGGCGGCTACCACAGCGTCAAGGAGTGGGATCAACACCTGCAAAAGGACGTGTGGCACGATGTACCCACCGAGCGCAGCGCATACATGCTCTTCTACGAGCGCGTCGTTCCCCTTCAATCCAAGAGCGCCACCGCCACCACCACCAACGCTGCCCTCTCTGATTCCAACCAATTGTCTGGAAACCGCCGCCTCCTGAAACCCAGTGGATATCATCACGATGTACCGGCGGAGGTGTACAACAAAGTCTGGGACGAGAACGCCAACTTCCTCAAGGTTCGTCAAATCTTCGATCCGGCCTACTTCGAATTCATGCGCGATTTTGCTGGTCTGTGGACTTTCGAGCCATTCCTGCACATCGGACCCGAAGCCGAAGACGATGTGGCGAGTGATTCTCCGGTGATGATCCAAACGCTTCCTCCCTCCGCCACCTCCTCTAATGGCGCCTCCTCCGGTTCTGGAACGCCTGTTAATGTGGAATTTGCTGCAGTGAAGATGGCAACGCGATTGGTCTTTGAGGTGGTCTCCCATTCGAAGGACAACTTAGTGCTCACGTCGCTGCTCAATCAGTTGGCTCAAATGATCACCAATCACGTGCCTGCTGCCGTTTGGCTTGTGGAGTACATCCGTCGTCACAATTTGATCAAGGAGCTGATGCTGGCGTGTCACGTGGAACGAACGAGAATCGCCTTCCTGGACTTCTTCAAGCAGATTCTGCAGGCCGTGTCACGAAGCAACGTCTACTTCTGTCCCGCTCTGATCGTGAAGGGCTCCAATGGCATGGTGACTCTCCCCGGACCGTCGATGCCTGCACCCGCCGAGAATGTGTTCATCACTGCCGCACTGGACTTGTTGGAGGAGTCGAGAGGCGCGTGGCGACGCTTCAAACAGTACTTCGGCCTCATCCTCGAGTACACGCATCTTGGCAACCCTCAACGTGCGTTCCTGTTGAAGCGCGGACTCGTCTCCACATTTGTGGACTACTTCATGGGCCAATCGTCTGGTGGTGTGATCCGCGTGCGCGTCATGGACGAGGACAACTTCCCCGACTTGGTGGAGTTCATCGCCACCATCACTACACTTGTGTGCTCTTGCAAGAACGAGAATCCAGCTGCCGAGGCGAGCGATGCGGAGGCGGTGGCGGCCACGGCGCAGGGACCGAGCCTCTTCGCAGGTCCGCCGAGATCGAGACTTCAAATTGGCGACCTCGAGTTGCCGAACAATGCGAAGCAGGACCTGTACTACGTGACCGACTTCTTCACCTCGCTCTTGGAGATGGATTACAACAGTGTGTCAACTGGAGATATGTTGGAGTACATCTGCTGGTATGTGCGCCCGCGAACGGATTACGTGCTGGACCATCTTCTGACCAAGATCGACGTGAAGCCGTCGGAAAACAAGGCGCCCGTGCTCGAGTATTTGCTCTATCGCCTCCTCTGCATCGACGACGATCTTCGCCAACACCGCATTGAGCGCGTGATGGGCAAGAAGGAGTACCCATCCACGCTTGGCAAGTACTCTATGGGCTCCAAGAGTGTCAAGTCTCTGTTGCTCACCGCGCAAACCCAAACGACCTTCGCGATGCTGTACATGGTGGGTTATCTGCGCCTCATCGAGACGGTGCAGCCGTGTATGGAGTACCTGCTCAAGAACCCGCTCGACCTGCTCTTCCTTCGCAAGTTCTGGCGCCAGCAGTTCGATACACAGTTCCCGAACGTGCCGTGTGACTCTCACCTGATCCAAGACGTGAAGGACGGACTGCACTACTACTTCAGCGCGGCAGCGGAACTGGTGCACCCGAGACATCCGGCGCACCCGAAACCCGCGCACGCGAAGCCCTTCGACGACCACATCAACTCCCTGGAGCCCTGGAAGCGCTCGCTCGCCTACATCGCACTCGTCTACTGCACCTACCTCTCGCAATACAACGGCAACTCCGAACCGGCATACGAGGACATTGTACTCGCACAACAGAAGCAAATTCTCCAACTCGGCTCGCAACTCGAGGAGATCAAGAGGGAGAAGAAGACACTCGTCAAGGCACTCGTCTACGTACACGATCACTACCCGACCGCAAAACTGCAACCAAAACTACAACTCAAGGTGGAGGACATCATCAGAGAGGACCTCTTCGCCATGCCATCCTCCTCTACCGCTTCGGCTCAGAACAAGATCGCAAACAGCGGAAGACCGATCACAGCCATTTCATACCTCTCCGCGGCCACTGGCGGCAGTGGTGGTGCTGGAACTGGAGCTGGAGCGCCAAACTCCCCTTCTTCTACGGCTACCCACACTAGTAACGCCAATGGAACCGCATCTTCTCCTACTGGCACTGCGAATGGAACAACATCGGCGGCATCGCCAAAGACTGGATCGCCTGCTGATGTAGGAGGAGGATCGTCTCACTCCGAACACTCTTCTCCAAGCAAATTAGCATCTGCTTCTTCACATTCTGCCACCAATAATGGTTCTGCTGATGGTGCTAGACAAATGGGTACGCTCTCCATGAGTGGAGCGATGGACGAAGATGAGGATTTGCTGGGCATTCAGAGCTACCCGCCTCGCGCTCTCAGTGGAGGAGGCCCATCCGCCTCCGCTATCAATGCTGGCAACGCTGCTGACGACTCTGAAACCGCTGCACCTGGCGATTCCAACGGTGCCAAGAGTGTTGGCGGCGGCAACAACTCCACTACCTCGACTTCGATCACGACTACCACGACGACTACAACAACGACTCAGCAGGGAATCCTCGTCTCCTCCGACGGCACCGACCACCACCGCGGCACACCCCAATCGTCCGGAGAGTTCGATGAGGAGCACTTCACATCTTCTACTACTGGTTGGCGCACAAGCGACATCATGACACTCGGATCTGGCATTGGAAGAAGCGATCCCTACGACGACGACTTCGACGCCTCTATGGCCTTCCACGGACCGGCTCCCCTGTGGCGCGCCGTAGAAGTCGTCTGGAAGGCACCTGCAGACTGGGAAGACCGCGTCAACAGCCTCAAGAGCATTGGAATGTGCGACAACGACGAGGTTCTCAAACTGCTCCTGGAGGAGAATCACTGGTCGGTAGAATCTGCTGCCAATGATCTCTTTGATCCAGATACCCTTGCACGCTTGCAAAAGAAGGCTGCAAAGAAGAAGACGGAGAATCAGAGCACAGACGCAGGATCTGACACTGAATTGGACAACGGCGAAGTCATCAGACACCACTGATCTCGTCTCTCTCTCTCTCTCTCTCTCTCTCTCTCTCTCTCTCTCTCTCTCTCTCGCCCACCAGAGCTCCCTAACACGCCAATACACACACACATCGCCGTATGTACAGCTCTCAATATACACACTCACCCTCTCGAACAATCGAATCCAAAGTGACTCCTGACTCGTATATAGAAACGGTTGGGTGTGGGTCTGTTATAGAGTTACATTGTTCCGTAGATCAGTCTTTCGTGGCCTTCGCAGCAGTGTGTTTGACCATGTTCGCAACGACCTCGGAGATGGTGAACTTGATGTATCTGTTCTGAGTTGTTGTGTTGTCCAAGATGGCGCTGATTGAAGACATGTTCTTTCCGATGAAGATGCGCAAGTTGTCGATGGCTGCGGTGACATCAGACCATGGGATCCTTGCAGGCGTGATCTTTGGTGAGGCGACGGATTTCAACCACTTGTCTGCTGCTGCGTGAGTCTTTGCCGTGGAAGAGGTGAGGAATGAGTCGATGGCCGCGTTTTGGCGATCTCTTGAAGAGATAGCGACGAGGGTGAGGAGATCAGCAATCATGAGGAGAGCCTTTCGAATGAGTCGGTCTCCGCCTCCGGTTGGAACGCCGAACGCCTCCGGATCTTCTAGTGCCTTCACCCATATGAGGCAGATTACGAATTCTACGACAGCAGGGATACCTAGACGCGGTGACGTTGATATTCGATGGCAGAGTTGGTATACAGGCTCAGGAAGTTCGTTGAAGGCGTTGAGGATGGAGTCCAAGAAGTTGCCCGTAATCTCCAGCAGAACGTCTCGATTGGACGTGACTTCAGGTTTTCCAGTTAGGACAAGTACTGAGGGTGCAAGAGAATGCTTGATGAGAGGACCGAGGAGGCGTTGAGACCAGATGGTGAGAACCTTTGCCGGGACGGAGTCGAGGACCGGTCTGTTGCTCTTGGTCGGTGAGTTGAGGAATTGCTCCAAGGCCTGCTGAATGAGTTCTCCAGTTCTCGAGCGGTATTCCCATATCGGGTAGAGGGAGGCGGCGAGTTCTGCGTTCTCCACGGACGAGAAGTCGAGTCGGGTGGAAGTTTCCAGGATGGCGAGTAGTACGTGCGGCGGCTCTGGTGGGTTGGTGAGGTGGCTGAGCGGTAGAGAGGAGATGAGCGAGTCTCTCGACGAGGCCGAGCGGGTGATGGGCGAGATGGTGGGCTGCAGAGGCACGATGGTGTTGATGAACGCGCCGACGTCTGGTGAGTCCTCGCTGATGCCTGTCGTGGTTCCCATGATGGTGAGTTTGTTGTAGAGCGAGAGGAGTTTGGGAGCCTTGCTGAACGACCACAGTTGTATGAACTCTTGCGAGGCGAGGGGATTGGTGGAGGAGGAGAGTTGAGTGCTGAGCTTTGCGTGGTTCGATGCGGCGATGGCGAGCACCTCTCGCAGTCTCTGACGTATAGGTCCCTCTTGTACCGGTGTAGCGGGGAGATTGGGTGGGATGTGAGTCATGAATTCGAAGTAGTTCTCCACGGAGCGCAAGTTGAAGGTGACGAACGATGAGAAGGGTGTCATGATCTCCTCCACGAATTTCGGTTGTAAGTTGGCCAAGTTTTGCAATATCTTGGAAACGAGTACGAGGGTGCGCTTGGACTCTGGAGAAACGGCCTCGAAGTTGTAGCCGAAGTCGTCCGGCGGCAAGAAGATGCATGGACACATGAGACGCAGAAACAGATACCCACCGATGGCGATCTTCCATTGCGATGGGAATTTGGCAGCCACGAGATCTTTCAACATGTGACAGATCTGATAGTATTCGAGCGGCGCTTTCGCCTTTCCAGCCATGATCGTTTGTATGAAGTCAATCGCGTGCTCCGTCAACTTGGTCACATTAGAATCTATCATTTGGGGAGAGACGACCACCTGTTCACGTTGAGCTTCCACTTGATCGCCTGCAATCTTCATCGAATCAATCTCCAAGTTCTCCTTCGACGCAATGATCGCATCGATCTTCGGCTTCAACAAAGACTGAATGTAAGACATGCCAATCGCACGACTGTAAGACGACATCATACGGCTGGCCATACTATTCGAGCGGAAGAGGGTTCCAATTTCGGTCGTGATGTCCACCTCTCGCGACACAGTCGCCTTCAAAAGGTTCATAAACTCACCATTCGCCAAGAAGATGTCCACCCACGCACGACCGAGCTTATCTTGCTCATTCGGACGAACGTGAGAGTTCATGCATTGAACCAAGAAGTGCGACGGTTCCAAAACCAGCTCCTGTAGCGCTTCTAGTATCACTCGCGCCGGTACCGCCTCGATATCTATCTTTGCAATGTGGTCTGCCGTCTCAGGCGTGTTCAGCGGCTCCAATGCATCGGGTTCTACCATCAGGGGAGTGTCTCTAGCGCTCCTCGGCGTAGACGGCGCACCACTCGATTCAACTCGGCTCACGTAGGCCGGTGATGCGATGCCACTTTCTCCTCTGCGCATAGTCATGGTTGGACGGCGAGTGACTGGACGGAAGGTCGATCGGGGCGTGAGGGGGGAGCCAGAAGAGAAGGCAGAGACCAACTCCTTCTTCCTCGCCATTACCATGTGCAGTTCCAAGATGGACGCCTTTGCCATATCTATTTGTGATTGTCTCTCAGCGACCTGCGCTTCTACGGTCTTCATCTCAGTGCGACGACGTGCCAGTTGCTCATCGAGCGATGCCAGTTGGATCTGCTTCGTTTTGTCGACATGCGCCTGGCTCTGCGTTACTCCTTCCGCAGACGAGTTCAAACGCACCTGAATGGCAGATATCGCATCCTCGTACGCCTTTTCATGCCTCAACTTCCAATCTTGAACCACCTCTCGAAGCTTCGCCACTCTCTCCTCCTCGGCTCGCCACTGCTCCTCCAACTCGCGCTTCCTACCCACAGCGGCGCGCAACTTGACCAAATACGGAACTGGAAGAGTCTTCAACACCTCTCTCTGCGCATCTGTCAATTCATCCATGCTAACATCATCCAAGAGAGTCCAGAGTACAATGGCGAAGAGGCTGGGTTTCGTTTCTGCTTCTTGCCCTCTTTTCTGCTCTGCTTGAGTGTTTGACGCCCCGCTTCACCCCCATATCCACATTCTCCCTCTAGTTTAGAAGCCTAGAACTACAACATGAACCTTCTCTATGCGTTCCTATTGGCAGAAAAGGGCGTCGTACAAATGTGCCCAACTCATGAGTGGTTGCTGCGCCCATAGTAGCATAGAAAGTTCCGATCAGTTTACATATGAGTACAGTGGGTATTCATAGAGAAAGAGATGAGGGTTTGAGGCAGGCATGTGTGTCCTGGATGGCGTGGGATGGTGAGAGGGCCGCCTCAGTACCGCGCCGGCTTGGTCACGTTCTCGCTGCGTTGTTGAAGTCTTTGTGGAATGTCGGGCACGTGATTGTGTGCCGCAACTGGATTTGTAACTATAGAGAGGAATCCAGCCCAACCAAGCGAGATGACGTTGACGTAGATTGCTTGGAAGCGAGCTGGAACATAACGGAAGTTGATGGCCTGAACTGCTGGCCAAACAGCAGTATCGATGAGGTACGTCGATACATATTCCTCTTCTATCATATCTTCAATCTCATCCTTGGTGGAACCCTTCAGTAGGCCCATCGTGGTGAAGAACTGCAGCAAATACGGTGGCTCGAACAGGAACTGCGACACATTCAAATACAGGAATGAAGAAAGAGGCCCGTAGCAACGGAATCACAGGGGGGGTTAGCCATAGCGGGGAGGAGAAGGTCAAAATCACGAGAGGGGATGGAGACGCACCTGATCCGCGCCGATTTTGGCCGCCAGGTACTTCGTCCACTCTCCCTTCAGACGAAGGTGCATAAAACGACGTTCGATGTAGCCATACCACCAAGCGAACAACGGGCCAGCCACACAAAAGCCATACACGGTAAAACGAGCCGTTCTCTTCCAGTCAATGGGTTGCTTCTTGTTTCGCCTCACATTCTCCAACCATTGAGCAGATAAGTCACCAATTGCCCACAAGGGACCATTGGTAACCATTTGCGTCAGGTAAGGGGCCGTATAGAGCTTCTGATCATACCATTTCAGTCCTGTTCTGATGGCGTTCATTTGCAGGGGAGTTTCGCCGCTAGTCGAGTGAATTGCGCTACAGTTGGGGATGAAGAGGGCTCAACGTATCGCTTGGGAGTATATCACGCGTAATGTAGGGTCGATCGGAGGCAAAAGAGGAGTGAGAATCACGAAACAAGATCTACAGCGGCTCGTGTGGAGAATGACTGGCTGAAACCCGGGACAGTTCGCCATAGGATGGACTAGGGTGTCCCGCACTGAGACATCGCCCCCTCAATCCATGGCCACAACCCATCTGATTTTTCACCCAACAAACATGAATTAGGTAAGAATGTCAACCACTTGACACAAAAGGAACGAGTTTTCTGGGTGGGCAGGCGTGGAGAAGAGAGGTGGGGTGATTGGAAGACGTTCATGCTCTTTCAGGTGGATACATTCCTTACAAATCATCGTGTTGATTCTCAGGGAACAGCTTTTTCAACTCGGTGGCCTCAGCAGCCATCTCTTCAGACTAGAGGAGAGGGAAGCAAAAGTCGAAGGCATTCAAGACGTTGTTAGAGGTTGTGTCAGTAGAGAAATAGCGAGAAGAAACTTGCATACAGTTCGTGGCTTTCTAGAATCAGCATCAACGCGCTCCAACTCGTCGTAGATGTCGTCATTTCGCTTGAAGTCTCCAGGGCGGCGGGGCATGATGTGCACGTGTACGTGTTGAACAGTTTGGCCTGCATCCTTGCCATCTTGAATAACAAACGTCAAGGACTTGGTGTTGGTGAATTTCTCCAACGTTGCACCAATTCTACAGACAGGAGAGGGGCATCAGTACACGATCGGGACAAAGATCACAGTGGTGGGCTTCAACATGGACATTTCGTACTTTTGAGTACTAACCATCAAGTCTGCGACTTCGTCCGAGGTGAGTTGCTCATATCGCTGAACGATACGCTTAGGAATCACCAAAACGTGGTCTGCAAAAGACGGATGGATACGCGTCGGTTTTCGCCCAGCATCAACGATAAATGGCGCAACGGCCAGTAAGAATCATGGAATTCACACTCATTCAACCAAGAAAGTGCATTGAAGAGAGATTGGAGATCATAGGAGTCGGAAAATGTGTACGAACGTACATGGCACGACAGGCTTCAGGTTAACGAGCGCATATGACAGTTTAGATATGAAGAATAGGTACGATCTGGAACACTCGATGGGTCCAAATCGGAAAAAGGAAGTCGCAGCTGCGGAGGCCATGGAGAGTCTGGATGATCAAGCGGGCTGAAGTCGCCCCCATCCGACCCAACTCTCTGAATCAATGGGTTTGTAACTAAGTTCCAAAAAGATCTATGCTATTTATGCATCGATTGTGCCCATGGTTCAGACCCCACAGCGAGAAGGAAACGAGTCAGAGTGAGACACGAGCGCATGTTTGTAATTGTGGAGTGGTGTTGGTTTCATTCTGATACATGTGATGCCCACTTGACACAGTCGTGGGAGGGTGCAGTAGATCGAAGTGCAGGGAACGGGTGCAAAGAGACGTCTTAGAGCTTGGCCTTGGCGTTTCCAATGACGTCCTTGAGTTTCATGGCGGCGCCCATGTTGCCCTTGATCTTGAGCTTGCCCTGGAGGAAGGCGTTCTGAGCGTCCAGTTTTCCAGTCATGAGGTTGATGAAGTCCTCTTCCTTGAGCGTGAGGGTGACGTCGAGGCCGGCGGCGTGGCCGGGGGAGACGGAGCCGGAGCCGGTCTTGAGGTCTACCGTCCAGGGAGACTTGCCCGTGGCGCCCTCGATGTCGAACCCAAACGACGCCTTGATTCTCTCTACGAGAGCCTTCTCCTGAGCGATGCGCTTCTCGAGAGTATCGAAGATGGCAGTGACGGCAGGTGAGGCGGAAGATGATGAGGAAGAGGAAGACGCCGAAGCAGCTGGAGACGCTGTTTGCTTCTTTGCAGCAGAGGAAGATGCTGGGATGATGGGCGTGACGGGTGCGCCATTGACGCGGGCAGGCAATTCAGGGATGGTGGCCTCGACAGCGGGGTTGATCTTGTTGGTGGGGAAGGCTTTCCATTGGTCCGGGAATCCGAGCGTGTACATGGTGACCACTGCTGCGCCACCGAGTCCAATGTTGTGTTGCAGAGCGTATTTCACGTTGTTGACTTGTCTCTCGCCACACATCTTGCGAACTTGCCAGCACAATTCGGCACACTGAGCAAATCCGGTCGCGCCGAGAGGATGTCCCTTGGAGATGAGTCCACCCGAAGGGTTGACCACCCATTTGCCTCCGTACGTCACCTGCCCATCGTCCACGAGCTTTCCACCCTTACCAACCTCGCACAGTCCGAGAGCTTCGTAGGTGACGAGCTCATTGCAAGAGAAACAATCGTGCACCTCAACCACTTGACAATCGGCAGCCGTCTTTCCAGATTGCGCGTACACGTCCTTGGCCGCCGCAGCAGACATATCGAAGCCAATGATCTTGATGCAAGACCTTTCGTCGAACGAGGACTGGATATCGGTTCTCATGGACATGCCAACGATTTCAACGGCCTGGTGTTGCAAGTTGTGCTTCTTGACGAACTCCTCGGAAGCCAATACGGCGGCACCGCCACCATCGCTCGTTGGGCAGCATTGCAACTTGGTGAGGGGATCGAACACATCGGGAGACTTGAGGATTTGCTCGAGCGAGTACTCGGTCCGGAACTGCGCGTACGGGTTCAACTTCGAGTGCTTGTGATTCTTGTGGGCGACCTTCGCGAATTGCTCCTTCGTGGTGCCGTAGAGCTCCATGTGCTCGCGACCAGCGTTGCCGAACATCTGAGCGGCGAAGGGCGCGGACGAGGTGCCGCGCATGTCGTTCATGTGACTCAAGTGCACCTCCAGAGGGTTCGAACGATCGCTGAACGTGTAGCTCAACGAGCCCTTCGCCATCTTCTCGAAACCAAACGCCAACACGCAATCAACCACACCGCCAGAGATCATCTGATGGCCCAAATAGAGCGCAGAACTTCCAGTGGCACAGGCGTTGTTCACATTGTACACCGGCACACCCGTCATACCGACCTTATACAACGCACGTTGACCAGCACACGTATCGCCATACACATAACCACACGTCACTGCCTTCACATCAGAGAAATGCACGCCAGAATCAGAAAGTGCCTTCACAATCGCCTCCGCACCCATGTCGGGGTAATCCCAACCAGGACGTGCACCTGGCTTCTCAAACTTCGTCAAACCAACACCAACCACAAACACTTTACGCTTAGGCGACTGAGCAGCTGCCATGGGAGAATTCAAGCAAGGAACGAGACTGGCATCGAAGTCGGTGGGGCGCGCGCAAGAACCAACACAGATTACAAGGTCAGTAGGGGCACAAACGGGAGGAACGTCACTCAATTGAGATCTAAACACAAGGAAGAACCAAATGAAGGCAAGAATGCATCACACATACCCGTCTCGGATGGAATAGATGCAAGACGTTTCGAAGCAGAAGCAGAGAAGAGTGGATCATCTCTTTGAGCCTTCAAAGCCCTCGTCTCGGGAACTCATCAGAACGAAAACGTCAGTAGTACTCGCCGAAGAGGGGATTTTGGGGATGACAGGAGAAAACAGGCAAGGGAGAATCCCCACGTGCGTGGCTTCTGCGCTCTGAGTGGTGTCACACCAGCCTTCAATTGGGGCTTCCTCCTGCGAGCCCCAAGTCCTCAACTGCTTCCAGCTAGAACTTGTTCCGGCACATGTATTGCACTTCTATCTAATTCTGGCAACTATTCCGGACGCGGTCACTGGTGGAGCCCTGGTTTGGATGGGAGAATGGCAGCCCCGACAGTCGGTTCCATTCCACTCCTCTCTGCCCCTGGTCGACGATCACAACGACTGGAATTACTCATCATGACTGAAGATAGATCCTCCAACCGGTCTTTCATTGACGTCACAAGAGCAGGAACCCTTGTAGCCGCTGAAATCCGTCAGAAAGAGCAGAAACTCGCCAAGAAGGACGCTGATCCTGATGCAAGCGAGAAGAAGCCCAAGCCAAGTGAATTCAAAGACGTGTACGATGGAGAATGGTTTGTGGATGCCGAAGAGGATGAGGAGCTAATGGACACGCTGCTTCAGAAACACGGATTTGGTACGGGTCGACCATTTCTACCCACGAATGAATGTCAATGGAAGCCAACGCCATTTTTCTAACACGCAATGTATGTGTTCATCTGTTTCACAACGTGAAGGTCGTGCCAAAACCGATTCAATCCTGCTATGCCCAGCTTGTTTCTGCACGCTTTGCAATGTCTGTCAGCAGTACGTGTGTCTCTTTTCTTCCGTTTTATTCCCAAGAAGTTGTTGCATGTGGTGGATACTAACACTTTCTGTGCTCAATTTCAAGACACGAGGATTATCACGACCAGTACAGAGCAATGTTAGTTACTCCGAACGTTAGAGTCTCCAAGTTGCATCCTACGATCGTCAAGGACGAATATGGTGTGTGTTTCGAGTATTGGACGGTTATGTGTCGTGGATGTGACGTAGAGGTGGGGGTGTATGATCCAACAGATGAGATGTACCACTTCCACGACGTTTTGCCAAGCCGATGACATTCAAGCCCCAAGAGATTCATGCATCAACCCGATCACCATCAAATTCATCTGTTCTGCTTGGCCCCCCTGGTCTTCAATTGGTCATGTGCACACGGCCTATGGAGTCTATCATTCAGAGGAATCTGACAAATGAAGTCGCTGTCCGAAATCGCTGTGGGCGAGTGAGAAGATTGCCCCTGGTCAGTTTCGGACTCATGCCTGACGAACGGGGAACTCCCCCTAACTCACAGGGTCTCTATAGTTCCACAAATGAATTGCATTTGTACAATGAAAGACATAGTGAAGAATCTCACTGATGAGTTGGAGTCGGTTATGCAGCGCTGTCACGGGCCACGAGGAGACTTCGGATTCGGATTGGCATCTGTCTTTCCAGGGTTGTTGACATATGTGATCTCGTTTGCCTTCTCATCCATCGTTGGGTCACCCTCGTGTTCACCAGATTCCGGGTCGCTTGAGCTGCTTGACGAGCTATCCACGTCCTTGAGCCTGAGGGATGCAGCGTCCTCGAACTGGGAAGATTCCGATACGACTGTCGATATGCGGTTGGTAAGATGCGGTATGCTGTGTCCCTTGGAGGTAGAGGAGCTGGAGCTCGAGTCTTGGAACATCTTGAAGGGGTGCAAGTAGAAGAGGAGGAAGGCTTGCGGAATGATCTCTAGGAAGGCGAACACGAGGACATTGACTGCGTTTCTTGTCTTTGCAGACCACAAGAACACCGATGAGCGAATGAGGATGACCACGCTGCAAACGAGCGCAACCGAAGTGATGACGAACATGGAGCTTGACTTTCGCGTATCTCTCTGCTTTCTCGTCATTGCCGTACTCTTCCACATAAGTCTTAATATCATCATAGAAGCGATAACGAATCCAAGAGCGACAGCGGCGCTCATGAGGAATTGGAAGATCCAGTACGCGAGTTTGATGTTGTAGGTGGCGCTGGAACCGCTTGC
>Ga0307375_10004173_pt1 | contig 13932 bp, 8 predicted proteins | sample TR1MG_FD_202531 | JGI IMG/M metagenome (GOLD analysis project Ga0307375, IMG submission 202531) | Soil microbial communities from Risofladan, Vaasa, Finland - TR-1 | ecosystem: Environmental > Terrestrial > Soil > Coastal area > Acid sulfate soil | place: Finland: Risofladan, Vaasa | collected...
TTCCGCGACTACAACAACGCTGAGCAAGACCCTGTCTTCACGGACGTCATTGAACTGGATCTCTCGACAGTGGAACCCGCCATTTCCGGACCGAAACGTCCCCACGATCTCATCCCTCTCGCTGGCGCCAAAACTGACTTCTTCAACTGCCTGAACAACGAAAAGGTAGATTTCAAGGGATTCGGCGTGTCCCCATCAGATCGCGCGAAGAGCGCAGCCTTCAAGTACGAGGGCAAGGACTACACGCTCAAGCACGGTTCTGTCGTCATTGCTGCCATCACGTCTTGCACCAACACCTCGAATCCCAACGTCATGATCGGCGCAGGTCTCTTGGCGAAGAGGGCCGTCGAAGCTGGACTCCAAGTGGCGCCGTTTGTGAAGACTTCTCTCGCACCCGGTTCCGGCGTCGTTACGCACTACCTGAAGGCGTCTGGTCTGTTGCCTCACCTCGAAAAGCTCGGCTTCTCTCTCGTAGGATATGGTTGCACTACTTGCATTGGAAACAGCGGTCCCCTGCCCGACGTGGTGGCGGAGACGATCGAGAAGAACGATCTCGTGGCGGCCGGCGTCTTGTCTGGAAACCGCAACTTCGAAGGTAGAATTCATCCCAACGTAAAGGCGAACTATTTGGCATCTCCACCTCTCGTTGTCGCTTACGCACTCGCTGGAACGATGGACATTGACTTCGCGAAGGACCCCATCGGTAAGACTGCCTCCGGTAAGGCCATCTTCTTGAAGGATATCTGGCCCACACACGACGAGATTCAAGAGGTGGTCGCCAAGTCCGTGGTCGCCGAGCAGTTCAAGGAGGTGTACGCCGCTGTGACTAACGGCTCTCCGTCCTGGGCTGCGCTACAGGCGAGTTCTGAGCCCATGTACCCGTGGGACGACGCGTCTACCTACATCCATTCGCCTCCGTACTTCGAGGGCATGACGAAGACGCCCAAGCCCGTGACGAAGGTGGAAAACGCTGCGTGTCTCCTCAACCTGGGCGACTTCATCACCACCGACCACATCTCTCCTGCTGGTAATATTGCTAAGGACTCTGCTGCCGCCAAGTTCCTCATCTCGAGAGGCGTGCAGAGAGATGACTTCAACTCCTACGGCGCGAGACGCGGAAACGATCAGGTAATGGCTCGCGGTACCTTCGCCAACATCCGTCTCTTCAACAAGCTCATTGGCAAGCAAGGCCCCTCCACCATCCACCACCCCACTGGCGAGACGCTATCGGTCTTCGATGCGTCGCAGAGATACATTGAAAAGGGCACCCCGCTCGTCATCCTCGCCGGTCAACTCTACGGTTCTGGTTCGTCGCGCGACTGGGCCGCTAAGGGCACCTCCCTGCTCGGTGTGAAATGCGTCATCGCAGTCTCGTACGAGCGCATCCACAGGTCAAACCTCGTCCAATTCGGAATCGTCCCGCTTCAGTTCAAGGAGGGAGAGAACGCAGACGTGCTCGGACTCATCGGCAAGGAGCAGTTCTCCTTCGATTTGGGAGACATTTCAAAGATCAAGCCCGGACAAGAAGTCACTGTCAACGTCACTGGAGGCAAGATCTCCTCGTTCAAGACTATCCTCAGATTCGATACCGACTCGGAGACCACCTACTACGCTCACGGCGGTGTGCTTCACTATGTCGTCAGAGAGGCCATTGGAGCTATCTAAACTCTTCCAAAAGATGTTGCCTTCCTTATCCACACACCACACGTCCCCTGCACTAGAAACCGTTTCTCCTCATCTCTTCAAGAGCATGATGGTCTCTTCGATCCCTATTACTTCCACACATCCATTCTCCTTTCTCTCCTTGTTCAATGTACAAAAAATCCAGGTCTACCGTGCAAGGGAACGCATCTCTCATTCGATGTGGGGATCGGAGGTTCAACAGCCTTAGCTCAGCTAGGGTCGCCATCGATCCAGGCCAGACCACACAGACGGGCCTCTTCTGCCATACACAAACCACTTCCTCGTCCATGCTCGTGTTGTTGAGATCGGTTTACCCCTCTAATCGGTCTCCTTCGATTCATTACTCTTTAGGGCATCCTCGTCATCTGTTTCGCGTGCAATATCGTTGTCTGGCAACGAGAAAGACTCTCAATTGTGACCCCATGTCTATGGCCTCTCCTTCATCCAATCCCTTCGTATGGGATCGTCCTTTTGCCTTTCTTTGGTTGACTGCCGATGAGGGCCATCCTACGCAGCACACGTTGGCGCAGTATGTAGAGCAGTTGGTGAGCTATTCGTCGGCCTTGCACTCGAAGAATGGACACGCTGGTTCTGACTCTTCTAGCGCCCCCTCTCCTCCCTTCATGCCTCACGTGACTTTGCATACTACGAAGTTGGATCCCTCGAACTTGTTCTCGTCTTTGGAAGCAGCCGTTCGTCAAACTGCAGAGTTGAGCGGTGTCCTTGGTGCTTCTGTCTCTCAATTGGTAGTGCAGCTCTCTCCTCCCAAGATTGGCATTACTCACTTCAAGAGCGTGTATTTGGAGGCGGTAGAAGGCGATGCGAACTCTAAGATGTTGCACAGGTTGAAAACCGAGGCCGTTCGTCTTTTTGGTCCGAATGTTCCCTCCGAAGAGGCGTATTTGCCACATTTGTCACTTTGGTATGGTACCAATGATGCTCTTCGGAAAGCTTCGTATGATTTGGCCCGCAGTGAGAGTGTGGTGGGCAGTGGTTTGGACTACTCGCTTTCTCATCTTCATCTCGTGTACGCGCCCGATTTGGATGTTCGTTCTTGGAAGATTGTTGGATCATCTCGTTTGGGCAGTGACGTCTTCTTCCGCAGGACTGGGTTCATCGATGGAAAGTTCGAATGCGTTCGCAACGCCGACAACGCGCCAATGAGTCGAGTGTTGGAGAAGTTGCCTATCGTGAACCCCTCTAATGGCGATAATTTGGGCTATTTCGAAGGTTGCGAGAAGGAGGAGACCGAGAGGGCGATTCAGGCGGCTCACAGAGCGCTGCATTGGTGGAGCGTGGAAACGACTTTGGCGCAACGTGTCGAGATTCTGCACCGCCTTATTGCGCTGATTCGTTCTAGAGCTTGGTATTTGGCGAAGATGGAGACTTTGGACAATGGCAAGCCACTGAGAGAGGCACATGCGGACATTTCAGATGCGGCGGATTGCTTCGAATATTACGTCACTCTTGCTGAGTCCGATAAACGTCTGAATGGCGCCGGTTCCGGTCACGTTCATCTCCCTGAGGCGATGCAATCTCAGGTGGAGTGTCACGTGGAATACGCGGCGGTGGGAGTGTGTGCGATGATTCTGCCCTTCAACTACCCTTTGCTCATGGCAGCCTGGAAATTGGCCCCCTCGCTCATTTGTGGATGTACCGTGGTAGTGAAGCCCTCTGAGATGACGAGCGCGAGTGCGTTGGAGTTGGCAGCGATGGCGCAAGAGGCTGGCTTGCCGAGTGGCGTGTTGAACGTTTTGCCCGGGTTGGGTCCTGCTGTCGGTCCTACGCTCATCAGTAGTCCTCTCGTTCGCAAAATCGCCTTCACTGGATCTGGTCACACTGGAAAACACATTCTAAGGGAATCTACGAAGCATTTGCCGAACACGACGCTCGAACTCGGCGGAAAGTCTCCGGCCATCGTCTTCGAGGACGCGAATCTCGACTCTGCACTGGACTGGCTTCTCATGGGAATCTTCTTCAACGCCGGACAAGTATGCTCTGCCACTTCCAGACTCATCGTGCACGAATCAATCTACGAGAGAGTGAAGGAGATGCTCACCGCCGCGTGCGTCAAACTCGCCAAGAGAACAGGAGATGGCATGGACCAACACACGCTCATGGGACCGCTCGTATCGCTCACGCAATACAACAGAGTTAGACACCTTGTGGAACAGGGAATGGCTCAAGGAGCGAGACTCGTCACTGGAAGCAGAAACTTCGATCCAGATACCGTCAAACACGCAGGATTCTACTTCTACCCGACCATCTTGGAGAACGTCACCGATCAAAACATTCTCTGGACCACTGAGGTATTTGGACCCGTACTCGTCATGAGATCATTCGAACAAGAGCAGGACGCGATCAAGATGGCAAACGACACCGCGTTCGGTCTGGCGGCCGCAGTATTCACGCAGGACAAGCACAAACAGGCGAGAGTATCGAAGAGATTGGATGCAGGAGTCGTGTGGATCAACTGCTCGCAGCCGACCATCATCCAGGCGCCGTGGGGAGGAATGAAGGAAAGCGGCGTAGGTCGCGAACTCGGTCCTTGGGGACTGGAGAACTTCCTCGAGCCCAAACAAGTCACGTCTTGGATCTCAAAGGACAATTATGGATGGTATGGTTCTCTCTGATGAGAATGGTGTGCGAGAAAGAGATCAGAGAGAGATCAACGACTTCAGTTCGATCGAAGCTTCAGATAAAAGAGAGAGAGAGATGCTGTTAGCGTCATTTTACATGTTAGGCGAGAATGTACAACCCCCATTACCTGCTCATTTCAAACAGCACGATTTTGGGCTCCTGCATATGGGGCAGGAGATGATCGAGCTGTACACGAGCCGGTTCGAAAGATCCCTCCAAGTCCGGCCTCCATCGAGCCCAAAAGAGAAGGTTGATTGACGATTGTTATAGTAAGCATTAGTACAAGGGGTTTATGGTCCTCACTGGAGGTATGTACACGGAATGGGAGTGTCGGAAGTTTCACTGGCCTCCGCCGCACATGCCTCCTGGACAGGTGGAGAAGTTCGTGTTAGTCTTGAAAGAAGACATGGATCGCACGTTGCCGCCAACACCAGAACCTCCATTACCGCCGAGAGGTCTCGCAGAGGCGCGGGAACCGACAGAGCCACCGAAGAAGCCGCCGAAGCCGCCGCCTGCGTTCTTGCGACTAGGTACGTGTCCACCCTTCGCTGAGGAGTCTTTCTCGGGAGTTAGTCCAAATAGCGTCTTAAAGCTGGATGAATTGACGGCACAAAGAGGCATGAGAAGGGACAGGGAGGGTTAGAAGTGCGGGTTGGGCAAGTGGGGCATGGATTGAGCATTCACGAGATGCGCGAGTAACGTGTCACACAAATTTGGAACTTAGAGATGGGATGCGAAGAAATAGAAACGAAATGGAGGGAGTACGAGCAGCACACGTACAAGTAGAGGATGAAGTCTATGATGCCAACGAAGAAGGCGATGATTGTGGACAAGCCAAAGGGTTTGCCCTGAATTAACTTGCCTATTGGTGACGAACACAACGTGATGTATGGAGAAGGAGTGGGTTCGGACCAAGAGAGGAGCGTGATGGGTCAGAATTTGGGGATTGGAAAACGAGATGACTCACGACCCTGCTGCTGGAAAGACTCGGTCTAACTGGCAGCAAACTGAGCAAAGGGAGGGGAATACGGCACGAAGCGGAAGCCTATAATGAGAGAGAAGGTAATCGTGTGGGGAAAGCGTACCATCGGATGAGATGTATGGCATATTGAGGTACAGAGGGTAGTGACCAGCTGGTGCTTGTGTGGGGTCGGGGCTCCCTGCGTTGCTGCTACCATCCTTCAAACCTGAGCCAATTCCGCGCCAGGGATGAACTGTATTTTCACGATGCTATTGGAGTGGCAATCAAGGTGAAGTACCTTGATAAGCTTCACTGAGATCGGCACAGAGCGGGAATTCTGCATCCCCTCAAGTTGATGATTCCGTGACATGTCTGTTCTCAGAACCGCCAACATGGCTTGCAACTCCTTTCTCTATCTTGTTTAAAAGCAGAAAACTAGCTAGTCACGGATATGCAAGCCCCCTCAACTGATGAAAGGACACTGTTTGGCACTCGTACACCAACCTGGAATCATTGCGAGCCTTCAAGAAGATATGCCCTGGAGAGTTTCGGACACCTCATGCTTGCACTGAATCATCCCATATCTTCTGAATCGACAGAGAAGGGTACATTTAGGCGTTACTAGCCGTTTGGGGTCGAGTTTTGAGATGACTTCCACTCACATCCAACCAATGAGAGTACAACAACGATAGCTTCCTTGAGAGGACGGTGGGCGGAACTGGAGGCAGTCTCAGTTCACACCTGCCTTCATCATTCTGTTTCTCATTGTCTTCCAAATGACTGCTCCAATCACAACAACAACCAACGCCGCACCAAAAACACTCAACAATACGATCCACCAGACGTTACACTTCGAAGAGTTCACATGCATGATGGCAAGCAACGTCGGTCTTCCACTCGTCGATGTTCCATCTTGGAGAGTTGCACTTGTCTTTCGACAGTCTTTTGGTGTCGTCACTCTTGGATTCGCGAGATCACTAACTGATGTAGTTGAAGGACACGACGAAGATTCGAGCAGAGTGTACTGCTTTCCATTGGGGTTGCCACTCTTGGTCGTCTTCCAAGTCGACGGATCGAATGTGATTTGAATCGATGGTGACCCAGTAATACAGCCACTCACATTCAACAGAGATCCAGATGGCAATGGGTTGGAGAAGACGATGGTAGATCCAGGTTCGATGGTCAGATTTCCAATCACAACGGTTGGGCTTCCAATGACGACTTGACTGTTGTTCACAGATGGTCCAAAGACAATCGGTCCAACAGCAATCCAAGTTCCATCAACGCAATCGAATGCAGGACTCGGGGGAGGTCCATAGCAGGCAACAGTCACAGGAGGTGCGGAAGTATCGTAAACGGCCCTCAGAATGGCAGCAAATGCAGCAGATGAGGTGTGGATCTCTGTGATTCTTCTCGTGGGTCCAAACAGTGCAATGGCAGTGGCGGCGACGGCTGGCATGGGATCGAATCTGGCGATGTTGCTCTCGATCGGGTTCGAAGGCGGAGTTGGTCTTCCGAGGTTGTCCATGTCTCCCAGACCCCATGTGTAGAGTTGTCCGTTCTGGAAGAGCACGTAGCAAGTATACGCCGAGCACTTGAACTGAGAGATCGGGCGAACAGGTGTGCGCACAATGACGGGCGTGGAGGAGAAGGGAAGGAGAAGCGAACCGACGCCAGTGCCAAGGCCTCCAAACTTGTTATCTCCCCATGCGTAGATGTACAAATCGTTGACTACAGCATAAGAGGTCCAGCTGGAAGCAACAACACGAGTGATGGAAGTGGTAGGCAAGGAGACGAGGGTCGGGTAGACCGGAATCATTCCGAGGGGGAAAGGACATTGACCGTACGTTGGGTCTCCCCAACACACGACCTCTCCACTTGCCGTGAGAACGAGAACGTGGCGCGCGCCAAGAGAGACTTGTGTTACCACGCGACCGGCGAGGGCACTCTTGGTAGTGGAAACATCGACGTCCAAGGTGAACTGATCCACGTAGTTTGCCGAACACGTTACAATGTCGCCCAGTACGCCATATTGACACGCCAATTTCTTAGGATCAGCGTAAGAAGACATGCCGTACGTGTAGAGATGGCCATCGGCGGTCCAGAGGAGACAGAAGAGAGGGTCATTTTGAGTGGGGCTCTTCGAATGGCACTGGAAGTCCACCACAGTACTCTGCCGCGTCTGGCACTGAGGATTTTGAGTAACAGTAGACGTAATCCAACCAACTGCAGTATCGGTGTACACACGAGGAGGAGTATCAGAAGGGAACTGAGAGGTATAGTTCGGTTGGAGGGGGAAGCTCGTGGTTGACCCAGGATTCGACTCCCAGAGCTCCAAGGTGCATCCAGCACGCAACACGACATGAGCCCAGCCAGCAGAAGTGACTGTCGTCGGTACAGTGACATTCAGATCCCAAAAGGTCGGCGTGTTACCAGTGTCCGTCGTGGACATCGTGGTCTGACTTCCGGAGCGAATCCAGCGAGGATATGCAGGTGCATCGTCTCTCATTCCATCTACGAAGTTCAAAAACACGCCTAAGGAGATGTTGGTAGCTGAAGGAGACTCGAGAGGATGACCCGGAGGCGCCAAACCCATAGTCGTCATTTTCGCCGAGATGCCATAGTATCCGAATCCAGAGCTACCAGAAAATGCATCACCAAGGAACAAAGGCTTGAAGGCAGGCTCGGGAATCACATGAGAGAAGGAAGGAGAGCCCGGCAGATTCACAATCGCCATCATGCAATCGGCTCCACTTGATCGGGTTCCAATGATATCGATGAATGAGTACGAGGTTCTCAAGATTGGCACGGCTCCAGGGAGGCTGATGCATAAGGTGTTCACATCGCCGCAGGTTGCCAAGAGTGTTCCATTCTTCAGCAAGAAGTAGGTGTGTTGACCAGCTGTGGTGATCTTTGCGAGGTTGGTGCTCTTGAGGAGAAGGGGATCTACGCCGAGGAAGTTGAGAGGGGAAGGAGTCGTAAGAGTGCCCGACCACAAGTAAGGATTAGTACCGACACCATACACGCCATCGACGGCTCTGAACATCAGGAATGCGTCACCAGTTTCTATTTGCAAGATGGTGGAAGTATTGAGAAGAGGAGTGGAGATGACGCAGTAGAAGGCAATGAAGCCACCCACTGGGACTTCGATGGAGGAATCGCACTGACCTATGGTTGTGTTCGTGCCGTATGTGACATAAGTCAAACGGAAACTCGAAGAAAGCACCACAAAAGCAGCATTTGCCGGAGTGATGATAAGAGCAGTTTCAGGAGGAGTGAGAAGTGACGGATGCGAGATGAGAGGCGACGGCACACTGGGTGCAGAGGAGGAAGGGACAATCGAAACTGGTACTTGATTCACAGTATCGAAGGCAGTGATGACTGGACCTTGGGCTTGAAGATTGGTAAAGCTTCCAGTGTAGGTGGAGAGGAAGGCCAGAGAGTTGAGATGCTCATCCGGGAACGAGAGAAGCTCTTCGTATGAAGATCTCTTGGATCCTTGAGATTGTTGCGTTTTCTGATGACGGTATCTCGGATGTTGCTGTTGTTGATGGTGAGGCGCCAAGAAGATCGACGTGTACGGCAGGGTCCCTGAAATTTGGCAGAGAGTTTCAAACTCTTTGGAATGCACATCTGAGTCCTTATTGTTGAGCGACACATCTCGCTTGTATTGGTTGATAGGAGTAGCGTAACTTCCCCAGAGAACAATGGAACCATTGGCAAGAAGGACGGCGGAGTTTCCAGTACCGGCAGCGACATCGACGACAGCTTGACCTCCGAATAGCGCGGGATCGATGACCTTTGGAAGTCTCCACGATACGCCGCTCTGATAAGGACTGACACCAGTCGTGGCAGATTGAGAGTTGGCGGCACCCCACGAGAGCACGTGACCCGAGGCGGTGAGAATGAGCGCGTGCATGTAGTCGACTGAAACCTTGACCACCTGCCTTGCTTGCGGCGGCAGATTCGGTAAGTGTGTCAAATCCATGAGATAGTCTTGTGAGATGAAGTTGGTAAGAAGAGGTGCGATCTCAGAGTTGGTGGAGAAAGGAGAGAACGGGCAGGTTCCCCATGTGATGAGTCTGTTTGTCGTTGGAGATGTCTCGTATGGATCTGGAGGGTTGAGCAATGGTTCTGAGACGACAATTGGGGCAGGAAGAGGATCTGCGATGGCATACAAGTCACCGGCGTTGACTGCAGAAGTGAGCAGTTTGCGAATCGCGTAGTTCGATGGCAGCGCAGGCGTGAAGTCAGCCTTCCAAAGTGCGCGCACAGAGGCGTTGTTTCTATTGGAGAAGTCGGAGAGCGCAGAGAACAAGTTGACAGCGGCAATCACACCTTGAGGAGGCATTCTGCTCCACACGGTGCCGTCACTCAGTAGCAGGTGCAATCCACCGTAAGAAGCAGTCATTTGAACGATGCTCAGTTGTGCATATACCGAAATGCCTTCAATCTCAACGTCGAAAGCTGCAGGGTCAACACCCCAGGAGATCACGCGCCCACTCGCTAAGACAACATGCGATTCGACCGGTGAAGCAACCAAGAACCTCACTCTATCAAGGGGACTCATCAGAACATCCACACCAGGGATCATCATAGGAATGGTGCAAGAATTGCAATCGGAGACGCCAATTCCGAAGAAGCACTTCGCTCCCCACGCCCACACGGTTTCTTCGCCATTCGTGGCGTTGGTTGTCACTGCGAGTCCATGTTTCGCACGAAGGTCCATCATGGTCACATTGGTGCCGTAGGGAAGGAACACACGCGGTTGATATCCAGGACGAGTGAGGTCTGTTCCCACAGTGCAAAACTCGTTCATCAGACTCAGCGCATAGGCATCTCCAGCAGTCGAGATCAGTCCCAGAGAGTTATCATTGCTGACAATGTCGATGAATTTGGTAGCACCATACGGGGGGAGGATGGCTGGGTTGGTCGTGTTCTGAAGGAGTTCGATGACGTACGTAGCATTGACAGAGTACACGTCTCCTTGATTGGTGAGGAAGAATTGAACGACAGGACCAGCCATTTTGACGACAGGATCGGCGACGATGGCAGTGAGGGAGTCGAAGGGCTCGTTCGTGATCACACCGGCCAAGGCTCGGTACGAGAAGTAGCGCAACGGTTCATAATCGCGTTCGGTAGCCGCTATTGGAGGGGGGAACACGCGTCCATGCTTATCAAGTAGCCAAAGGCGAGTAAACAGGCTCGAATGGAAAAGAAAGACTCCAGCGCTGGGGTCGCCAGAAACGCCGTCCACAATCTCCGTGCTCAAGTTCGCCACGAGTCTCGCGGTCCCAGGAACATTGACAGCATCCGTCGCATAGCTCGAACGTCCCCATGTAATGACCAAAGGTCTGGCTGCAAGACACGAGAGCGCTTGACAGCACACTAGTACCGTCAGAAACAGAAACACTCCTCCTTCTCTCCACAGCATGTTCACTGGAAAGTCACAACAGGGAAATGGGCATCTCCAGTCAGCATGGCAACCTAGGGATGAGAAAAGACAGGAGAGGAGAGGCAATGAAGAGGGAAAAAGGCAGGCGAAACGGTTCAACCGAGGCGTCTCTGCCTGCGGCAAAGATCGGTTACAGCGAGACCTCGCGATCCAGCCCCACCCTTGCAGAGCAATGACGTACCTACCTGTCAGATGCGCAGGGAAGTGAGGAAGATTGCGGGACAAGGAGGGCGAGCAGGTGCAGACGGGAGTGGTCCAGACTCCAGATTCGCAGTGAAAGCATTTCGAGACCTCAGGACGAGCTGCAGTTCCAGCCAACCGGACACATTTGCGGCTGATGCAGCCAGGTTAGTCCAAATTCACTCCCAGTAATTGACATACGAACGAAAATCACGCATTTCAAACGCAAGATGAGGGGAAATGAACGCACTTGAAAACCACACTCAGACAAAGACTCGATGGTACAAGATTGACAGATTCCACACCCCAAACTGAAGCAGTCGACCAACAAGAGGATCTCACTATACTAGAGGATGAGTAGGGTTGGGAAATCGTCGATATGAAGCAGTATATGAAGAGAAAAGGCAAGGAAGGAGGAAGGAAGGTAGGACTCAAATTTCACGTTTCTGAAGGAATACTCCACTCCATAGCTCAGCAGCAGAACTCATAGAGGACTGATGGATGGAAAGGTATCATATAACCAGCACCAGGGACGAGAAGCCGAATATTGTACAACAGGAATGCCGGATGGATTCACCAAGATTTGACCGAACCTTTGTGAGGGGCATCGTTCATGTAGCCTCTGCATTCTAGTGTACTCTATCACTCAGCATACAATTGCACCAATTCAAACAAGATTCATGGAGGGAGAACGTCGAAGAGCTGCTGGGAGAGCGCGCGCTGTCTTCTTCGAGGAAATGTTTGGGATCCCAACACTGACCAGGGGCGCTCTTCTTATGCACCATCAACGATTTCGGGGGATGTGACCGCCCATCCTGCTGCTGGGAAACGGATCCCAATGTTGGACTGTGGGCCATTTTCCTGAGTATCGTTGCTCCACGATGCCGTTGCAACATCAGTCTTGCATCTAGGACCGCACACCGCATGCACGAACCCAGATCGAGGGCGTGTTCTGTCGCGTAGCTCCTGTCTTCCCCCAATGGCTTTTGGCTCAGTGAAGACACCATTGGCAAAAGATGTATTCGAATGATAGTTGCGATTTACGACCAGATTTGAGGCTGGTTGTGCGTCCCTCTCTCATGATCACAAACCGCTCCAGACGAGAGAGCTGCCTGGGTTCATTTCAGTCGGTGCAATTTGTCGCATCGTTTCGCCCTCGTTTGCCTCCTTCTCATCATCTGTCTGCACTTTTACGTTGCGCACAGCCTTGTTAATATGCTCAGTTGGGCGAAAACAGCCTTGGACAACTTGGTCACGGTCACAACTCGCCTTTTGTAGCCAAGGCAACGTCTACGTTCCTCCCTTCTTTGCTCCCTTCCCTAGCATTCAAGCAGTGTCTATGGGCCGCAAACATGCTGTCGCCATCAACTCTTCTAATAATGTGTGGACTTGAGGTCGAAATGTGGAGGGATAACTTGGTATTGGCTCAAACAACATCACGAATCGCATGAACCCCGTTCCTCTGGTCACCGGCTTCACTCCTTCCTCCGTCAGCCTGAATACAAAGATGGTTACAGCGGGAGATACCTCATTATGATCGTGGATCTGAATGGAAGACTACTCAAGAAGGATACGAACATGACTTCAAACTTTGCGCAATACCTCACTCCTGACCCTTTGGATCCGACGACTGTCTTGGGTGTAACTTGTGGAGCTAGTACATGTGCGATTTGGAAAGCGTCCATGGCATAATAGGCAACCAAACCGAATTGTTAGCGGGTGGATTTCCTCCCTTCTCCATCCTCGACAAGTCGATTGGCTCCTAGATGGGCCCGCTTGGCCACGTTCTTGTCACCAATCGCAGTGTCATCTATGCTCGAGGCTCCACCAAGCACTTGCATCAACGGCTCCATCACCGCAGTTATAACGACCAAGGAAATTCAACAGATTCAGAATCTCCTCCTCTCCTCCAGCTGTAGTGCCATCCAAGATCCTGCCATACATGTGTCCAGTGATAAGAAGACCTGCAAACGCATTTCATCAACAACACAGACGGACCCAACTGGAAGCAATGTATTCTCGCTCGTGGCAGATGCAACGTATGGTGGATCGTCCTCGTCTCAGTAATTGGCGCCATTGTCCTAGTAGTCCTTGTCCTGATCTTGGCAAAATTCACACCATTCAGGAAGGTTGTTAGGCCGTTCGTTCAGGGAAGAGCTCGTGAATCGATCACCACACTGCGTGCCACAGAAGAAGGAGAACGGTCCGTGATATGAATCTCTAACCTGAACACCGAAATGTGCATACGTCGTAGCATCTGAATTCAAAGTCTATGAGTGAACATGCGTCCATTTTGCAGTGCCCTATGTCACCGCTCGGTTTGTAGCCACTCCTCCTCCTGGTTGTCAAGTCTGTCCCTCCTCTGATTGAACACCGCTATACTTGTTCTACCGTTCTCCTTCATATTGGCTCACGATTGGTCAGTGTTACGGAGGAATGGTGTCCACAAGTTTTGTCACCGCGTCAAAGGTCTTGATTCTGGTACTTTTGGCTCTCTCAGTCTCTTCTTCCTCCTTCCAATACTCCGAATACTCTACAAATGCTATCGGTTGGGGTTACAATGTATTTGGTCAACTTGGTCGTGGCTACGAGACGTTGAATGGTCAGCCGGAGTTCGTTCGGTTCCCCTCCCACTACTCAGCTTCCGAACTCGGTGGCTCCCTCTCTTCCTTGCACTTCTCTTCGTTGGCGTCTGGAAAGGAATCGGTAATTGGCATCCAGGTTGGGACGAATCGCGTTTTCGCTTGGGGTTCGAACAACGGCTCGAGACTCGGTTTTGGCTCTGATGGCAGCTCCTCCACCTTCCCCTTCTCTGGAATGAGAAAGAACTTTCCTACTGCATTGACAATATCGGGTGGAACCGCTGTGACGGCGTCGTTGGTGGCCGCTTCGGATGATGCATTGTTCGCCGTTCTCTCCACTGGTTCCTTAGCGACAACGTATTCTACTGGTTATGGTTTTCCAAGTGACCACCGCATGCATCTACTGCAAGAGTTCCCTGGTGTCGTGACTG